>ERZ802822.1239-NODE-1239-length-16408-cov-11.974527_pt1 | contig 16408 bp, 18 predicted proteins | sample MGYA00345649_ERZ802822 | MGnify/ENA primary metagenome ERZ802822 (study PRJEB30503, sample SAMEA104212359) | marine metagenome | biome: Westerlies Biome; feature: [SRF] surface water layer (ENVO:00010504) within the epipelagic zone...; material: water...
ATGTTCGTTTATCATGAAAAAACAAAAAAAATTATTTATTTCTAAATCTTAAACAATTCTTCTGTTAAATTAGGTAGGTCGTCACCCCAGAAAACTTCTCTACGTAAAAATTCTGGATCCTTATCAAAACACATAGACATGGCTGAATTATAAACAGCCCTTGAGTCAATAGTAGAATTTAAATCTCTACCTTCAAATAATTCTTTCTTTTTTAAACCAGGCCAATCAGTATACACCTGAGATTTTTTTAACAAACCACCTGCCATTAATATTGCACTTCCATAGCCATGCTCTGTCCCATACCCTCCGTTTTGTTTAATTGTTCTTCCAAATTCTGTAAGCGTTAAAATAAGAGTGTTATCAAAAGCCTGACCAAGATTTTCATACAATATTTTTACAATTTCATTTACCTCTTCTAGCTCATCTGCATGAGCTCCATCAACACCCCCTTGGGCAGCATGCGTATCAAATCCATCTAATTCAAAAACGGCTACACGTGGACCACTTTGATCTTTAAGTTGCTTTGCAGCTTCTAGAGCAAGTTTTTTTCTATCATCCGAGTCTGTTGCGATTTGCATTGATAATGGTCTTTGTCTAATTGTATCAAGTGTAGACTTAATGAGTTCATTATGATCACCTTTGAATTCATCATAAATTTGATCTATTAATTTTGTCTCTACAAAATCGGGAGAGGGGAAAAAATTATTATTTTGTGGGACACCACGTAATAAAAGTGGCATCGGTAAAGATATAGCTAACCCTTTGCCAACAATATCTGATGCCAACAATCCTCTACCAAGCCATCCTGTTTTTTCTTTGTACGGAATATGAGCGCCTGTTTCCATTAAGTTTTGCCCATCAAAATGAGATCTGCCCGTGTAAGGAATATTTGTTGCATGCACAAATGCTGCTTTGTCGTTCTGCCATAGTTCATGAAAAATTTCTAATTTAGGATGCAAACCAAAATCACTATTCAGCTTAAGAACATCTTCTAAAATAAGTTTTTTTCTTAATTTTTTTAATCTTTTATCTCCAATTACTGGTACTGCTGTTAAACCATCCATCCCTCCACGAAGAGAAATAATTATAAGATTTTTTTTCTGCATTGAAGCAAAGCTTAATTTAGGAAAAAATCCAGAAAGAAATAATGTTGTTGAGCCTCCAATTAAAAAATTTCTTCTTGTACAATTCATACTTTTAATACTCCTGGTAAATTACAAATGACTCCAAATTTTCTTCCTAAATCTTTTTCAGTTGTCCCAAATCTAAATTGATGAATAAGAGATGCCATACTTTCATAATTATCAAAATTATTCTTAAGGCTACTTATAATAAAATCATGTAATTGATTTTCAGATTTAACTAACCGTGGAAGCTCCACTGAAGCAAACCAAAACCGCCGTAATAGTAATTCGGGCGACACCCAATCTGCCTCAACATCACTCCATCCATTAGGTTGTTTAGCTCGATAGGGCGAATGTCCTATTTCTCTAAGTATCCAAGATAACTGCCTCTGCCTATTAGTTGGTCTTGATTTAAAATTATAATTCATCCTATCTGCCGGCAAAGGAATATTTAAGTCAAACATTCTTGATAATTGCATAAGCCATATTTCTGGAGGATGAAATTTATGCGTACTGTCATTATATTTAAAGGCTTGCTTTATCACCGCCTTATGAATTTCAATTAAATTACCATTAGATTTATTCCAGGCTTCAATAACAGGATTAATCATTTCTACAGTTGGTTCATCCGTAATAAAATGTCGGCATAATTTTGTTGATACAAACTCAATACACACAGGATGAGTTGCGAGATCATGAATTACTTTGCCAAGCTCTCTTTTTGCGTCATTTTTGTACTTAACACCTAAAACTTGCTTATCTCCCTTTTGATGTTTTTCTTGATCAAACCACACATCTCCTGTTTCTAAATTTTTCCTACTCCATTTATGTCCCCACCCAGTCATAATATAAGCTAATTGAATTACATCATCTTGAGTGTAACCTGCAGACGGAGAAACAGTATGTAACTCTAATAATTCTCTAGCGTGATTTTCATTAATGGTATCTCTTGATTCTAAACCTCTTCTAGAGTTTGGTCCAACAGACTCTGAATTATCAAGATGATGAATCATACACCACGATGTTGTTACTGAATGAACCATTTCTTCAAAAGTTTTAACCATGTTTGGTCTAATAATTTCTCGCTGATAAGGCCCTGTACTAAACTCAGCTAAAAAATCTTTTTCACTAATAGCAAAATGATTTCCCCAGAAAAGCCAAAAACGCTCAAAGACAGGCTGCTGACTATATTTTGTTTGGTAATGCCTGATGGCGTGCTCATTCAACTCAAAGTATCTCTCACCTGTTTTTAATCTAAGGTCATCTTTTGCTTTTTTGTATTCATCTTTGTCATTTTTAAATTTTTTTCTTAAAACTTCTCTGTCACCATATACCCACTCACCATATTTTTTTCTCAGTTCTTTTTCAGCTGGTATGGATCCAGGCCATAGAAGGTCCGGGACAGTGTTTAGCTGACTTAATGCCCAAGGAAGAGGGTCATCTGGCTTTTTATCACTTGGGGAGAGGCCAAAAGCAACTCGTCTAAAAAAATTTAATGACATAGGTTTACAAACTAGTTTACAGATATTTTATAATAATAAAATATTAAAAATGAAAAAAATATCATTAAAAATTTGCGGCATCACAAATTCACAGTCTGTCAAAACTGCCTATAAAAATAAAATTAAATCACTTGGATTTGCGAGTAATAATTTAAATGGCCCAAACACGGCTACTGATAAAAAAATACAAATATTAATTAAAGAATGTAAAAATTATAAAATTGAATCTGTGTTACTTACTCGCTTTGTTTCCTTAGATAAATTAATTAAACAAATAGATTTTACTAAACCGAAAACTATATCGTGCTCATATCACTTTAAGAAAGACGAATTACAACTTTTACGTAAAACATTTAAAAGGTTAAAAATTGGTATTGCAGTAAATCCTGAAAATTTTAATATAAAGTATCTTCGTAATATTAAAAATATTGTGAATATCATATACTATGATCTCAACGTGTATAAAACTAAGAGTATTAAAACATATGCTTTAGTAAAGTGCTTAAAACAAATTCAATCTATAAAAAACCTATCTATTCCTGTTTTTATTGGAGGGGGTATTGATGAAGAAAAAGCTAATAAAATAATAAGTTTATTAAACCCTGAGGGCATTGATGTATCGCGCAATCTCAAAAATGCTAAAAATATAATTTCTTCAAAGAAATTAAAAAACTTCTTACAGCAAGTTGCGGTAGCTTAATTTTTTAACAATATAAGTATCTTTTAGTTGTTCAATTAATTGTTTTACCGTTAATTTAGACACTGGATGCCTGAAGAAAGGATTAATATCTAAAAGAGGGTATAGAACAAAATCTCTTTCTTGTGCACGTGGGTGCGGTATGATTAAATTATTATTTTTAAAAACTTTTTGATCAGAAAAAATAATATCTAAATCAATTTTTCTTGGTCCATTTATAATTCTTTTATTTTTTAGTAATTTTCTTTCTACTAATTGAATTTTATTTATTAATTGGCTTGGTAACATTTCAGATTTTAAACAAACCATACTGTTGTAAAAAAAATTTTGCTTCAAATATCCATAGGGTTTGGATTTATAAATATGTGCAACTTTAGTCACATGACCAATTTTTCCTAACTCAACTAATGCTCTTGATAAATTATTTCTATAATTACCAATATTAGTTCCTAAGGCGATATAATAACTAGTTGGATACACTAACTGTTTCTGATCCGTAACGTTTAGCAACTGCCGTTTTATTAATTTTAACTTTAACTTTTTTAATCTTAAATTTTTTTGCTAACATGTGAGAAGAAGTGGTAATGAGTTTCTCCAAAGTATCACAGGATGACTCAGCAATAAATTGTTTTAATGATTTAGTTATCTTTGAATAATCTTTTAAATTATTCATCGCTTCTAGATCCTTTCCCTTAGCAACACTATAACTAAAATTTAAAGTCACTTTAAGTAATTGCTTTTTCTTTCTCTCCTCTGGGGTGATCCCAATATTTGCAAATATTTTCAGATTTTTAATTTCTACATCGAACATAATTTTTTATACACCTTAAGAGTTTGGTGAGTTTCTTTAACGTCATGCACTCTAAACATATTCACCCCTTTTTTATAGCAATAAAGGGCGGAGGCTACAGAGCCACCGAGACGATTATTAACATCACTCTTGTCAATACCATTGATCCAGCTCTTACGAGATGAGCCTAATAAAACACCACATTTTTTAATTTTGAATTGTTGAATATTTTGCATAATTTCTATGTTTTGTGCAAGATTTTTACCAAAACCAATTCCAGGATCAAACCAAATTTTAGAATGGGGTATTTTATATTTATCAATTTTTTTAAGAGTTGTTTGAAAAATTTTTTTAATATCACTGACAACATTTTTATAGGAATTTACTTTAGATTGCATAATTTTTGGTGGGGCCGGCGTATGCATCAAAACTAAACCATTTTTAAATTTTTTAGTTAATTGAAATAAATCATTTGAACCACCAAAGACATCATTGATGATATGTACTCCGTTCTCTAAGGCGAATTCCTGTGTTTCAATTTTAGAAGAATCAATAGATATTAAAAATTGATCTTTAGGTAATTTTTTTAAAATTGGAGAAAGTTTTTTAATTTCTTCTTTATAGCTTATTGGATCACTTCCTGGTTTAGTACTCTCCGCTCCTATATCAATAATTTGAGCCCCCTCTTCAATCATCCCCTTAATAGATTTTAAAGCATCAGGGGTTTTATAATTTTTTCCTCCATCACTAAAAGAATCTTTGGTAACGTTACAAATTCCCATAACTGCTGGCGATACAATAGAAAATTTGTTTTTATTAAATATCATAATTTTAATTGAGCTTCGTATATTGAAGACAGTCTTTTAAACATTTTTGTCGACGAGCTAAACCATTTAATTTGAGGAATAGATGAAACTTTAACTACTCCTTTGCCAGAACCAACCAAAATTATTTCATCAGCTGATAACAAGTCTGAAGAGGTTATCGATTTATATGTATATTTATTAGTAAATTTTTTTAATAAATAATTCATTGTTATGCCTCTATAATAATTACCTTTGGGCACAATCATCTGGTTATTCTTAATCATAATTAAGTTTGTTGTTGAACCTTCAAGGATCATCTTTTTACTATAAAATAAGATTTCTTTTTTTTGCATATCAATATTTTTTTGTAACGATAATATTTTTTTATAATGTAGGTTTTTTAGTCTTGCATTTGCTCTTTGATAATTAACAAGTTGACACTGAAAATTATTACTTGGTGTTAGCCGAGATCGAAGAGATATAGATATAAGGTTTTGTTTAACAGCAATTCTAAGAAGGTGATTAAATTTTTTTATGTTTAATTGATGAGGAATTAACTCTAATAATTTTTTTTCAGTTAGAGCGAATTTTATGTTTTGTTTTCTTAAGCTTTTATTTAACTGCGATAAGTGCTCTTTTAAAAAAATATATCTGGGACTTCTTCCTACAACTCTGACTGTTGTAAAAACACCTTTTGACCCCCACAAATGATCGTACTTAACATTATTAAAGTTGTTAAAATTGTAGGACTTTTTGAATGAGAAATTTACCATCAACAGTTAAAAAAGAGTCTGGGTGAAATTGAAAACCATATACATTATTAATAGTATCTTCTATGGCCATAGCAACATTAGATTCTACACATCTCATCGTTATTTTTAATGACAAAGAATTGAAAGGCTCTTTCAGCTTTAAGGAGTGATAGCGACCTGCTAAAAAAACCTTATTGGGCTTAAATAAAGTGCTTTCTTTTAAGGCTTTAACTCTAGACTGATAACCATGATATATTTTTTTTTGAGGAACTATATGGGCATTTTCCGCATATAATATTTGCTGAAAACCAAGGCAGATACCAATAATTTTTTTTTTCCCTTTATACTTATTATATACCTTTTGTGTTTCAGGATAGTTTGAAGGGTTACCAGGTCCTGGTGAAAAAATAATAATTTTAGATTTCTCTAATTGGCGCCAATTAATATCATAGTAATTGGAAACATAAGTTGGAGCAAAACCCTCTAAGAGATGAACGAGATTATAGGTGAAGGAGTCTTCGTGATCGATAACGTAAATCATGTTTTAAATAAATCTAAAAGTGATTTTGCTTTAATATAATTTTCTTTATATTCTCTTTTGGGTTTACTATCGATAACAACACCGCTTGCAGCTGAAATTTCTGCTCGTTTTTTATAATTTAAGATTGAGCGAATAATAATATTAAAACGCATGTCCCCGTTAGAATTTATATAACCAAAACTACCAGTGTAGATATTTCTATTTAATTTTTCACGACCATTAAGAAGTTTTATGGTGTTTATTTTTGGACAACCAATAACGGACCCGCCAGGCATCATGGCAGAAATAATGTCATGATTAGTAATGTGCTTCTTGAGCTTACCTTTTATCTCAGTAACGTAATGATAGAGGTCCCTATACTGTTCAACAGTTTTTAATTTATTAATCTTTACCGTACCCGTTTTACATATCCGTGATAAATCATTTCGCTCCATATCAACAATCATATTATGCTCTTTGCTCTCTTTTTCATTTTTCTTAAAAAAGTTATTTGCAAATTTTTTAGTCATTTTTTTTGTACGATTTAGAGTACCAGCTATTGGCTTTGTAATTATAACATCTTTCTTTTTTTCAATAAGAGTTTCTGGAGAACAGCTGACAATACTATAATCCTTATCTCTTATTAAAAAACTTTCTGGAGATTCATTAATGCTCATTAATTTCCAAAAAAAATCTACAGCATCAATTTTGGATTTATTTGAATAGGTTTGACATATTTTAATTTGATATGTTTCTCCTAATTGAATTTTTTTAGAAAAATGTTTGAATAAATTAGAATATTTTGATTCATCTAAGTTTAAGTTAAATTTTTTTTGATAAAAATATTTATTTTCATACTTTGAAGTTTGTATTTGTCTAAAATTTTTTAATAAACTTTTAATAACTATATTTTTGCGAATTTTAATTATGGTCTGTGGTTTGTAAACAAGTCCTGGATAAAAATTTAAACTTTGTTGTTTAGGAATTTTAATTTTAATATTTTCACATAAAAGCTGAAAACCAAAAAAACCAATGTAACAATTTAATTCCTTGATTGGAGATTTTAATTGTAAAGTTTTCTTGTTAAGAAAATTTTTAAAATTCTTAGAATTCAAAGTAATCTTCTCTTTGAAATCAGTATAAACGTCGTATCCACCAATAGTTTTGTATATTATTAGTGGTTTATTTGATTGAAAAATCTTATTGAGGTATTCTTTATTGTTCAGCACGTAAATCTATTATAATTAGGTAAAATATATGAAACATACCTTTATTCAAAAAATTGTTTTTTTGCTTGTATTATTTTTCTCTAGCGTAGTTTTATCGCATGGGACACTAATTATTCCAAATGTAGAGCATGAAAAAGGATACATTCATGTAGCTATATATGACTCACAAGATGCTTTTCTCAATGAAGATCAAGCGATTGAGGTAATCAGAAAAAAAGCAAGTAAAGGGAAAGTCACCGTACCATTTTCAAAAATACACGAAGGTCAAATTGCATTCGTAATATATCATGATGAAGATAATAATGGTGAATTAAAAACAGGTCTCTTTTGGCGACCAAAAGAGGGCTTTGCTTTTAGCAACAATTATAATCCCAAAGGACCGCCAAAGTTTAAAAAAGCAGCAATCATGTTGGAACATGGAGTGCCGGTTGAGATAGAGTTGAATTATTAAACACTCTTAAGTTATGGTCTTAAAAATTCACAATACATTAACAGGAACTAAAGAAATATTTAAGCCTGTAGATGAAAGCCATGTCAGAGTCTATGCATGTGGACCAACGGTTTATAACTTTGCTCATATTGGTAATGCAAGAATGGCAGTTGCTAATGATCTCTTAATAAATGTTTTGCGAACACAATTTGAAAAAGTCACCTATGTTTCGAACATTACAGATATTGATGATAAAATTATAGAAGCAGCGCATGAGCTCAATGAACCAATTAAAAATTTAACGACAAAATATACAAAAATTTATAACGAAGATATGAGTTATCTTAATGTGCAGCTTCCTGATATTCAACCCCGAGCAACTGATCATATAGGAGAAATGATAGATCTTATTACAAAATTAATAAACAGTGGTAACGCATACGAAAAAAATGGTCATGTATTATTTCATGTTCCAAGCTATTCAAAATACGGTGTTCTATCTAAAAGAAACAGGGATGAACAAATTGCTGGAAGTAGAGTTGAGGTGGCGCCTTTTAAAAAAGATCCAGCTGATTTTATTTTGTGGAAACCATCGCCTGACCCTATGCCAGGTTGGGAATCACCTTGGGGATTTGGTCGACCAGGTTGGCACTTAGAGTGTTCAGCGATGTCTGAAAAAACTTTAGGACTTCCATTTGATATTCATAGTGGTGGAATGGATTTAGTTTTTCCACATCATGAAAATGAGATTGCGCAAACTTGTTCATTACATAAAAATTATGACCCTGATAATTTTGCACACTTTTGGTTTCATAATGGTTTTGTAAATGTTGAGGGAGAGAAAATGTCAAAATCAATTGGCAATATTCGATTAGTTCACGATTTAAAAAATCAGTACAGTGGAGAGGTGTTAAGATTAACTCTTTTATCAGCTCATTACAGGCAACCTCTAAACTGGACTAAAGAAATAATAGATCAAAACAGTAAAATGTTGGATCGTCTTTATCGCTCTCTAAAAGATCTGCAAGATATAGAATTAACTTCTGAAACTTTATCCAATGACGTTATGGAAAGCTTATTAGATGATTTAAATACCCCTAAATTATTGGCCCATCTTAATACTTTGACCAATAAATTGTCTACAGCCAATAGAGAAGAAAAAATTAATATCAAAAATAATCTTATCGCGGCTGGGAAAATTTTAGGAATAATGAAGGAAGACCCTGATGTATGGCTTGGTTACAATCAATCGTCAAATCCTGAAAAAGAAGAAATAGAGGGGTTGATAAATCAACGTAATGAAGCTAGACGCGACAAAGATTTTAAACTGGCAGATGAAATTAGAGACAAACTTAAAATAAAAGGTATTGAAATAGAAGATACAAATAACGGGACTATTTGGCGAAAAGACTCATGAGCGATAATATTACAATTACTTTTCCAGATGGAAATACAAAATCAGTAGAAAAGGGTATTTCTGGTTTTGATCTTGCAAATCAAATATCTAAATCCCTTGCTAAAGAGTCAGTGGCAATCCAAATTGATGGGAAAATTTGTGACCTTTCATTAGAGCTGAATCAAGATTGTAAGGTTGTTATAATTAAAAGAGAAAACGAGGAAGCTCTAGATATTATTAGACATGATTGCGCACATGTTATGGCTGAAGCAGTGCAATCCCTTTTTCCTGGGACACAAGTAACGATTGGACCATCAATTGAAAATGGTTTCTATTATGACTTTGCGCGTAAAGAACCTTTTACTCTCTCTGATCTACCTAAGATTGAAAAAAAAATGCACGAGATTATCAATAGAGGAGAGAAATTTACGAGAGAAGTTTGGTCACGTGATGAAGCAATTAATTTTTTTAAAGAAAAAGGTGAAGAATATAAAGTTGAGCTAATTAAAGATTTAGACTCTGATGAGGAAATCACAATATACAAGCAAGGTGAGTGGCTTGATCTTTGTCGCGGTCCTCACATGATAAGCACCAAACAGATTGGTAAAGGTTTTAAATTAATGAAAGTGGCTGGTGCCTATTGGAGAGGTGACTCTAATAATACAATGCTCACTCGTATCTATGGAACTGCGTGGAGGAATGAAAAGGAACTGGAAAATCACTTACAACAAATTGAAGAAGCGGAAAAAAGAGATCACCGTAAACTTGGAAAAGAAATGGATTTATTTCACTTTCAAGAAGAAGCTCCTGGAGCTGTATTTTGGCATCCTAAAGGTTGGAAGTTATTTCAATCTTTAATAAATTATATGCGAAACAGGCAAGATAAGGCAGGGTATGTAGAAACCAATACACCTGACATGATGGATAAATCTCTTTGGGAAACCTCTGGTCACTGGGATAAGTTTAGTGACATGATGTTTAGAACTGAAGCAAAAGACGACAAAATATATGCAATCAAACCAATGAATTGTCCTGGTGCTGTAGAAATTTTTAAACAAGGATTAAAAAGTTACCGAGACCTTCCATTTTTATTAGCTGAATTTGGAAAAGTTCATCGCTACGAACCATCAGGTGCATTGCATGGATTAATGCGTGTTAGAGCTTTTACACAAGATGATGCGCATATCTTTTGTACTGAGGATCAAATTACTGAAGAAAGTAAAATAGTTTGTGATCTTATACTGAGTATTTACAAAGATTTTGGCTTTAATGATGTTAGGATAAAGTTTTCTGATAGACCTGAAAAACGTGTTGGTGAAGATGCTGTTTGGGACAAAGCAGAAAAAGCACTGATGCAAGCAATGGAAGCGACAGGTCTTGAATATACTCTTAATCCAGGCGAAGGAGCATTTTATGGCCCAAAACTTGAGTTTGTTTTACGGGATGCCATTGGCCGTGATTGGCAATGCGGCACACTGCAAGTAGATTTAAATTTACCTGGTAGACTTGGAGCAACATATATTGCTGAAGATGGTCAAAAGAAAATTCCTGTTATGTTACACAGAGCCCTCTTTGGATCCCTAGAGAGATTTACAGGAATATTAATTGAGCACTATGCAGGGCATTTACCATTATGGTTATCTCCTTCTCAAATTGTAGTTGCAACAATAACGTCTGAGTCAGATAAGTATGCTGTTGATGTAAAAGAACAGTTAATTGAAAATGGACTACGCGCAGAAGCAGATACTAGAAATGAAAAAATTGGTTATAAAATTCGTGAACATAGTAATTCTAAAATACCTGTTATTCTTGCTGTTGGAAAAAAAGAAGCTGAAGAAAAAACTGTATCCGTTAGACGTTTAGGAAGTCAAAATACAACAGTCGTTAAACTTGATGAATTAATTAACGATTTAAAAACAGAATCACTTTCACCAATCAATTAAAATGTCAGAATTCAATATCGGTAATTTTCCATCTACACGACTACGAAGACTTCGTATGAAAGAGTTCTCAAGAAGAATGGTGAGTGAAAATAATTTATCTGTTGATGATTTAATTTGGCCATTATTTGTCTGTGAAGGGAATAATGTTGCAGAAAAAATAAATTCAATGCCGGGTGTTTTTAGATATTCTATTGATAATATTTTAAAAGAATTAGAAACTGTAGCTAAATTAAGAATTCCTGCCATCGCATTATTTCCACAGATTGATAATGCTTTAAAAGATGAAAATGGTTCTCAAGCAATTGATGAAAATAATTTAATTTGCCGAACAATCAAATCAATCAAAAAAAACTTTCCTGACCTTGGTGTTATTTGTGATGTTGCTTTAGATCCTTTTACTAATCATGGGCATGATGGGTTGGTAATTAATGATATAGTTGATAATGATGCAACATTAGCAGTATTAGAAAAACAAGCTCTTGCTCAAGTTAGAGCAGGTTGTGATATTATTGCTCCATCAGATATGATGGACGGACGCGTGGGAAGAATAAGAAAAGCTCTTGATGACAATAATTTTCACAATACTTTAATACTCTCTTATGCAGCAAAATATGCCTCAAAATTTTATGGTCCATTTAGAGATGCGATTAGTTCTTCAGGAAATTTAAAAGGTGGAAGTAAATCTACTTATCAAATGGATATTTCAAATAGCGATGAAGCATTAAGAGAAGTTGCTTTAGATATAAATGAGGGTGCTGATATGGTGATGATTAAACCAGGCATGCCTTATCTTGATATAATTCAAAGAGTAAAGTCAGAATTCAAGATACCTACTTTTGCCTATCAAGTGTCAGGTGAGTATGCCATGATTAAAGGTGCAATTGATAATAATTGGTTAGACTCTAAGGTAATAAAAGAGTCTCTTTTATCATTTAAAAGAGCAGGTGCTGATGGTATCTTAACCTATTTCGCAAAAGAAATTGCAAAGGAACTAACTAATGAATGATATTAAATTTGAGGAAAGAAAAACAATTGAGCAGGTTGAAGAATCTACTGAATTAGCTCCTAAGTTTGATCAAGATGGACTTATACCAGTTGTAACAACTGATTTTAATTCTGGAGAAGTCTTAATGCAAGGCTATATGAATGAAGAAGCATTTAAAAAAACAATTTCAATAGGTGAAGCAGTTTATTATTCACGGAGTAGAAAAACTTTATGGCACAAAGGTAAGACAAGTAGTCTTGTTCAAAAAATAAAAGAAATAAGAATTGATGATGATCAAGATTGTGTATGGTTGCGTGTAGATGTTCAAGGTGGAGCTAGTTGTCATGTAGGATATAGATCTTGTTTTTATAGAAGTGTTCCTTTTGGAGAGAAAAGTGGATCAACTATTTTAAAGTTTGAAGAAAAAGAAAAGATATTTGACCCAAAAGAAGTCTATGGAGATGCACCTAATCCAACAAAACTATAATCTTATTTACAATCAAATTTAAAGGCATAAAGCAATAATCTGATTATGACATCAAAACTAAAATTTATTGAAACAAGCAAACTACCTACTGATGTAGGAGAGTTTACGGTACATGCATTTACAGATGAGAAAGACTCTAAAGACCACTTAGCAATTGGGATGGGTGATTTATTAACAAACGAACCTGTCTTAAGCAGAATACATTCTCAATGTATTACGGGAGAATCTTTTTTTAGCATGCGTTGTGATTGCCGCTATCAATTAACAGAGTCACTTACACAAATTGCAGAAAGAGGGCGCGGTGTGGTTTTTTATTTGCAACAAGAAGGTAGAGGAATTGGCCTATCGAATAAAATTAGAGCCTATAACCTTCAAGACAAAGGCTTTGATACAGTAGAGGCAAATCATCAATTAGGTTTCAAAGAAGATGAAAGAGGATACGGAATAGTATCTGATATGATAAATTTTCTTGGAATAAAAACGGTTGATTTAATGACAAATAATCCAAAAAAAATAAAAGCTCTTGAAGCTATGGGTATTGTTGTTAATCAACGGGTACCACTTTATTCTAGTACCAATAAATATAATGAAAAATATATATCAACTAAAGTAAAGAAGCTTGGTCATTTAATATAACCAATAGTTTTCATGTCTGACTCTGAACATTTAATAAAAAACTTAAAGTTAATATCCCATCCTGAAGGAGGTCATTTCTCAGAATCTTTTCGTGACAGCAATAATAATGTCAGCCTGATTTATTATATGTTGCAAAAAAATGAATGGTCACATTGGCACCGATTAACTAAAAATGAAATATTACATTTCTATAAGGGAGACCCTCTTATTATTTATACCTCTAAAGATGGCGTTGATTTTACCTCTATAACTATAGGGGAAAATAATAATTTTCATTTTATTGTTGAAGCTAATAATTGGTTCGCTATGAAGTCGACAGGCGAGTTTAGCTTGATTGGGTGTACAGTTGCACCTGGATTTGATTATGCAGATTTTGAACTAGCCCCTAAGGATTGGAAACCTACTAATTTTAATCTAAAATTTGGTTAAATGTGACCAATTTTCCTTTGCATTAATTACTTTTCTTTATATATTTATAATATCACAAACAAGAGTAGTTATAACGAGTTTACTTTAGGAGAAATATACAATGGATGTTGAAAGCAGATGCCCAGTAATGCACGGGGCGAATACAAAAAATAATGGAGAAGGGACTACTAATCGAGACTGGTGGCCAAACCAGCTTGATATTAGTATTCTTCATCAACATGATGAAAAGTCTAACCCTATGGGTAAAGATTATAATTATCGTGATCACTTTAAAAACATAGATTACGATGCGTTAAAAAAAGATCTCAACAACTTGATGACTGACTCTCAAGATTGGTGGCCTGCTGATTATGGTCATTATGGTCCTTTCTTTATTAGAATGACATGGCATGCTGCGGGTACTTATAGAACTGCTGATGGTCGTGGAGGTGGTGGAACTGGCGCGCAAAGATTTGCTCCTTTAAATAGTTGGCCTGATAATGGAAATTTAGATAAGGCACGAAGACTCCTTTGGCCAATAAAACAAAAATATGGAAATCAAATTAGTTGGGCTGACTTATTTATACTTACAGGTAATGTTGCTATTGAATCTATGGGTGGAAAAACTTTTGGATTTAGTGGAGGCCGTCCTGACATATGGGCTCCTGAAGAAGATATTTATTGGGGTCTTGAAACAGAATGGTTAACTAATAAAAGATACTCGGGAGACCGTGTTTTAGAAAACCCTCTAGCCGCAGTTCAAATGGGATTAATTTATGTAAACCCTGAAGGTCCAGATGGAAATCCTGACCCTCTTGCAAGCGCGAGAGATATCCGTGAAACTTTTGGTCGTATGGCAATGAATGATAAAGAAACAGTTGCACTTACTGCTGGTGGTCATACATTTGGAAAAGCTCACGGTGCAGGAGATGCTGCATTGGTAGGTCCTGAACCTGAAGGTGCTCCAATGGAAGAAATGGGATTTGGATGGATCAGTAAACATGCGTCAGGAAAAGGAAGTGATGCAATTACTAGTGGGATTGAAGGTGCTTGGACAACGAATCCAACAGTTTGGGATAATGGGTATTTTGATTTACTTTTAGGATACGATTGGAAGTTAACAAAAAGCCCTGCCGGTGCAAACATTTGGCATGCAGTTGATCAGAAAGAAGATCACATGGCGCCCGATGCCGAAGACGCGTCTAAAAAAGTTCCAACAATGATGACAACCGCAGATATGGCTATGCGTGAAGATCCAGAATATAGAAAAATATCTGAACACTTTCATAAAAATCCAGATGATTTTCAAGATGCATTTGCACGTGCTTGGTTCAAATTACTTCACCGTGATATGGGTCCAAAAACTCGTTACATGGGACCAGAGTCACCAGAAGAATCTTTAATTTGGCAGGACCCAATTCCAGCAGGTAATGCAGGATATGATGTTGATGCTGTTAAAGCAAAGATTGCTGATAGCGGTCTATCAATTCAAGAAATGGTTGAAACTGCTTGGGCTAGTGCCTCTACCTATCGTCATACTGATATGCGTGGCGGTGCTAATGGTGCTAGAATTAGATTAGAACCTCAGAAAAATTGGGAGGTAAATAAACCTGAACAGCTCTCTAAAGTGCTAGGGACTCTTGAAGGTATTGCTTCTGAAACTGGAGCAAGTATTGCAGATGTAATCGTACTTGCTGGAAATGTAGGCATAGAAAAAGCTTCTGGAAAGTCTGTTCCATTTACTCCTGGTAGAGGTGATGCAACTCAAGAGCATACCGATGTAGAATCATTTTCTGTCCTTGAGCCTGAAGCGGATGGTTTTAGAAATTATCTCAAGAAAAACTTCACAGTTACACCTGAAGAATTAATGTTAGATAAAGCACACTTGCTTGAACTTACTGCTCCAGAAATGACTGTCTTAGTTGGTGGCATGCGTGCTCTTGGGGTTAGTTCTGATGATCGAGGTATTTTCTCTAATAGCGAAAAATTAGATAATAGCTTTTTTACAACTCTTCTTGATATGACTGTAAAGTGGGATGTCACAGGGAGTAATTCTTATCAAGCTACTGATCGTCAATCAGGTGAAAAAGTAAGAAGAGCTTCAAGAACTGATCTTGTTTTTGGATCAAACTCTCAACTTAGAGCATTGGCTGAGGTATACTCTCAAACTGATAACCATGGTAAGTTTATTAATGATTTTATCAGCGCTTGGAATAAAGTAATGAATGCTGATCGTTTTGATTTAGAAAAATAAAAGTTAATTTAAAAATTAATTATAAAAGCGGAAATATTACTTCCGCTTTTTTTATTCATTTAGGCATATTAGTTGCACCAGTTTCCATAGAAATTATTTTACCATCTTTAAACTTGTATACTGCCATAACAGCCTGTGTATTGCCGTCTTTAAAAGTAACAAAAGAGTGATGTACGCCTATTTCATCATTTTCATAAACAATTCTTGAACGATCTCTATCTTCAGAAATATCATCACTCATAGCCCAACCAATGACATCAGATTTTGAAAGTTGCTTTCCTGATGAGTGCATCGTAAATTTAAAATCATCGTGAATGATTTCATTCATTCCAGCTTCATCTTTTGCTTGAAATATTTTGTCGTATTTTTCTAATATTGACATTGTTATCTCCTATTTTTAATTCCTTATATATAGGTAGTTTTTTTAATAATTATTAAATATTAATAAC
>ERZ802822.1240-NODE-1240-length-16392-cov-7.162550_pt1 | contig 16392 bp, 21 predicted proteins | sample MGYA00345649_ERZ802822 | MGnify/ENA primary metagenome ERZ802822 (study PRJEB30503, sample SAMEA104212359) | marine metagenome | biome: Westerlies Biome; feature: [SRF] surface water layer (ENVO:00010504) within the epipelagic zone...; material: water...
AAAAGATTTATTTTAATGAGTGTTATTGTGCCTACAACCTTATTTTGGCTAAATGATGAATCTTTAGATAATTCAAAAACAAAGGATTATATGAAAAAATGTTTTAAAAGATCTATGAAAATAGGAATATTTAAAAACAATATTAAAAAAACATTTTCAAAATTCTTTTAACGTTTTTTTATCAGATAAAAGTAATGTGACCCATCTTACGGCCACTTTTTACCTCTGCTTTTTTATAATTATGTAACTTTGATTTCTTAAAATTACTGAACATTTTTTTTGATTTAATAAGTTGAGTATTGTTAATATCATTACCGATAAGGTTTTTCATTATAGCAGGCTTGATTAAATCTACTTTACCCAGTGATTGGTTAGTTATTGCCCTAAGATGTTGTTCAAATTGACTAGTTAAACAAGCTTCAATTGTTATATGTCCTGAGTTATGGACTCTTGGAGCCATCTCATTAGCAACGAGTTTTCCATTTTTATCTATAAAAAATTCTACACACAAAATGCCTACATATCTTAATTTTTTTAATATTCTAATTGTATAATCTATTGCTAATTTTTCAGTTTTTTTATTAGTGCGAGAAGGTAGCTTTGTAATATCAAGTATATGATTTTTGTGAATATTATTAAAAGACGGATATACTTTTATTTCTCCAGAGGGAGTTCTTGCTCCAATAATTGATATTTCTTTTTTTATATTAATTTTTTCTTCAATAATACAGGTAGTTTTCTCTAGCTTATACCAACTCGCTTCTAATTCTAAATAATTTTTAAAACTAAACTGTCCCTTTCCATCATAGCCAAGTCGAGTAGTTTTTATAATTGATGGGTAAAGTACTTCTTTTTTTATTTTCTTAAGATCCGATATTTTTTTTAAGATTAGAGTTTTAGCACAAGGAATATTATTATCTTTAAAAAATTTTTTTTCTTTCACCCTATCTTGGGTAATTTTTAAAGCACTTATTGGCGGAAAAATAGGTATTGATTTTTCAATTATTTTCAAAGAACTAGTTGGAATATTTTCAAATTCATAGGTTATTAAATCTACTTTGCTGATAAATTTTCTTATTTTTTTATCATCATTAAAATCACCGTAGTATGTTTTTGCGACCTTTGCTGCAGGAGAATCTTTAGTATTTGAATATATTAAAGGCACTATATTTAATTTTGATGATGCCTCAGCAAGCATCATCCCTAATTGACCGCCACCAATAATTCCGACTTTAATTTTTTTTTTCATTGATTATGGCTTAAGTGAAACTCTTTTCGTCTGGTTTAGTCGCCATTTTGAATATTTCGCATTAATAGCTTTATTGCTAAGCCCTAATATTGAGATGGCTAATAAGGCTGCATTAGCTGCACCGGCTTCACCTATAGCTAAAGTACCCACAGGAATTCCTTTTGGCATTTGAGCAATTGATAGAATACTGTCAATTCCATCTAGTTGTTTTGATTTAATAGGTACACCGAGCACTGGAATATTTGTGTGAGAGGCAGTCATGCCAGGCAGATGAGCAGCGCCACCAGCACCAGATATTATAATTTTTATTCCTCTTTTTTCTGCGCTATTTGCAAAACTACTCATTCTCTTTGGGGTTCTATGAGCAGAAACTATTTTTACCTCGTGAGGTATTTTAAATTCTTCTAAAATCGTAGTAGCATGTTTCATTGTAGGCCAATCAGATTTACTACCCATGATAACGCTTATTAATGGTTTTTTTTTCATTAATATAAGAAATGTTTATCCTTCAGGATTTGACGATACTTCTGCATCAATCTTTGATTGAAGCTCTTCCTGCTTTTGTTGCTGCAAAATCTTTTCTTCTTTTAATTTTTTCTTTGCAGCTCTTTTTTGAGATCTTTCAGCTTTTTCTAATGCCTCATCAAGATCAACCTGCTTGCAAAGGCCTAATCCCACTGGGTCTTGTGGCCTGATGTTCGACATATTCCAATTTGTTTTATTTTTAATAGAAACAACCATATTTTTTGTACTACCAACTAATTTTGCTACTTGGGAGTCTTTAAGTTCAGGATGATTTCTTAAAAGCCAAGAAATAGCATCTGGTCTTTCCTGTCTTTTAGATAACGGGGTATATTTTTTTTGTTTAGGATCTCTCTCAGTTTGAATAGTGATTTCGTTTTGAATTAATTCTAGCGAGTGTTCAGGGTCATTGGCTGCTTTGTCTATTTCTTCCTTTGTCAGTTGATTAGTGCTAATAGGATTTAAACCTTTAATTCCCATTCCAACTTCTCCATCTGCAATTCCTTTTATTTCTAGCTCGTGCATACCACAGAAATCAGCAATTTGTTTAAAAGTTAATGCTGTATTTTCTACTAGCCATATTGCAGTTGCTTTGGGCATCAGAGGTAATGTCATAATGGGATCCTAAATTAAATTCAAAAAAACCTTATATTGGAATTTGTTTCCTTTTAAAAGCAGATACTAGATTTTTAAGACCAATTTGCCTATATTTTGGTTTTTTTCCATGTATTCATGGGCTTTTTTTACATCATCAAAATTAAATTTTTTATCTATAACTAAATTTATAGATTTTTTTTCAAACAAGGGCCAAACATTTGATATGAGAGAGTCTCTAATCACTGCCTTTTCTACATCTGATCTTACCCTAAGAGTGGATCCTGTAACTATCAGCCTTTTGAGCATGATTGGCAGTAAATTTGCTTTTATCAAAGGGCTTTGTAAATAAGCTATATTAATTAATCTTCCAAATTTATTGAGAATATTTATATTCTTTTGAAAATACTCTCCACCAACAATATCAAGAATAACATCTACACCAGACAATTTGTCTTTTATTAATTTTTCAAAATCGTCTTCCTTATAATTAATTGTTAAATCGCTTCCAATACTATCTAAGAATTTTCTTTTCTTTTCTGAGCCTACTGTAGCTACAAATTTTATACCCATAGCTTTAGCAATTAATGCTGCAGTAATACCAATTCCACTTGCTCCACCATGAATTAATAAAGTCTCATTTTTTTTTAATGATCCTGAATCAAATAAATTTGTCCATACTGTAAAAAAAGTTTCGGGAATAGCAGCGGCTTCAATAATATTGACTCCTTTAGGCAAAGGTAGAACTGTAGAAACTGTAGTTTTAACATATTCTGCATATCCTCCTCCAGTCACTAATGCGCATACGTCTTTATTTAAAAAGTCTAAACTTATATTTTTGCCTATTTTAATAATTTTACCTGAGACTTCTAATCCTAAGATTTTTGATGCTCCTGCAGGAGGTGGGTAACTGCCCTGCCTTTGTAATATATCAGGCCTATTAATACCCGCTGCAGCAACTTTAATTAAAACTTCATCTTCATTTATTTCTGGTTGTTCAATTTCTCCACAATACATGACTGAAGAGTCACCGTAGTTATCAAACAATATAGCCTTCATAGATGATTATTATTTATGAGTAGTTGGGGATTCTCAAGTAAAATTGATTTAAGAAGTTTTAAGGTTACTAAATCTTTTATTAAATTTACTTACTTGACCTTTATCTTGAACTTTCTGAGCTCCACCAGTCCATGCTGGATGAGATGCTGGATCAATATCAAGTGTCATAGTATCACCCTCTTTACCCCATGTTGATTTAGTTTCAAATTTTGTTCCATCAGTCATTACGACATTGATGTTATGGTAATCTGGATGTGTATTTTTTTTCATAATGTATATTTATTTCCGCTTAAATAGCTTATAAGATCGGATAAATCAATCTCTATTTTAAAGAAAAATAATCAAAGAATGACAAAAAAATCAATATATAAGCGACTTTTGATTTCATCTGATTCACAGTTTATCTGCGTAATGCTGGTATTCGCAATAACTGGATCATTATCATTATATGTATCTCAGTATGTTGTTAATGCATTTAATATGGATCTAGTAAACATGTCACCCCTAGTTTTTTGGCCTTTGAGAATTTTGTCTGTTTTTGTTGTTTATCAGGTTTTATTAATCATTGTAGCTATTCCATTTGGACAATTTAACTATTTTCTCAAAGTTGAAAAAAAAATGCTTAAAAGGTTTGGTCTAAATCTTAATTAGTCTAAGTAATTCATCGTGGATTTTAAAATTAGAACTGACTATATTGCCACTTTCTAAATATCCATTCATCCCTCTAAAATCTGTTACTCTACCACCAGCTTCAGTAACGATTAATGCACCAGCAGCAATATCCCAAATTTTTAAATTTTTTTCCCAGTATCCGTCAAATTTTCCTGCTGCAACATAAACAAGATCAAGAGAAGCTGTACCAAATCTTCTTATAGCAGCTGCATTTTCCATTATCTTTGTTAAACCAACTAAGTATTCCTCATGGTCTTTAAGCCCTTTGTGGGGTATTCCTGTACCAATTGTACAGCTACCAAATTTTTCTCTAACTGACACTCTTAATCTTTTATTGTTACAAAAAGCTCCCTTACCTTTAACTGCCCAAAATAGATCATCAGTAATTGGATTGTAAACAATTCCAGACAAGGTTTCGCCGTTTTTCTGTAAAGCAATACTTATGGCAAAGTGAGGTATTCCAAATAAAAAATTTGTTGTTCCATCTAAAGGATCAATTACCCACTTTAATGGATTGTCATTTTTACTATTTTTTATTTCCCCAGCTTCTTCAGCCAAGATATCGTAATCAGGATATGCCCTAGAAAGTTCGTTAATTAAAATTTTTTCTGATTGAATATCTGCTGCTGATACGAAGTCGGAAACTCCTTTGATTGAAACTTGTAGATTCTCAACCTCACCAAAATCTCTTACTAATTTTTTTCCAGCCTGTCTTGCTGCTGTCAGCATAGTATTAATATGTGGACTGCTATAGCTCATTTTTCATTTCGTTTAAGGTACGTCATATCTTCGGTATTAATTACTATTTCTTCACCTTGTTCTATGAATGGTGGCACCATCACTCTTAGGTCGTTATCTACGATTGCAGGCTTGTTAGATGATGCTGCAGTTTGACCTTTAACAACTGCTTCTGTCTCTTTAACTGTAAATATCATTGTTTTTGGCAACTGAAGACCAATTGGGACTTCGTCATAAAGTTCCAGCGTAACTTCTTCATTTTCTCTCAGCATTTTAACTTTATCAGCTATAAATTCTTCATCTAATTCAATTTGCTCATATGATGTTAAGTTCATGAAAATTAATTTGCTTTCTTGTTTATATAAGTATTGAAATTGTTCTTCTTCAACACGAGCTCTTTCTACTTGTTCTGATGCTCTAAAGCGTTCATTGAGCTTGGAATTGCTTTTTAGATTTTTCATCTCAACTTGATTAAATGCCCCACCTTTGCCAGGCTTTACATGCTGAGTTTTAGTTACTACCCAAAGAGCATTCTGGTGCTCTATTATCATGCCGGGTTTTACGGCGTTTCCATTGATCTTCATAATTATTAATTTTCTGAGTCTTTATTCCAAATTCCTAGAGCAGCTTCTTTATTCATTAGAGCTCTATGAGAAAAAGCAGCTTGTGCAGAATGAATATTTTCATCCTTTCCCATCCACGTTTTTAGAGCAGCTTGCTGCAGTGCTCTACCATATGAAAAACTTAATTTCCATTTAAACCCACCAATTTTGTTCATTGCATCCAAATGTGCGGTTGCATCTATATCAGACTGTCCTCCAGATAGAAAAGTTATACCAGGCAAATCTTCAGGCACATTTTCAATTAGACATTTAAGAGTTTTTTTCGCTACTTCTTGAACACCAGCTTGTTCGGGACAAGTAGAACCAGATATTACCATATTAGGTTTCAAAATTGTACCTTCAATATCTACACCAAGGTCAACTAAATGCGCAAAGAGAGATTTTAAAACTCTTGATGTAGCTGAATAGCATTGATCAATATCATGAGATCCATCCATTAACACTTCAGGTTCAACAATTGGAACCATTTTATTTACCTGCACAATTTTAGCATATTGAGCAAGCCTAGACATATTCTCATCAATACAATTATCACTTGGGATACCATCGCCAATATTTATAACAGCACGCCATTTGGTAAATTTAGCTCCTATCTTATAGTATTCTTTACATCTTTGATCTAAATCATCGAGTCCATTAGTTACTGTTTCTTCTGAGCCATCTTTGATTGGAGATAGACCTTTATCTACTTTAATTCCAGGAAGCGCACCTTGTTTTAAAATGACGCTTACGAGAGATGATCCATCTGCCGCATTTTGTTTAATGGTTTCGTCAAATAAGATTACTCCACCAATATTATCTTTCATTCCTTCTGACTGAAAAAGCATTTCACGATAGGTTCTTCGATTATTTTCATTGGATTCAGTATCAATTGTATCAAATCGTTTTTTTATGGTTCCAGTACTTTCGTCTGCAGCAAGAATACCTTTGCCATCAGATACGATATATTCTGCTATCTCATTTAAACTATTTAGTGACATTTTTTATAACCTTTGTTTTAGTATTTATAGAATATTTTGGGAAACCAAGCCAGGTAACTGTTTACCCTCTAATAGCTCGAGTAACGCGCCTCCACCTGTAGAAATATAAGTAAATTTTTCCTTAACACCAGCCATTTCTATTGCAGCAACAGTATCTCCACCACCCGCAAATGACTGAATTTTTCCTGCAGAAGTTAAATCTGCAATATGATTAGCTATTTCAATAGTTGCTTTATTAAAAGGCTCAACCTCAAAAACACCAGGAGGACCGTTCCAAAAAACAGTTTTTGAGTTGGAAATTACTTCTTTAAGATCTTTTGTAGAAACTGGTCCGATATCAAGAATCATATCACTTGAATTTAATCCATCTATTTTTTTTACAGCAAAATTAATATCAGGATCTAATTTTGGTGCAACAGAGGCATCTGAGGGCAGTATAATTTGGCAATCATTTTCATTTGAATAATTGTAAATTTCTTCAATTTCTTCATTTACATTTTCTTCAGCAAGAGATGCCCCAATTTCATTACCGTTAAACGCAATAAAACTATTGGCCATGCCTCCACATATAGCGATTGATGACATTTTTTTTGAGAGATTTTTAATAATAGATATTTTTGTAGAAATCTTAGATCCACCCATTATTGTAATTGCAGGCTCGTCAGGATCAGTAATAATTTTATTTAAATTTTCTAATTCATCAATTAATAATTCCCCACAGTATGAAGGAAGAAATTTAGTGATTGCAGAGATAGATGCATGTGCTCTATGTGAACAAGCAAAAGCATCATTGATATATACATCAGCTATTTCAGATAAAGATTTAGCAAAAGTGGAGTCATTTTCTTCTTCACCTTTATAAAATCTACAATTTTCAAGTAGTATTATTTTGCTAGAATCTGTATCAGAAATTTTTTGCTTTACTTTTGGCCCAATGCAATCAGATATAAATACTACTTCATTATTTAGAGCTTTTTTCAGTGGCTCAACTAATTGTTTAAGAGATAGCGTATCAACAGCCTTACCCTTTGGTCGGCCAATATGAGATAAAATAATAATTTTTGAATTAAGAAATAAAAGTTTTTTAATAGTTTTTTTTATTCTAATAATCCTCTCACTCTTGTGAAGTTCATCAGAGTCAAGAGGGACATTTAGATCAAACCTAATTAATACTACTTTTTCACTTTCATTAAATTTTTTGATCCTGCTAAGATCTATCATTCTATTTAGATTTGCTCATAACAACAGCGGTATCACACATTCTATTGGAAAATCCCCATTCGTTGTCATACCAACTTAAAACTCTACCAAAAGTTCCATCAATAACTTGAGTTTGAGTTAAGTCAAAATTTGAGGATGCAGGATTATGATTAAAGTCAGTTGATACAAGAGGTTCTGAGTTAACAGACAGCACATTTTTGAGATTTTTAGACTTTGAGGCTTTAATCATTGCTTTATTTATACTTTCAGCACTTATTTTCTTTTTAGTTACAAATTTAAAGTCAATTAATGATACATTTGGCGTAGGAACTCTTATAGCTGTTCCATCAAGTTTACCCAATAGCTCTGGCATTACTAGCCCAACAGCTTTTGCTGCTCCTGTCGAGGTTGGTATCATTGACAATGCTGCAGCTCGAGCCCTTCTTGGGTCAGAATGAAATGTATCCAGAACTTTTTGGTCTCCTGTATAGGCATGAATTGTAGTCATATATCCATGAACTATTCCGAAGTTATCATTTAATACTTTTGTAACGGGTGCGAGGCAATTAGTTGTACAGGAGGCGTTTGAAACAACGATATCTTTTTTAGTTAGGGTATTATGATTAACTCCATAGACAATAGTCTTATCAGCATCATTGCAAGGTGCTGACACTAAAACTTTTTTTGCACCTGCCTTTAAATGCATTGATGCCGTATCTTTAGAAGTAAATAAGCCAGTACATTCAAAAACAATATCTATTTTTAATTTTTTCCATGGAAGATTTTTTGGGTCACGTTCTTTGAGTACTAATATTTTTTTATTTCCAATAATAATCTTTTCATTTTTGATGTTTACTTTTTCTTTAAGAGGTCCATGAATTGAGTCATAAGAAAGCAAAAAAGCATTTGTTTCTACTGGCGCTAAGTCATTAATGGCAACAATATTTATATCTTTTCTTTTATTTTCAATTATTGATCTTAGTACCAATCTACCAATTCTTCCAAAACCACTTATTGCAACATTTATTGCCATACTAACTCCTTACAATTTTTTTATTTGTTTATATATTTTTTCCGCTGACAAGCCAAAGTGTTTGTATAATTCTTCGTATGGCGCGCTGGCTCCAAAGCTTTCAATACTAAAATTATGTGTATTATCTGGACATATATCATTCCAGCCCATCTTAACCCCAGCTTCGATTGAAATATTTATTTTAGACTTACCTTTAATCTTCTTTTGGTAAGCAAGGCTTTGTTTTTTAAATAACTCAAAGCATGGAACAGATATAATTCGACAAGACATTTTATCTTTTTGCAATAGTTTCATCACAGAAATAGCTATATTGACCTCAGAACCAGATGCAAAAATTGTTAATAATGGATTTTTAGATATATTTTTGAGCTCATATGCTCCGAATGATGACAGATTCTCTTTGCTAAATTTTGTTCTAACGGGGGCAAGCTTTTGTCGCGTAAGTGCCAAAACGCTGGGAGTTTTTGTGGTAATTAGAGCATGTTGCCAACATTCAATCGTTTCATAAGTATCTGCAGGCCTATAGACATTTACATTAGGTGTAGCTCGTAAGCTTGCTAGTTGTTCAATGGGTTGATGCGTAGGCCCATCTTCACCTAGTCCAATAGAGTCGTGGGTAAGAACATAGATAACTCTTTGTTCCATTAATCCTGACAGCCTAATAGAAGGTTTGCAATAATCTGCAAAAATTAAAAATGTTCCTCCAAAAGGAATTATACCTTGATGCAGTGACATGCCATTCATTATTGCTGCCATCGCATGTTCTCTTATTCCATAGTATATGTACTGACCTTTATAATTTGGAGCAGAGATAATATTTGCATCTTTAGCTTTAGTATTATTTGAGCCCGTTAAATCTGCTGACCCACCAATAAATTCTGGAATTAAATTACTAATCTTATTAATAACCATTTCAGACGACTGTCTTGTAGCTACTGAAATAGGATCTTTGATTAAATCCTTTTTAAAGTTTGTTAGAGCAGTAATTGCTTCAGTTGAGATTTTACCATTTATTCTTCTATTAAATTCTTTTTTTTGTTTATCTGAAAGCTTTGAAAAATAAGTTTTCCATTTTTTAAAATTTGCCTTTCCATTTTTAGAGCAGGCACGCCATCTATTTAAAATTTTTGTTGGAACTTCGAATGGATCATTTGGCCAATTTAGAGTTTCACGTGTTAGTTTAATTTCATCATTACCAAGTGGGCTGCCATGAGCTGATGACTTACCCTCTTTATTTGGAGATCCAAATCCAATTTTAGTTTTACAACTAATCAGTGTAGGTCTTTTTGATTTTTGTGCTGATTTAATTGCTTTTTCGATTGAGGATGTATTATGACCATCTATTGATAAAGTATTCCATTGATACGATTTGAATCGGTCAATTGTATTTTCTGAATTCGCTAAGCTTACTGGCCCATCGATTGAAATACCATTGTCATCAAAAAAAACGATCAGCTTATTTAACTTTAAGTGACCAGCTAAAGAAGCAGCTTCATGACTGATTCCTTCCATAAGATCACCGTCGCTAGCAATGACATAAGTAAAATGGTCAGAAATTTTACCAAATGCATTAGCTAGAATTCTCTCACTAAGCGCCATACCCACTGAGTTAGCAAAGCCTTGGCCAAGTGGACCCGTAGTTGTTTCAATTCCACTTATGTGGCCATATTCTGGATGACCAGCACACTTACTTTTCAGTTGCCTAAAGTTTTTTATGTCTTTAATTGAGATATCTTTATATCCAGTGAGGTATAAAAGTGAATATAACAACATCGATCCATGACCAGCAGATAGAACAAACCTATCTCGGTTAAACCAATTAGGATTTGAAGGATCAAATTTTAAGAATTTTGTAAATAAGACTGTTGCTACATCTGCCATGCCCATTGGAAGACCAGGGTGACCGGAATTAGCTTTTTGCACAGCGTCTATTGATAAGAAGCGTATAGCATTTGCTAGCTCATCGTGTGACCTGCTGTTATTTGTCTTTTTTGGCATTTAAAAATAATGGCTTACAAATGATTGATTTATTTACTTGGTACCTAATTGAGATTCTTAAATGATTATCTCATATAAAGGAAGTAAAATATTGAAGAAATTTTTAGTTTTTTCTTATTGACGGTGGATTGAAAAGACAGTTAAATCATAACAATTATTAGGAGAGAATTTGTGTCTGATTTAGATTCTGCTGAAAAAAAACTACACGAAACATTAGCAAAGCTATCACATGAAGTAGATAAGCTCTCCGACAAGGTTAAAGAAATATCCATATTAGAGAATAAGAATAATGAACTTGTTCAAAAAAATCATAATCTTGATAACGAAATAAAAATTCTTAAATCTGATTTCATTGAACTAAAGAATTTTGCTGGAAGCATTTCAGATCAATTAGATGAGAGTATTTATAGTATCAAAGATATATTAGACTCATAAACTCATGCCTGAAATAAATATTAATATCAATGATCAAGACTACACTGTGGTGTGTGACCCAGGAGAGGAACAACATTTAAAGTCTTTAGCGGCACAAATCGACTTTAAAGTAAGAGAATTAACAAAAAGGTTTGGAAAAATAGGGGAAACCAGGCTTATGGTAATGGCTTCATTGCTTATGGCTGATCAAGCCCAAGAACTAGAGAAACAGAGCAAAGATAGTCTTGTAAAAATCAAATCACTTGAGGCCTCATTAGACGAGAATGAAAAAAGAACAGTTAATAATCAAAACAAAAGTACTGATTATGTTGAACTGACCAATGAAAAAATTAATGATCTTTTAAGTAAGATTGCTTCAATAAATTAGCATCATTTAACAATTATTATGTCTGATCTTAACAATATGTTGGACAAATCAGCTTTACGTAAATTTTTACTCGATCGAAGAACGTCTAATTCAAATAATAACGAGCTATCTAATAATTTACATATTCATATTGAGCCATTAATAAATTTGTTTAATGGAAAGTCTATTTCTATTTTTCAGGCTTACAATAATGAAATTAATACTAATGATTTGATAAAACTATTAATCTCAAAAAATTTTTCAATTTCTCTTCCATGTATTAATGATGAATCTGATGAAATGTTATTTCGGGAATGGAATGGCACTGATCAATTGATAAGTGGAAAATATGGTATCTTAGAGCCTAACCAAAACAATAAAATAGTTTATCCATCTGTATTATTTATACCCTTACTTGCCTTTGATGAAAATGGTAATCGCTTAGGTTATGGTGGAGGTTATTATGACAAATACATTGAAACCCATGATACTGAGAATATGCATTTACTAAAAATAGGAGTAGGCTACTCATTTCAAAAAATATATGAAGTGCCAAATAATATAAATGATAAAAAACTTAATTGGATATTGACCGAAAAGTATCTATATAAGGTTTAGATGAAAGTATTGTTTCTAGGAGATATTATCGGAAGAGCTGGAAGAACAGCTATACAGTCTAACCTCAAAAATATTCAGAAAAGTAATCAAATTGACTTTACAATTATAAATGGAGAAAATTCTGCTGGTGGATTTGGAATTACTGAAAATATCTGCAAAGATCTTTATTCTTACGGATGCGATGTAATTACAACAGGCAATCATCTATGGGATCAAAAAGAAATTTCTGATTATATCGAAAGAGATAATAACTTATTAAAGCCTTATAACTTTCCTCAAGGTACGCCAGGATTAGGGTTTAATATTTATAAGACTAAGAAAAATGAAGCTATTATGGTCATAAATTTGATAGGTAATGTATTTATGAAATCGGACGATAATCCCTTCTTGAAAGTTGAAGAGATCCTCAAGAAAAATCGACTGAACTCTGAATTAAAATTCATTTTCGTTGATTTTCATGCTGAGGCAACGAGTGAAAAAGTTGCAATGGGACATCATTTAGATGGTCGAGTAACAGCAGTAGTGGGTACACATCAGCATGTTCCAACTGCAGATAGTCATATACTTCCAAAAGGGACTGCTTATCAGACAGATGCAGGTATGTGCGGTGATTACAATTCAATAATTGGTATGAGCAAGGAGCCAATTCTTGACAGATTTCAAGGTGTTAAAAGTAAATCCAAGTTTTCACCCGCCATGGGCGAAGCTACTATTTGTGGAGTTATTATTGAATCTGATGCAGAGACTGGACTAGCTAAAAACATTAAGCCGATTAAAGTTGGTGGTGTACTGGGAGTTTAATTTATGGCTGGCCATTCAAAGTTCAAAAATATTCAATTTCGAAAAGGTGCTCAAGATAAAAAAAGAGCTGTCTTATTTTCTAAGCTCTCTAAAGAAATAACTGTAGCTGCAAAAATGGGTATGCCAGATCCTGATCAAAATGCCCGACTGAGATCTGCAATCCAAGTTGCAAAAGCTGCAAGCTTTCCGCGAGAGAACATTGAAAGGGCCATAAATAAGTCCTCTGATAAGGCCATGGATTCATTTGAAGAGATAAGATATGAGGGTTTTGGTCCCGCTGGAACCTCTATAATTGTTGAAGCACTAACAGATAATCGGAATCGATCTGCAGCAGATGTTAGAGCAATATTTCAAAAGAATGGAGGGAGTTTCGCAGAGAGTGGATCGGTTTCGCATCAATTTATTCGATATGGATTTTTAAAATATCCTTCAACGATTTCATCCCAAGATGATTTTTTTTCATCTGCAATAGAAGCTGGAGCTGAAGACTGTTTATTTGAAGATGATTGTTTTGAAGCTCTTTGTTTACCTGAAAACTTGTCGATCTTTTATTCATCTCTTGAGAGCATTTTTAGAGAACCTGAGTCTTCAGGCTTTTTGTGGAAGCCATCTAGTTTTGTTGAAGTTAAAGGAGAAAAAGTCAAAACTCTTTTTAATTTATTAGATGAGTTGGATGACAATGAAGATGTTCAATCAGTATTTTCAAATTATGATGTATCTGAAGAAGACATTTCAAGCCTAGCCTAGCTATTATTAACTTTTTATTTATTGATAATTAAATTATCCTTTAGATCATAAATAATTTGATTCGAAATTAATATGTCAGGAAAAGCACCGAAAAGAAAAGGCGATGGATATGAGAGAGAACTGGCAAAATATTTTAATAAAATTGTGTTTGGTGATGAAGATCTTGTTCAAAGAGCCCCTTTATCAGGCGGTGGTGCCGTTAAATCATCAGGTGGTAGTGATTTAAAAAATACTCCACATATATATGTCGAGGCAAAAAGAACAGAAAAGTTTCAGATTCATCAATCTGTTGCTCAAGTAAAAGAAAATATAGATATATCTCAATCAGATGCTATGCCTATAGTAATTACAAGAAGAAATAGGCAAGAAACAGGAGATTCATTGTGTGTTCTCAAATTAGATGATTTTTTAGAACTTTATAAACTATTAATAAAAGAAAAAGGCATGAGTGATTAGAGAAATATTGCCTAAATTATGACATTTTTTTAATTCACTAAGGTTTTATGGAAACTGATATTTTAGAAATAAGTTCTCAAGTAAATGATGAGTTTACGCTCATGTCATTGTTCTTTAGAGCCGACCTAGTTGTTAAGCTAGTTATTTTAATGCTATTTGCTGCATCAATATTTTCATGGGCAATAATTATTCAAAAAATAAGATTATTTAGAAATATCAAAAAACTAAGTGATGAATTTGATTCAATCTTTTGGTCAGGAAAATCTATTAAGGAAATTCAGGCTGAGTTTTTAGAATCAGAATCATTTCCAGTTAAAAAAGTATTTGACGAAGCGCTAAAAGAAATTAAGAAGTCTGAAAGTGAAAAGAGTATTGCTTCACTTCCAGACCGACTTGACACTGTAATTGAATCATCAATTGAATTAGAGAGTGAAAAACTCTCTAGCTTATTTAACTATTTAGCAACAATTGGTTCTACATCACCTTTTATTGGTTTATTTGGTACAGTATGGGGAATTATGAATTCTTTTCAGTCAATTGCGATATCAAAGAATACTAGCCTAGCTGTAGTTGCCCCAGGCATTGCAGAAGCTTTATTTGCTACAGCGCTTGGATTATTAGCTGCAATCCCTGCTGTTATTGCCTACAACTTGTTTACCGGTCAGGTGAATAAGGAGGCTGCTCGTATGTACAGATTTAAAGATCAGTTCAAAAATATTTTCTTAAGAGGTCTAGATAAGAAGAAGGTGAATTGATTTTATTTTATGCCTAGAAATATTAAATCCAAACCTTTCAGCGAAATAAATGTAACACCATTTGTCGATGTGATGTTGGTGCTGCTTATTATCTTTATGGTAACAGCACCATTATTAACTGTTGGTGTTCAAGTTGATTTGCCTGAGAGTAATGCTGATAGTTTACAAGCTGATAACGAACCTTTGGAACTGACAATATCAAAAGATGGAAGTATTTTTATTCAAGAAACAGAAATTAATATTAAAGAGTTAATACCAAAATTAATTGCTATAACTGATAATAGGCTTGATACTAAAATTTATGTAAGAGGTGATGAAATTATCAATTATGGTAAAGTGATGCGAGTACTTGGTGAGTTATCTGGTTCAGGTTTCTCAAAAGTAGCCCTAATAACAAAGCCAATAACTAATTAAGTATGTGATGATTCAATTATGCAATTTTCTATCATCATCTCGTTACTTCTTCATACTGGATTTATTATCTTAACAGTTATGGGAATTCCTATATTTAATAATCAAAAAATAGATATTCCACCAATTGTACAGGTAGAAATACTTGAAATTACTGAGCAGACGAATGTACCAGAAGTTAGTAAAAGAGAAATTGAAGAAAAAGAAGATAGCGAGAAAAAAAAAGAAGATGTAAAAATTAATCAACCAGTTCTGAAGCCAAAATTAGAAAAATCAGATGAAAAAGTAAAAGATCCAGCCGCAGATGAAGAAATTATAAAACCCGAAGTAGTTGAAAAAAAATCAGTAGTTAATATGCCAATAAGGAAACCAGTCATAAAGAAGAAAGATAATTTTGATCCCCTTAAAATTGCTGAACTTATAGATATGGCTAAAGATACAAAACCAATCCAAGATGTAAAAGATGAAGAGTATGAGTCATTAGACTCAACTGATACATTAGTTAATAAATTAACTTTAAGTGAGGAAGATGCTATTAGATCGCAGTTTTTGCGCTGTTGGAGTATACCGATTGGAATGCCTGAAGATGATAGCTTGGTTGTAAAAGTTAAAATATCACTAAGACCTGACGGGTCTCTAATGAAACCACCCGAAGTTACTGACCACCAAAGAATGAACAAACCAAGTCAAAAATACTTTAAAGTATTAGCAGAAAGTGCCTTGAGGGCTGTAAGAAGATGTGATCCCATAAAAACACCTGCTGTAGAAAGATATGATGATTGGAAAGAATTACAATTAAACTTTGATCCAAGAGATATTTTAAGGTAGGTAAATGAAAAATCTTATACAAAATATTTTATTCTTTACCCTTTTATCAATTACAAATGCAGCTGCTCTAATTGAAATTGATATTACAGAAGGAAATAGAGAACCGTTGCCTATAGCAATAACTAATTTTTTTTATGATGATGTCGATGCAGTAATTTTAAGTGAAATTTCAAATAATTTATCGGATGTTGTAGAAGCAGATCTAGAGCGATGTGGATTATTTGCTCCAATAAATGAAGAGGCATTCATTCAAAAAAATGCCGCAATGCATCTGAGACCTAGATTTGAGGATTGGCGACTAATTAAATCACAAGCCTTGGTAACCGG
>ERZ802822.1241-NODE-1241-length-16391-cov-8.793000_pt1 | contig 16391 bp, 13 predicted proteins | sample MGYA00345649_ERZ802822 | MGnify/ENA primary metagenome ERZ802822 (study PRJEB30503, sample SAMEA104212359) | marine metagenome | biome: Westerlies Biome; feature: [SRF] surface water layer (ENVO:00010504) within the epipelagic zone...; material: water...
GACATAAGCTTGCCGCCAGCGCAACAGCGCAGGACACACAAATCTTCTAATTAGACCGAGTAGAACGAGAGCCAGGGACAGATCATGCATATTGCCATTTTGCAAGCCGGCCGGACCAACCCGGACATGCCAGCCGAATTTCAAGACTATCCGGATATGTTCGAAACATTATTCGCCGCGCAGACAGGCAATGACAGTTTCACCTTTTCGAACGTGCCGGTGATTGATGGGGTATTCCCCGAATCAGTCGATGATTATGACGGCTATTTGATTACCGGTTCGGCCTATGGGGTGTATGATGACGCACCCTTTATCGCCGATTTTATGACATTTATCCGAAACATTTTTGCGGCTGGCAAACCACTTGTTGGCATTTGTTTTGGCCATCAGGCGATTGCGCATGCGCTTGGCGGACATGCCGCCAAATTTGACGGCGGCTGGGGCATCGGCACCATGCAGGTGCAAATGGTCGGCACAGCTGACTGGATTCCAGCTGGCATAGAGCGGCTCGATCTTATCCATGTGCATCAGGATCAGGTCACCCAACTACCCCCACAAGCTGTCCGGCTGGCCGAGTCAGATTTTTGTAAAAATGCCGCCTTTGCCATTGGCAAGCAGGTATTTTCCGTTCAGGGACATCCAGAATTTACCCCGGCATACACCAATGCCCTGATCAATATTCGTGAGGATAAAATCGGCACAGACCGCGCCGCTGTCGCGCGCAGCTCGCTGGAAAATCCACATGATGGCAAACAGGTTGGCGGCTGGATTCTGGATTTTTTTGCGACGCATGACGCGGCATCATAATTATCCAATCAACAGCACAGCGCTGCCAGTTACTAAAGATGGGTAAAATGACATGACACTCGTAATCGGCCTCGATACTGGCGGCACCTACACCGATGCGGCGCTTCTTGATGCGACTGGCGGGCATGTTCTGGCGACCGGCAAGGCACTGACAACGCGCGATGACCTGTCCATCGGGCTGGGCGAGGCCATTGCCACAGTATTGCAAAGCTATGACGGCCCGGCATCTGATATCGGTATGGTATCGCTATCAACGACTCTGGCGACAAACGCTGTTGTTGAGGGTGTTGGCGGGCGTGTCGGCTTGTTCATGATCGGCTTTGACGACAAGGCGCTGGAACGTGCCGATCTGGCGCGTGCTATTGGTCAGGATCCGGTGCAGTTTGTTGCCGGCGGACATCGCGCTGATGGCGGCGTGCAGGAGCCGTTTGACAGCGCCACTCTGACCCACGCCGCCGCCTCAATGGCGGCTGATGTGTCGGCTTTTGCTGTCGCCGGGCATTTTGCAACGCGGAACCCGGCACATGAAACGGCCGCCCGCGATATCCTGCGCGAAACCACCGGGCTGCCGGTCACCTGTAGCCATGAATTATCATCCGCCCTTGGCGGCCCAAGACGCGCCTTGACCGCGGTTTTAAATGCGCGGCTGATCAATCTTTTGGAACGGCTGGTGACCGCCACCGAAATCATCATGAAACAACAGGGATTGACCTGTCCATTGATGGTGGTGAAGGGGGATGGGTCATTGCTCGAGTCTGGTTTTGCCCGCACCCGCCCGGTTGAAACAGTGCTGTCAGGGCCAGCCGCCAGCCTGTCCGGCGCGGCGTTTCTGGCTGGCACCGACAGTGCGTTGGTGGCCGATATTGGCGGCACCACAACCGATATTGCGTTTTTGCAGAATGGCGCACCCCGTCTTAAATCTGAAGGCGCCTATGTTGGTGGCTGGCAAACCATGGTTGAGGCGGCGGAAATTCGCACCTGTGGTCTGGGCGGTGACAGCGAGGTTACACCGGTCTCGCGCGGCCGGATCAGCGGGCTGCGTCTCGGGCCGCGCCGGGCGGTGCCGCTGGCGCTGTTGGCATGCACCCACCCTGAAATCAAACAACAGATGCAGGCACAGCTCGATTTGCCGGTGCCGTCCCCCACCGATGGACGTTTTGTGTTTCCGATCATGCCGGATGGTGTACCGGGCTGGCTGACCAGATCTGAGGCCAGACTGGCCGAAAGAGCCATCGATGCCGGGCCGACGGCGATTGCTGATTTGGCCGCCACCCAGCTTGCGCTTGGCGCGGCAGATCGGCTGATCAGCCGCGGTCTGCTCGGGCTTGCCGCCTTCACCCCCACCGACGCCACACATGTGACCGGGGATTTCAACGCCTTTGATGACGACGCCGCCCGACTTGGTGCCGAACTTATGGCCAGACAGCGTAACGGGCTTGGCGAATCAACAGCGGCAAATGCCGACGATCTGGCCCGCATGACGCTTGTCGAGCTGCATAAACAATCTGCCATTGCGCTGATGGATGCGGCGCTGGCGCATCAGGGGGCGGGCGAAAACACGGTCAGTCAAAATCCATTATTGATGAACAGTTTTATCAACAAGCCTGCCGATCAGCCGCTGGTCAATATTTCCATGCGGCTTGGCACCAAACTGGCAGCCCTTGGCGCATCCGCCGCCACACATTATCCGCATATTGCCGATTTGCTTGATGTTGCGCTCACCGTGCCAGCACATGCCGAGGTGGCGGGTGCCGTCGGTGCCGCCGTGGGGTCTGTGCGCCAGCGTGTGATGATCACGGTAACGCAGCCAGCAGACGGCAAATTTCGCGTGCATCTGCCGCAGGGCCCGGCGGATTTCGGCGTCATGGAAGAGGCGCTGGAAAATGCCCGTATGGCCGCAAAACAGCTTGCCACAACCCGCGCCAAAAGCGCCGGCGCCACCGCCATCGATATCAAAATGACCGAAAATATCAAACTCGTGCCGCTGGATTCGAACAAGGATCTGTTTATCGAAGCCACCATTCAGGCGGCGGCAAACGGCACCCCGGCATAAGGCCAGCAGGCAGGGGGTCAGAAGGCAGGCAGCCAGCAGCCAGTCAGTCAAAAAATCCGCTGTTTCATCGTGCTGCAATCTGCGGCAAAGCTTTTTGAATTGCTGTAGCGTTTTTTGACGCTACGCAATGCGCCTTCCGGCTTGACTTCACGCACCTGATGATCCTGCCATGAAATCGCAATATAGCCGGAAAATCTGTTCAGCCTCAGATGCATGACATGCAATGATTCCGGCGTCAGCGCCAGCGGGTCATCATCAACCAGCGCATTGACCATCTTGCCATGCGATTCGGTTTGCTCAATGATCAGCTCGTCCTCGGTTGCGGTAAACTGGGTCACCCGGCCGTCATCGGTTGATCCTGGATGGGGCGTCAGTTCAATGGCCGCCAGACGCGTGCTGCGTTCGAATGGCAACAGCTTGACCCGGCGGACGGCAAAATCATCGGCCTCTACCGACAGATATAATGACCCGTCAAATTGCTCCGTCTCGACAGGCCCGTTCATCGCCGTGCTAGTTTCAAACTGACCATCACAAACCAGAAACACCGTTTTGGCAAAGGCCGGCAATGGTGCCCATAACAGCAACATCACCCAGATAAAGAAAAACGGCCTGCCAGATGCGGATGCGGATGCCGTCTGGACTCCGGGGCGCCATATGTGCATACGAATCGTACCTCACTGATAAAGTTTTATCTAATTTAGTGAGGTTAATATTCTACACAAAGCACAGCCGTCTGATCTTGCTGTTTTAGATGGTCAAAGTGTATGAAAAGCGGGTAAGGCATGTGTCATTGTCAAACAGCCAGCAGACATCTTTTCCTGCCTGCTGCACATAGCGGTGTGTTTTGGTCAAATGAGGACAAGGGGTGGTGGGCCCGGCAGGACTCGAACCTGCAACAACACGGTTATGAGCCGTGGGTTCTAACCAATTGAACTACAGGCCCCCCAGTTTCATACAGCCAGCCCTAACGCCTTGCGGTGTTAGCATGCGCTGACAGTACAGCAAACTCTAATTTTCGAGGAAGCTACGCAATTTCCGCGACCGTGAGGGATGTTTCAGCTTGCGCAACGCCTTTGCCTCAATCTGCCGAATACGTTCGCGGGTCACGCTAAATTGTTGACCGACCTCTTCCAGCGTATGGTCCGTATTCATACCAATGCCAAATCGCATGCGCAACACCCGTTCTTCCCGCGCTGTCAGGCTAGCCAGAACGCGCGTTGTGGTCTCGCGCAAATTGGCGTGAATGGCCGCATCCAGCGGTTGCACTGCATTTTTATCCTCAATGAAATCGCCAAGGTGGCTATCTTCTTCATCGCCAATCGGCGTTTCAAGGCTGATCGGTTCTTTGGCGATTTTCAGCACCTTGCGCACCTTGTCGATCGGCATGCTCAGCTTTTCTGCCAGCTCTTCCGGGGTGGGCTCGCGGCCAATCTCATGCAGCATCTGGCGCGATGTACGCACCAGCTTGTTGATGGTCTCGATCATATGCACCGGAATACGGATGGTGCGTGCCTGATCGGCAATCGAGCGGGTAATGGCCTGCCGGATCCACCATGTCGCATAGGTTGAAAATTTATAACCGCGCCGATATTCAAATTTATCGACGGCTTTCATCAGCCCGATATTGCCTTCCTGGATCAGGTCAAGGAACTGCAATCCCCGGTTGGTGTATTTTTTGGCAATTGAGATCACCAGCCGCAAATTGGCTTCGACCATTTCTTTTTTCGCCCGCGCCGCTTCGCGCTGGCCGCGCTGGATGGTCTGGATAACCTCGCGGAATTCGGGCACTGCCAAGCCGACATCATCGACGACCAGCTTGATCTTGTCGCGCAGTTCGGCCACCTCTTCACCATAGGTGCTATCCAGCTTTTGCCACGCTTTCGATTTATAACCGCTGCCTGGCCATTCATCATTCACTTCACGTCCGCCCCAGGCTTCCAGAAGTTGCGCCCGCGGAATGCCACTGTCGGTGGCCACCCGCATCAAACGCCCTTCAATGCCGGTCACATGACGGTTTAGGGTAAATAATTGTTCACTCAGCGCTTCGATACGGTTGGTATTGAAAATCACGCCTTCCATCAATTCACACAGCTTAATTTTCGTCGCCCGGTGCGCCGCTTCACTTTTCAGCACAAGCGGCTGGTCTTTCGCCATACGCGCCAAACGGCGGTCCTGCAATTTCACAAACTCACCAAACACCGTGCCGATTTCGTCAAATAGCGCCATCATCTCATCGCGCACCGCATCTTCGAGCGCTGCCAGCGACAAATTCAAATCGTCATTTTCGTCATTGTCATTATGCGCATCACGGGTCGAGGTATCGGTGTCGGCGTCGCCACTTTCATCATATTCTTCGTCGTCTTCGTCCTCGTCTTCGTCCTCTTCCGCTTCTTCCTCATCATCATCCTCTAGATCATCGTCCGGGATTTCGCCATTCAGAACTTGCAGATTATTATGATCAATCAGCGGGTTGCCTTTAAGCTTGGCAAAGGTGGCTTCGAGGTCAATGATATCGCGCAATGGCACAACGCCATCGGCGATCTGATCACGCCAATGCATCAGCGCGCGAATGGTCAGTGGCGATTCACAAATGCCACCAATCATCATTTCACGTCCAGCTTCGATACGTTTTGCAATGGCGATTTCGCCTTCACGCGATAACAGCTCGACGCTGCCCATTTCGCGCAGATACATACGCACCGGATCATCTGTTCCCGAAACATCACTATCCGACAGATTACCCGAGGCACGACCTTCTTCGGCGCTCTCTTCCGCCTCGTCGGTATCATCATCACTCTCGGCGCTATCGACAACCGATACACCCATCTCATTGAGTGTCGACATCACATCATCGATTTGTTCAGAGGTATATTCCTCGGCTGGCAGTGCAGCGTTCAGCTCGTCATGCGTGACGAACCCACGATCCTTGCCCAGTTTCAACAGCGCTTTAATGGTTTGCTGGGCAGCGTCAAGGCTGGCCGCCTCGGTTGCGTCCTGAGCGTTTTGATCGGTATCAGCCTGTTTTTTTGCTTTGGTTGCCATATGCTCGTCTCTACCCCTGTCCAACTTTACGCTGCGACGCCGCGTCATTTTCATGAGAGCGTTTTTTGTCGAAGCCCGACTTTTGCAATCGTCTGATGTTTTTTGACAACATCAAATCTTTTTTTACCCATGGGTTCTGGCCAAAGGCTTGTGCCAAACCCGGCATGGTGATGTGCCTGCGTCTTGTTTCTTTTTTATCTTATCTTGGTGTGCGGGCTTTTGAAAACAGGCCGGATTTGCCGTCAACAAGCCCCAAAAGTTCCTCTAAATGTGCGACAGCCCGGTCGGGCGCCAGCGCATGTGGGTCGAAAGGCAGTCTGGATTTCATCTCATCCCCCGTCAAATCCTCTACCAAGCCAACCATCCCCAGACATTGTAGATGATAGTTTAAGGCCGCCGCGTCAAGATCTGGATCACGTATAACGGCATCAATCACTGCTTTTTTCAATTGATCGAGCGGCTGATCCGCCGTTTCCAGCATCGACAAAGCCTCAAAATTGGCAGGAACCAACGCCGGGTGCGCCAAAATCAATGCCAAAATAGCGCGATGCCGCTGCATCAGCCCGGTTTGCGGTCTGGCTGTGCGCCGCGCCACAAAAGCGGTTGTTTTGCCCCGTGTATGCGACCGCATCGCTGCGATTCGGTTTTCCACCTCATCGCCATAAGCCCCCCGCACCTGATTATGACCAATACTGCGTACAAGTTCGCGCACGGACTGCCAGAACTGCGCTCTCGCCTCTGGTTGCTGCACATCAAATTGTTCCGCCACAGCCGCCCACATGCTGTCAATAAGCGACCGCGCTGCGCCAAGAATTTTACGCAAACCCTCGGCACCAGACGCGCTCAGCACGTCATCCGGGTCTTTGCCAGCTGGCAGCACTGCCAGCCGTGCCGACCGGCCGGGCTCAAGCACCGGCAAAATACGTTCCAGCGCGCGTAATTGCGCCCGCTGGCCAGCCGCGTCGCCGTCAAAACATAAAATCGGCTCGTCATGCAATTTCCACAACAAGCTGATTTGTTCCGGGGTCAAAGCGGTGCCAAGCGGTGCGACCGCTGCCGCCACACCACTGCGCTGAACAGCGATAACATCCATATACCCCTCGACAACAACCAGCGGTAAATTACGCCGAACCGCATCGCGCGCCTGCACCCACCCATAAAGCACTGCCTTTTTGGAAAACGTCGGGCCATCACCTGAATTGAGATATTTTGGCTGGGCATCACCCAGCGCACGCGCACCAAATGCGATGACTTTGCCTTGTCTGTTCTCGATCGGGAACATCACCCGGTCGCGGAAATAATCAAACAGGCTGCCATCCCGGTCAGATTTACGCTGCACCCCGGCCAGCAGCATATCCGCATCTGAAAACCCTTTTTCAGCCAGCCGCCGGCGCAAGCCTGACTTTGGCGCATAGCCAAGCCGAAAATTTTTCACCGTCGCAGCGTCAAGACCGCGTTGTTGCAGATAATGCGCGGCGTCACGCCCGACCGGGTCACGCAAACTTGCTTCAAAGAACAAGGTGGTTTCTTCCAGAATATCGAGCGCGGCTTTGCGTTGTTTGGTGACGGCCGGGTCGATATGCGCAGATTTTGGCATCGCCAGGCCAGCCATATCCGCAAGCCGCTCGACAGCTTCCATAAAATCGAGACCGTCCATCTCACGCAAAAATGAAATGGCATCGCCATGTACGCCACATCCAAAACAATGATAAAACCCATCATCATCCACGACTGAAAATGACGGCGTTTTTTCCGAATGAAAGGGGCATAATCCGCTGAATCGACGACCTTTGCGTATCAGCTTTACCCGCCGCCCGATAATATCGGACAACGGCACACGCTGGCGCAAATCTTCGATAAATTCTGGCGGCACCGCCATGGCCAAAACTCCGGTCAAATGAAATTGCTGGGCATTCGGTTACACCGGATGCGCTGCACCGAACCTAACACATATGGCACAATCCGGGGAACCGGCTTAAACCGGCCACGCAGACAGCCGCCGGTTCAGCCAGGCCTATTTTGCCATCAATGCGGCTTTGACTTCCTGGCTGGCCGCTGAAAAATCCATCTGACCGGCGTAATGCGCTTTTAGAAAGCCCATCACCTGTCCCATGTCCTTGATCGAGCCAGCACCGGTTTCCGCAATGGCTGTGGCGATGGCCTGGTGCATTTCATCCGCACTCAGCTGGGTCGGCAAAAAGCCTTTGATAATTTCAATTTCCGCTTCTTCGCTGGCGGCCAGTTCGGGGCGATCACCGTCGCGGTACAATTTCGCCGATTCGCTGCGCTGTTTGATCATGGTTTGCAACATCCCCAGAATTTCCTCGTCAGAAATACCATCGGGATTATCATTGCCACGTGCAGCGATATCACGGTCTTTTAACGCAGCCGCGATCAATCGCATGGTCGATAATGCAACCTGATCTTTCGCTTTTAACGCTTCTTTTAACGCATTCGCTATATTTTCGCGCATCTTCAGACACACCTTTTATTTAGACATCCTCACGCCACAAAAAATAAGCGTGCCCGGGCTTTTACGCTACTCGCAACAATCCTGCAAGCATTGCCTGCCAATATAGGTTGCCAGTGCTTGACCATTTGCTAGTGGTCGGCTATCAAAGCATCCGTTCGCCGGCCGGTTCGGCAACATGTTTCTTATAACAGGATATGGGTTGAAATGGCGCAGAAAACGATCTCTGGCCACGATTTTGATGCGCTCCGCGCAAATCGGGATAACCCGACCGCCGCCCTCGTTCTGGAAGATGGCACGACTTTCACCGGATTCGGCTTCGGCGCTGCCACCACCAATGTTGGCGAGGTTTGTTTCAACACTTCAATGACCGGTTATCAGGAAATCATGACGGATCCCTCCTATGCCGGCCAGATTGTAAATTTCACCTTTCCGCATATTGGCAATGTTGGCACCAACGCCAAAGATCTGGAAACCGCAACGCCCGCCGCGCTTGGCATGATTGTGCGACAGCCAGTCACCAACCCGGCAAGCTGGCGCGCCGAAACAAGCCTTGGCGACTGGTTGGTCTCGCATAATTTGCCGGGCATCAGCGGCATTGACACGCGCGCCCTGACCCGGCGCATCCGGGACCTTGGCGCGCCGCGCGGTGCGCTATGTCATGCGCCGGCTGGTCACATCGATCTCGCGGCGCTGCAAGCCATGGCCCAGCAATGGCCCGGCTTGAAAAATATGGATTTGGCCAAATCTGTGACCTCGCCGGAAACCGCCGCATGGGATCAGGGCAGCTGGCAGTATCAGTCGGCATCACATCTGACAACAGCCCCTAAATTTAACGTCGTCGCGATGGATTTCGGATGTAAGCACAATATTCTGCGCTGCCTGCAAGATGCCGGATGCGCGGTAACCGTTGTGCCGGCCGACACCAGCGCTGATGCGATTCTGGCACAGCGACCAGATGGCGTGTTTTTGTCGAATGGGCCGGGCGATCCGGCAGCCACCGCCGGTTATGCTGGCGCTGAAATTGCAAAATTGATCGACGCGAATATGCCGGTTTTTGGCATTTGCATTGGTCACCAATTGATGGCGTTGGCGCTTGGCGCCAAAACCCACAAAATGGCACGCGGCCACCGCGGCGCCAACCATCCGGTGAGAGATCTGCAAACAGGTAAAATCGAAATCACCAGCCAGAATCACGGCTTTGCCGTTGACCCGGATAGCCTGCCCACTGATCTTGAAGTGACGCATATTTCACTTTTTGATCAGTCGATTGAGGGGCTGAAGCATAAAACCAAGCCGGCCTTTTGCGTGCAATACCACCCCGAATCAAGCCCCGGCCCGCATGATTCGCGCTATCTTTTTGAACGATTCACCCACCTGATGGAAACGACGAGATCCTGATATGCCACGCCGCGATGACATTAAATCAATCCTGATCATCGGCGCCGGCCCAATTATTATTGGTCAGGCTTGCGAGTTTGATTATTCCGGTGCGCAGGCATGTAAAGCGCTCAAATCTGATGGCTATCGGGTGATTCTGGTAAATTCCAACCCGGCCACCATCATGACCGATCCAGAAATGGCCGACGCCACCTATATAGAGCCAATCACGCCGGCCACCGTAGCGAAGATCATCGCTGCCGAGCGCCCAGAGGCGTTGCTGCCAACGATGGGCGGGCAGACCGCCCTCAATACCGCGCTGTCACTCTATAACGATGGCACGCTGGAAAAATATGGCGTGGAGATGATTGGTGCCCGCACCGAATCGATCGAAATGGCTGAAGATCGCGAATTATTCCGCAAAGCGATGCAGCGCATTGGCCTTGAATGCGCCCGTGCCCGCACGGTGAATAATTATGATGACGCATTAGAGGCACTGGATTTTGTCGGGCTTCCGGCGATCATTCGCCCGTCATTTACGCTTGGCGGTGAAGGTGGCGGCATCGCCTATAACAAAGCCGAGTTTGAGACCATTGTTGCCAATGGGTTGCGACTGTCACCTGTGTCCGAGGTGCTGATTGAAGAGTCAGTTCTGGGCTGGAAAGAATTTGAGATGGAGGTTGTCCGCGACACCGCTGACAATTGTATCATCATCTGCTCGATCGAGAATATTGACCCGATGGGTGTTCATACGGGCGACTCGATGACAGTGGCACCGGCGCTGACACTCACCGACAAGGAATATCAGGCATTACGCGATGCCTCGCTTGCTGTTCTGCGCGAAATTGGCGTCGATACCGGCGGTTCAAATGTGCAATTTGCCGTATGTCCAAACAGCGGACGTATTCTGGTGATTGAGATGAATCCGCGGGTCAGCCGTTCATCGGCGCTGGCCTCAAAGGCCACCGGATTTCCGATTGCCAAAATTGCCGCGCAACTGGCTGTTGGCTATCGTCTTGACGAGTTGATGAATGACATCACCGGCGTCACGCCCGCCAGCTTTGAACCAACCATTGATTACGTCGTCACCAAAATACCGCGATTTACCTTTGAAAAATTTTCCGGTGCGGACGCCATTTTATCGACCTCGATGAAATCTGTTGGCGAGGCTATGGCCGTCGGTCGGTCATTTGAAGAAAGTCTGCAAAAAGCACTGCGTTCGATGGAAATTGGCCTGACCGGGCTGAACCCGGTTACCCCACCTGTGGCTGATGCGACCTCTGGCGAGGATCAGCTTCGCGGCTGGCTTGGTGAATTGGTGCCTAATCGGGTGTTGCGTATCGCCACCGCTCTGCGCAGCGGTCTGTCGATTGATGAGGTGCATGCTGTCACCGGCTGGGATCACTGGTTTCTGGAACGCATTCAGGCCATTCTCGATGTCGAAAACAAGCTGGTGGCCGATGGCTTGCCAGATGATGAGACAGTATTGCGTTTTGTGAAATCGATGGGATTTTCCGATGCAAGGCTGGCCGAGCTGACCCAGCTGGAAGCCGCCGATGTGCGCCAGCGTCGTACCGCTGCCGGCGTTGTGCCGGTCTATAAGCGGATTGACACCTGTGCTGCCGAATTTGCCTCGGACACCGCTTATATGTATTCGACATATGAAATTGCGGCACAGCCGGAATGTGAAGCCGACCCCAGCGACCGGGCAAAAATTGTCATTCTTGGCGGTGGCCCGAACCGGATCGGTCAGGGCATTGAGTTTGATTATTGTTGTGTGCATGCCTGCTACGCCCTGTCGGACGCCGGTTTTGAAACCATCATGATCAATTGTAACCCGGAAACGGTATCGACCGATTATGACACATCTGACCGGCTATATTTTGAGCCGCTTACCGATGAGGATGTTATTTCCATCATCAGGCGTGAGGCGGAAAAAGGTGATTTGCGCGGCGTCATTGTCCAGCTTGGCGGCCAGACCCCGCTAAAAATTGCCGCCGCGCTCGAGGCCGAAGGCATCCCAATCCTTGGCACCAGCCCTGACGCCATTGACCTTGCCGAGGATCGTGAGCGCTTTCAGCTCTTGCTGAAAGAGCTTGACCTGCTGCAGCCTGAAAATGGCATTGCCCATTCGGCCGAAGAGGCCCGCGCCATTGTCCAGAGAATTGGCCTTCCAGTGGTCATCCGCCCGTCTTATGTGCTTGGCGGACGCGCCATGGAAGTTGTGCATCAGATGGCCGATTTGGAACGCTATATGCGTGACGCGGTTGTTGTTTCTGGCAAAAATCCGGTGTTGATTGACAGGTTTTTGAACAATGCCGTCGAAGTTGATGTCGATGCATTATGCGATGGCAGCGATGTCTATATCGGCGGCATCATGGAACATATTGAAGAAGCCGGCATTCATTCCGGCGACTCGGCCTGTTCCCTGCCGCCACAACATTTGTCCGACGAAATTCTGCATGCGCTGAAACAACAGACAAGAGATTTGGCATTTGCACTGAAAGTTGTCGGGCTGATGAATATCCAGTTCGCCATTCGGGAAAATAAAATCTATTTGCTGGAAGTGAACCCACGCGGCAGCCGTACGGTGCCCTTTGTTGCCAAAACAACCGGCGTGCCATTGGCGAAAATTGCCTCACGGGTGATGGCTGGCGAAAAGCTGGCCAGCTTTAATCTGACCGAGCGCAACCTGCCGCATGTCGCGGTAAAGGAAGCTGTGTTTCCGTTTGCCCGTTTCCCCGGCGTTGATGTGTTTTTAGGGCCGGAAATGAAATCAACCGGCGAAGTTATGGGAATCGATACTGACTTTGGACGGGCATTCGCCAAAAGCCAGCTTGGTGCGGGCACCGATCTGCCGCTGTCTGGTACGGTATTTATTTCGGTCAAAGATGAAGACAAGCCGGCCTTTATTGAAATTTGCCAGAGCCTTGTCGAAGATGGCTTCAAAATTCTGGCGACTGGCGGCACCACTGCAGCGCTGCAGGCCGCTGGTGTGCCGGCAACCTCTATCAATAAAGTGATGCAAGGTCGCCCGCATGCAGTGGACGCGATGTTGTCTGGTGATATCCAGCTCGTCTTCAACACCGCCAAGGGTGCCGGGGCGATCAAGGACTCTTTCTCACTGCGTCATACCGCCCTTACCAACAAGGTGCCCTATTACACCACCGTGTCTGGCAGCCGCGCCGCCGCCGAGGCCATCCATGCCCTGCGTGCAGGCCAACTCGGGGTGCGCACTTTGCAGGATTATCTTGCAGATATTGGTTGACAGACGCTAGCCTGACATTTGTTAATCATGTGATGATTGCCAAAAACTCCCAACAGATAAAGAAACACTATGGAAAAAATACCCTTCACTGCTGTCGGCCTTGACGTCATTAAAAACGAGTTGGCGCATCTTAAAGGCACCGAGCGGCAGGCTGTCATCAATGCCATCGCCGTCGCCCGCGAGCATGGCGATCTGTCAGAAAATGCCGAATATCACGCAGCCCGTGAAAAACAGTCATTTATCGAGGGGCGCATTTCCGAACTTGAAGATGTCACCAGTCGTGCCGAAGTCATTGATGCCAGTCAGTTGAGTGGTGACAAGGTTACTTTTGGCACCAGCGTTGGCCTTGCCGACGAAGAAACCGACGAAGAAACCACCTATCATATCGTTGGCCCTTATGAGGCTGATATTTCCAAAGGCATGATTTCAACATCATCGCCGATTGCCCGTGCCATCATCGGCAAAGCCGTGGGTGACTCTGCCGAAGTGCAAAGCCCGGGCGGCACCAAATCTTTTGAGATTATTTCAATCGAGCTTTTTGATATCAGTAAAGTCAGTCGCTAGACGGCTGACTATCGACCGGCACCCCGGCAAGCATTTTAGCCGAGCGAATGGCGAGCGCTGTTTTCACATGGCTGACATTTTTCGCCGGAGTCAGCTTGCTTGTCAGAAATTTTTGAAAATCATCCCAGTCATGCGCAACGATTTTCAACAGAAAATCGGTTTCCCCCATGAGCATATGGCATTCACGCACCTGTGGCCATTCGGCAACCATCTCTTCAAACGCCTGCAGATCCACTTCCGCCTGACTGGTCAGCCCGACAAACGCAAAAACATGCACATTATACCCCAGTGCCTCGGCGTCTAAATCAGCATGATAGCCGCGCACCACACCGGCGTCTTCCAAGGCCCGCACCCGGCGCAAACATGGCGGCGCTGAAATACCGGCGCGCTTCGCCAAATCGACATTGGTCATCCGTCCGTCATCTTGCAAGTCGCGCAAAATCTGACGGTCAACATCATCTAATTTGAGCTTTCCAGCCATATCTGCCTGTTGCTTGTGGTAAAACCGGAAGATCACCGCGACGACACAGCCGCCGCACCTTCATATAATTACCTGTCCACCAATGGCGAGGCAAGTTAATTGCGTCAAACCTGTCATTTCATTCCAAATATTATCGACATTTACATTCAACTGGCGTACCCAATAGCCAGACAGGTAGAGATGCAGACAGCAATCTAGGCCGGAATGAATGCACAAAAGCGCAAGGAGGCGAGACTGCGTAAAGCTGTAAGATCGGTCTGGTGTGTGAGTGATGGCACCACAGGCATGCGCCAGCAATCGCTGGCTGTCGCCGCCGTGATGAAATGGGATCGCTGTGCAGATTTCCGTGACATTGTGATCACCCCGCACCCGCTTTTGCGCTATGCCCCGCGGATTGGCCGCTGGTGGCCGCGACTGCCGCTCACGCAGGCCGGCGACGCATCATTACCCCGCATCAGCAATGCCGATGATTTTCCGCAAATTCTTGTAACCTGTGGCCGTCGCATGGCTGGCATTTCGATGGCGCTTAAAGCACGGGCCAAACAGCAGGGGGCACAGCTGACCACCATCCATCTGCAAGACCCCCGCCTTGACCCGGCATATTTTGACATATTGATCGTACCGCATCACGATCCGGCGCGGGGCGAAAATGTGATTGTGACCACCGCCGCGCTGAACCGGCTGGATCAATCGCATATCGCGGACGCCGCCACATATTTACCAAAATCCTGGCAGGTCGCGGCGAAACCACGGGTGGCGGTACTGGTTGGCGGCGACAATCGCCGCTATCGAATATCCGAAAAAATGGCCGCTGATTTGGCCAGCCAGCTTCGCCATTTCGCCAAAGCCAATGATGCCAGTCTGTTTCTGGTGCCGTCACGGCGCTGTCCGGACAGCGTCTGGCAGCAATTGCAGGCCGCACTGAAAGACATAAATTGCCTGATACCCGGCAAACAGCAAAAAAACCCCTATCCGGGTGTTTTGGGGATCGCCGACGCGGTCATTGTGACATCAGATTCGGTGAATATGGTCAGCGAAGCCGCCAGCACCGGCAAACCCGTTATGATTGCCTATTGGACAGCCGAAACCGGCCGAATCGCAAAATTTCACCAGACCATGCAGCGCGCCGGCCACACCCTGCCGCTTACCACAAATCTGCCTAAACAGGCCTTCGTACCACTCGACGAAACGGATATGGTGCGCCGGGAAATAAACGCCCGCTTACCGCATTAGGCGACAGATCAACACCAGCCAGCTGTACCACCAGCCGCGCCACCAGCCACCCCAATATCCCGCTAACTAATAAAACAAGGCCCGCTTGTCATTCGGGAACATGCCGGCATAAAGCGGTGCCACCTGCGCCGCATAGCCGTTATAGAGTTGCGTTGGCACACGCGCGCCCGAGCCAAGCAAGCGTTCGCTCGCCTGTGACCAGCGCGGATGCGGCACATCCGGGTTCACATTCGCCCAGAATCCATATTCCTTGGTATTGAGCTGTTCCCAAAAAGACACCGGCTGCTGGTCAGTAAAGGTAAAACGGGCAATTGATTTGACTGATTTAAATCCGTATTTCCATGGCACCACAAGCCGCAGCGGCGCGCCATTTTGCGCCGGCATTGGCTTGCCATAAATGCCGGTTGCTAAAAATGCCAGATCGTTGCTGGCTTCATCCAATGTCAGCCCCTCAACATAGGGCCATGGGTACCAGTCCTGCTTTTGCCCCGGTGCCACCGATGGATCCATAAATGTTTCCATGCGCAGAAATTTCGCCGAAGCCGCTGGCCGCGCAAACGCAATCAGCCGCGACAGCGCCACCCCCGACCACGGCACCGTCATCGCCCATGCCTCGACACAGCGATGCCGGTAAATACGCTCTTCCAGCCCGCCAAGCTGGCGCAGCAGATCTTCGGCATCGATTGTCATCGGTGTTTCAACAAGGCCATCAATGGTAATTGACCACGGGTCAGTTACCAATTTTTGCGCCCGCCGCCAGATATTTTTTGATGCGCCGAATTCATAAAAATTTGTATAGGTGGTGGCCTCATCTTCCGGGGTTAATGCCCGCCCGCCGACATAGGCGTCATTGCGCGGTGCCGGGTATGGCCCAATCGCGGCGCGTGCCGGGTGTGGCCATCCAGCTGCCATCCAGCTGGCCAGCCCGGCCCCGGCAAAGCCGGCCGCCCGCAGCCATTGACGGCGGTTCAGATATATCTTTTCGGACGTGACCGCAGATTCCGGCACGGCCCAATCAGCTTTTTGCTTTATATACATGATCATGCGCCTCCACGCGGCGAACGCTCAAGCTCGACCAATGATACATTGGTTG
>ERZ802822.1247-NODE-1247-length-16343-cov-6.716279_pt1 | contig 16343 bp, 11 predicted proteins | sample MGYA00345649_ERZ802822 | MGnify/ENA primary metagenome ERZ802822 (study PRJEB30503, sample SAMEA104212359) | marine metagenome | biome: Westerlies Biome; feature: [SRF] surface water layer (ENVO:00010504) within the epipelagic zone...; material: water...
TTTCAATTCTTCACGAATGCGTTCAAAAATCAGCACATTCGCATCAACCGCCATACCGATGGTCAACACAATACCAGCAATTCCGGGTAAGGTCAGCGTGGCTCCAATCAGGCTCAGCAGGCCAAAGATCAGCCCGACATTGACGATCAGCGCGATATTGGCGAACACCCCGAACAAACCATAGCTGAGGATCATAAACCCAAGCACCGCGGCAAAGGCCACCACACAGGCCAGTTTCCCAGCTTGAATACTATCGGCCCCAAGTTCTGGTCCGATGGTGCGCTCCTCAAGGAAATCAAGCCCCGCTGGCAGGGCACCCGCCCGCAAAAGCACCGCAAGTTTGGTGGTTTCCTCAACCGTGAACCTGCCGGTTATAATACCCGAACCGCCGGCAATATGCGATTGGATCACCGGCGCGCTGATCACCTCGTCATCAAGCACAATCGCAAACGGGTTGCCGATATTTTCCGCCGTATAATTCCCAAACTTTCGGGCGCCAGAGGTGTTAAAGCGGAAACTCACCGCCGGGCGACCGTTCTGGTCAAAGCTGGGTTGCGCATCAACCAGTTCTTCACCGGTAACAACCGGGGCTTTTTCAAGTTTGAAAAATACACCCTCTTCATCAAGTGACGGCAGTATCTCATTGCCACTTCCCGCAGGCGCATCGACGCCAGAGGCGCGCCCCACCACCGGCTGAAACGTCAACTGTGCCGTGGTGCCAATGATGGCTTTCAACTCGGACGCCGAGCCAATGCCCGGCACTTGAATCAAAATCCGACTGGTGCCCTGTCGCTGGATTGTCGGCTCGCGGGTGCCCACTTCGTCGATCCGGCGGCGAATAATTTCAAGCGCCTGTTTGACCGTGCGGTCATCCGTGGCCAGTTTTTCCGCCTCAGACAGCTGCACCTGCAAAACGCCGTCTTGCGCAGACACAACGATGTCCGTCTCACCCACGCTGCTGACCGACACCACCGGCCGTGCCAAGGATCGTACCACCTCAATCGCGCGGTCCGTGCCTTCGGGTTGCGAAATTTTTACCTCTAGACGGTCAGGCTCGGACGGTTGCAACCGTATCGTACCGATCACTGCGCGTTCGGCGCGCAGCGCATTGCGCACTTCGGGCCACATCGCCTGCATGCGCGACGCATAGACATCGCTGACCTGAACCTCGGCCAAGAGATGCGCACCCCCGCGCAGATCCAGTCCAAGGTTCACCAAAGCAGACGGTAAAAACCCCGGCCAATCGGTCGAGACCGCCGCGCCCGTTAGGTCTGCCTGCCCGGCCGCACTGAGCGCTTTGAGCGCATCATTATGGGTTTCAACCCGCGTATAGAATGCGTTTGGCAACGCCAAAAACAGGCCAATCACGCACATAGCGACGATCAGAATGCGCTTCCATAAATCAATTTGCAGCATTGCGTGCAGCCTTTATCAGAAATCAGGACGCGGCAGGTTCAGTCTTGGTGATGACCTTGGCGATAGTAGATTGCACAACGCGCACTTTCACGCCTTCGCTCAATTCGACCTCAATCTCGTTGTCGTCTTTCACTTTGAGAACTTTGCCGATCAAACCGCCTTGGGTGATCACCTGATCGCCACGCCGCAGCGCTTCGACCATTTTCTGATGTTGCTTGGCTTTTTGTTGCTGCGGACGGATCAACAGGAAGTACATGATACCGAAAATAAGGATGAGGGGGATAAATTGTTGAAACGCTTCCATAGTCTGTCCTTTTGATTGCGGGCCGGACGGCCAGCACATTGTTTGCCAATGATCGCCAGATCTCTGACGAAGTCTGGGGGAACCTAAGCGAGCCAAGGGGCGTTTGCAAGACGTGGGCAGGCGGCAATGCCGGATAAACCCGGCTTATCCCCTGCCAAACCGCCTTTGGGGCCGTCGGGCCTGTCGCACAGCTTGCCAATCAGCGACCAAATCAGCAAGCCAGCGTCCTAGACAGGCAATCGGCCACACAATCGGCCACATAATCAGCCACCCGGCAGGCCGCCCAATCCGGCACTTGATCGCCACGGGTAAATCGGGTTGAGTGGGGTATTGCCGCATTCTTCTTTAGGTTATTTTTGTGCAAGAGATATTTTTAAACTGGCAAGGTGATCCAACATCCGCTGCTGTGGGTTTTTCCGACGGGGTTTTTCTTTTCATCATTGGTGTGCAGATTATTGGACTTTACTGGTGGTTATTCTTGGTGCCCCGGCGCGATCGGGATATCCACCGGGCCAGGCTGCTCTCAGCCCTGAACTTTAGGGGCTGGTGGCAAGATCATTACGTTATCGTTGTGATCGGGGCCGGTGTGGTGATGATTGCCGCGGCGTTTCATTATTATCTGATCGATATCATCAGATCTGTTCGGCTGATCGTTGCACAACTCGTCGCATTGCTGTCGGAAACCCAAACCCCGGCGCCTGCAGATATCGCCACCCCGTCGCAGACCGGAAAATCCGGTGATCCCACAGCCATCCGCGATCTGTCTTACGCAATCGCGGTGCTTTTGGGCGTGCTGGTCGCCGCCTCGACCTTGCCGTTTGCGCTGATCCGGGTGTGGATCAACGACCGCACGATCAAAGCCGCCGAACGCAGCACGGCCGCCGCCGAGCGCACCACCAACGCCGCCGAACAAGGCTTGATCACCGACCGGATCAACACCGCCGTCACCGGATTGGGCGTGGAAAAAACCGTCAAACAAACCGCACCGGATGGAACAACCACCGAAAACACTGACGCCAATCTCGAGGTGCGGCTTGGTGCGGTTTATGCGCTGGAACGCCTTTCACAAGACAGCGACCGCGACCATATCCAGATAATGGAAATTCTCTGCGCTTATATCCGCACCAACGCGCCTTGGGACCCCAAAACACCAGGGCCGTTCAAAGGGCCACGCGCCGATATTCAGGCCGCGCTGACGGTGATCGGCCGCCGCGCGCCGGACAAAATCGCCTTGGAACGCACCAAGGGGTTCTGGCTTGATTTACGCGATGCTGATCTGCGAGGTGCGGATTTAGAAGACGGCGATTTTGCACAGGCGTGGTTCTTTCGCAGCAATTTTCAGTTTGCGGTGCTGACCCGCACAAACCTTAAAGGTACAAATCTCAGGGACGCCAATCTCTCAGACGCAGTCCTTGACCAAACGCGTTTCGATGCAAAAACCAATCTGAAGGACACCACATTTGACAAGGCCCATGTTTTCAACACCGATTTCTCAAAGACTAGCGTCACCCAAGAGCAGCTGTCGCAAATGTTTGCCGGTGGCGACACCAGCCTGCCGCCCGGCCTGACCCGCCCGACCCATTGGCCGGACAAGACATTGCCCTATGGCGAATTTTAGAACGCATACTGGGCATGGGAGACCGATCAGCCCCCCGCGCCGCCGCCTGATGCGCCGGATACGCCTGATGCGCCGGATACGTGACCAACAGCGGCCCCCACCCGCCAGTCTTTCAACAGGCCAGCCGGTTAACCGGCCAGTGGTTTAATTGGCCAGTTTTATAATTCGCCCGTGGTTTATTTGGCCAGCATTTTCGCAATGCCAAAGATCACCGCACCATACAGCAGCGGCAACACCGCATAGCTCAGCGGCAGCGTCATCTCGGCCGGCGCATAGCTTTGTAGCGTGATCGCTATGCCCAACAAACACCCGCTCAGCCCGCTGAGCAGACCGCCGATGCCCATCGCCTGCCACCGGTTGTGCGGCGAGGCCGCAACAAAACACACCGTCCCAATACCAACATACAGCACCGACATCAGATCAATCACATTCACATCTGCGCGCAGCGCCGCCATAATCGGCAACAGCGCAAACACCAGACCGGCAAGAATTTTAACAACCATAGACCATCCCCATTTTTTTGCTGAAAAAACACTAGGATGGGAAAAAGTGCAAAGCAAATTTTCATTATTAAACGATAACTTTTGGCTATGAGTGCAGGCGCATTGGCAACAGCATCCGGCGCCGATTAAGAATCTCAAACAGCCCCGTGCGCAACCGCAATGGTGGCGGTGGCGAAAGCCGCTTTTCTGCCCCCTACCCTCGGCAAAAGAACTGGTGCATAAAGCCCATAGCACCGATTCAAAGACCAACAGGAGATTTCTGATGCACGATATCCGCGCCATTCGTGACACCCCCGCCGCTTTTGATGCAGGCCTCGCCCGCCGGGGCGATGCACCACTGTCTGCGACACTGTTGGCCCAAGACGAGGCGCGGCGCAGCAAAATCACCGCCGCCGAAACCGCGCAGGCCGAACAGAACAAAGCCAGCAAATTGGTCGGCGCCGCCAAAGCCAGTGGCGACGAGGCCGAATTCACCCGCCTGCGCGCGCTGGTGGCCGAGAAAAAAGCCGAGGTTGCGCGCCTGCACGACGAGGCCAAAGCCGAAGACGCCACGCTCACCGATATGCTGGCGGTTATCCCCAACCTGCCCGCCGATGACGTGCCCGACGGGGCCGATGAGGACGACAATCTTGAGATTGCCAAATGGGGCACACCACCGGCGTTCGACTTTGAGCCGCGCGAACATTATGAAATCAGCTCGGTTGCCGCACAGCTGAATTTCGATCTCGGGGCCAAACTGTCAGGATCGCGGTTTGTGGTGCTGTCGGGGGCCGTAGCGCGGCTGCATCGGGCACTGGCGCAATTTATGATCGACACCCATGTGGATAAAAATGGTCTGACCGAAACCAACACCCCGGTGCTGGTGCGCGACGAGGCGATGTATGGCACCGACAAGCTGCCCAAGTTTGGCGATGACAGCTATCAAACCACCAATGGCTGGTGGCTGGTACCCACCTCAGAGGTGCCGCTGACCTATTCGGTGGCCGGCGATGTTTTGGACGAGGCCGCTCTGCCGATCCGGATGACTGCGCATACGCTGTGCTTTCGCTCTGAGGCCGGCAGTGCCGGACGCGATACCGCTGGGATGCTGCGCCAGCACCAATTTGAAAAAGTCGAAATGGTCTCGGTGACCCATCCCGATGCGTCTGACGGTGAGCAAAAGCGCATGCTGCGCTGTGCCGAAGATCTGCTTGAGCAATTGGGCGTGCCGTACCGCACCGTGCTTTTGTGCACCGGTGACATGGGCTTTGGCGCGCGCCGCACCTATGACATCGAGGCGTGGTTGCCCGGCCAGAACGCCTATCGCGAAATCAGTTCCGTCTCGACCACGGGTGATTTTCAGGCCAGACGGATGAACGCCCGCTTTAAACCCGCCGACGGGGGCAAACCCGAATATGTGCACACGCTGAACGGCTCGGGTCTGGCGGTAGGACGCTGTTTGATCGCAGTGTTAGAAAACGGCCAGCAAGCAGACGGGTCCGTACAATTGCCAGCGGTTCTGCACGCTTACCTTGGGGGAAAATCCCAAATTACCACTGCGGGGGTACTGGCCTGAGCACCAGCAACAACAGGGGAAAGTGATGCCGCATAGGGCAGATGACAATGCGCAACAGCCGCTTGCCTCGGTTCTGGACACGATGCAGCAGACCCCTTTGGTGCGTCTTGACCGGCTGACCCGCGCCTATGGGGTCAGCGGCACCATCTTGGCCAAGCTGGATTATTTGCTGCCGGGGTTTTCCAAAAAAGACCGCGCAGCCAAAGGCGTGATCGAGGCCGCCGAAGCCGCCGGCCAACTGGCACCAAACCAGACCGTGGTCGAGTTGACCTCTGGCAATATGGGCACAGGCCTCGCCATTGTTTGTGCCATCAAAGGATATAAGTTTGTTGCGGTAATGTCGCAGGGCAATTCACCTGAACGCGCGCGCATGATGCGTGCCTTGGGCGCCGAAGTGGTTTTGGTAGCCCAATGCGCAGGGGCTGTGGCCGGGCAGGTCTCGGGGGCCGATCTGGCGCTGGTCGAAGACGCAGCCCAAAAAATCACCGCCGAGCGCGGCGCATTTCGCGCCGATCAGTTTAAACTTGAGGGCAATTGGCGGGCACATTTTGACGGAACCGGTCCAGAAATTTACTTGCAGAGTGGCGGTGAACTAGATGGTTTTGTTGATTTTATTGGATCAGGCGGTACCTATGCAGGTGTGACCCGGGCACTCAAGCAGCGTGACCCAGACATTCGCTGCTTTGTTGTTGAGCCCGAAGGCGCGGCGCGGCAAGCCGGTCAACCGGTTACCCACCCCGCGCATCCAATACAAGGCGGCGGCTATAGCATTAAAGACCTTCAATTTTTAATCGATACGCCGGTGGATGGCTATATCCAGATCTCAGGGCAGACCGCCCGACAGATTACTCGCGATCTGGCCGCCAAAGAGGGCATTTTTGGTGGTTTTTCCGGCGGTGCCAATGTCGCCGCAGCGCTGCAACTGCTGCAAAACGACATGAGGGGTAAGACCATTGCGGCGGTGATTTGTGACTCAGGGTTGAAATATTTATCCACAGATTTATGGACTTAACGAAAAACATTAACCTAGATTAATCGCTATTTATCATGTGCCCGAGGCGACAGATGTTTGCGTAGTTTCGACGGCGCCGCCTTAGTTTTGCCCTTATAAGGGTTCTTATCTGATTGTGAGCGCATGGTCAGTCGCACCGGCGTTCCCGGCATATCAAAGTCGACCCGTAAACCATTAACAAGATAGCGAGAATAGCTTTCCGGGACTTTGTCTGGATGCGAACACATTACCACAAAGCCCGGCGGCCGAGTTTTGGCCTGTGTCATATAACGCAGCTTAATCCGGCGTCCACCTGGTGCTGGGGGCGGATGCGCTTCAACCATACCCGCCAGCCAACGGTTCAGCTGTGCGGTGGTCACCCGGCGGTTCCACACATCATAAGCTTTCTCCACGGCACTCCGCAGCCGATCGAGGCCTTTGCCAGTTTTCGCCGAGACCGTCACCAGCGGAGCACCGCGCAGCTGTGGCAGCAACCGCTCAAACGATTCGCGCAAATCGCGCAGTTTATTTTGCTTGTCGTCCTCTATGTCCCATTTATTGACCGCCACGACCACAGCCCGCCCCTCGCGCTCGGCCAAATCGGCAATCCGCAAATCCTGTTGCTCGAACGGAATCGCAGCATCTAACAGCACAATCACCACTTCGGCAAACTTCACCGCCCGCAACCCGTCACCAACAGAGAGCTTTTCAAGCTTGTCCTGCACTTTGGCTTTTTTGCGCATGCCCGCTGTATCAAAGATGCGCACCGGCATTTCATCCCACTCCAGACGCAGCGATATGGCATCGCGGGTGATGCCGGCCTCGGGGCCCGTCAACAACCGGTCTTCCCCAAGTATTTCGTTGATCAGCGTTGATTTTCCGGCATTGGGACGCCCAACCACGGCGACCTGTAGCGGCCGGTCACCAGTGGGTTTGCGCGGTCCCTCTTCGTCGTCTTCGCTGACATCAACGTCGGTCAACGGCGTCTCGACAGTCCGCGTTCGTTTAAAATCATCCGCAAGAGGCATTAACGCCGCGTGCAGATCGCTCATACCCTCGCCATGCTCGGCCGAGATACGCAAAGGCTCTCCCAATCCCAAATTCCACGCCTCAATCACGCCCGCATCCGCCACAGCGCCCTCAGCTTTGTTTGCAGCAAGAAAGACATGTTTAGCCCGTTTGCGCAGAATGTCCGCAAACACCTCGTCGGTCGAGGTCACGCCGACCCGAGCGTCCACCATAAACAGACAAATATCTGCCATATCCACTGCCCGCTCGGTCAAGCGACGCATCCGGCCCTGCAGGCTTTCGTCAGTGACCTCTTCCAGACCAGCGGTGTCAATCACCGTAAAGCGCAAATCGGCAAGCCGCGCCTCTCCTTCGCGCAGATCGCGGGTCACGCCGGGTTGATCATCCACAAGCGCAAGTCTTTTGCCGACAAGACGGTTAAACAGCGTAGACTTGCCCACATTCGGGCGCCCCACGATGGCAAGGGTAAAGGACATTCAAACACTCCAAATGTGTCAGCGTGTGGACCTACAGCAATTAAGCATCAACGGAAAGCGTGCAATTCACCTTTGCCCGACACGATGTACATTGTGCCATCCACAAGAATTGGTGAGGTTGTTGCTCCATCCGGGATCGGCAAGCTGCGCAGCAGGGCCCCAGAGACAGGGTCAAACAACCGCAACAGCCCATCGTCAGAGGCGATGACCAGCTGCCCCCCTGCCAGCACAGGGCCATAATGTGCAAAAATCCGCACGCTGCGTTTTGGATTATATTTAGTGAAGTAAGGCAAATCAACCGACCACACTATCCGCCCATCTTTAGCCCGAACCCGCATCAGTTTGTTGTTGTCAGACACGAAAAATAACGACCCACCCACAGGCCACACCGGACCTAAAGCCCCCTCTTGAAGTGTCCAACGCCGCTTGCCGCTAGAAATATCCAAAGCCACCAAGCGTCCAGAGTGACTGCCGACATAAACGGTATCGTCTACTACGACCGGATCGCTGGTGACGTCATTTATGGTCGCAGCTGCAACCCCAACACGCTTGCCTGACATCAGATTGGACCAATATCTCAGGCCACCTTTACGGAAGACGCTGAATATTTCACCACTCGCTAGGGCAAAGACGACGAATTTGTTAGTCACAGCCGGTGCCGCCCCACCATCAACGCCTGCAGCCGAACTGCTCGCGGCATCGACTTCCCAGCGCATACGTCCCGTGTCTGCCTCAAGCGCAACTGCTGTGCCGTCGCCAGCCACCACATAAACCACGCCATCATAAACGGACGGCGTGCCGGTGCCACCGGCGTTGAGGTCATGCACCCAAACAGGCAGACCAGTTTTCGGATCTAGAGCGGTCAATGTTCCATAACCGCTGGTGACAAAAAGCTTGTTTTCGCCAAAGGCCAGGCCGCCACCGCCAGCGTCACCAACTCCATCGCGGGCCGGTGTCAGATCATACGTCCAAAGGGTTTGTCCTTCGCTTGACGTCGCAGTGACCAGCGCGTGGGAATCGAGCGTAAACACCCGATCTTGGGCTGCGACCGGGTCAGCATTGATCCGGTGCCGCCGGCTGTCACCCTCCCCAATCGGGGCCGACCATTGCAGGGAAAACTCTGGGTTCAGTGCCGCGTGCGTCGTACGATATTTCGGCGTACCTATCCTGTGGGACCAACTGGCCGACCGTGTTGCTTTGGGCAGGTCAATTGCCGTGGGTCCTAAGGGCGCTTCACGCCGGACTTGACCTGCATCATTGAGGATACTGCGTACCGATTGTCGCTCGCCGGGAAGTATCTCAAGATCACTGCACCCCAGCAGCGCTACCGCCGACATCAAAATCAAAGCTTTTTTGGGCCAGCGACCCATGGTGCCGCCCGCGCCTCGCTCAGACAGGTTGTCCCATAAGTTTCTGTGCGCGGCCAAACAAATCATCTCAGCCACCCGTTGGGGTATCACCGGGCTTTGCCCCGAGCGCAGTGATTAATTGTGTCACGCGACGGCGTACACCCGGTGTAATTTCTGAATCCTCAAGCAGTCGTTGCAGCCGTACAAGCGCCCCACCCACATCATTTGCCCCGATGTCAAGCAGCGCCAACTGCTCTTCGGACAGAACACGCAGGGCAGAACCCGAGGAGATTAAATCCTCAAAGCCGTTGCGCCGTGTCTCGACGCTCTGGCCTGCGTCAGCAATTACCAAAGACTTAAACTCGGCGATCTGACGGTAAATTAACGGCAAAGCTTCGTTGCTGTGAACGGCTGTCAATTGCGCGACGGCTTCATCTCCGCGATCATCTGACGCCAATTGTGCAGCACTCAACAGTTGCACGATTGCCGATGCTTGGGTCACCTCGATTTCTTGCAGGGCCGCAGCCCGCGCGGACGCCGTTTCCAAATTCAGCGCCGCAACAATCGCATCGCCCATAGCTTCGGCCTGCGCCTGCTCCTGCGAGGCGCGCCATTCATTCCACGCCGCACCGCCAACCAGCAGCAATACCGCCGCAACCGCGATCCACCCATAGCGACGGAACAGATTAAACATCCGGTCCCGCCGGACTTCTTCGTTAACTTCGTCGATAAAACTATCCGTGTCGCTCATTGGGTTTTTCCTCTGTGATGCCCTCTCTTAACCTGAAGCTCGCGGCCTGCCAAGGGCTTGCAACATTCCTGAGCACGATCTTGATCCCACCCTAGAATAGCTTATATCTGCCAAGGGCTTTGGTTTTCTGCGTCCAACGCTCATGAGCTGGCACAAGTTCGTAATCAGCGCCCTGTATTCTTGGTCGAGAAAGGCACTTATGAAATTTATCTCGGTTATTTCAGCACTTTTCGTGGCACTCTCATTGTATGTTTTAGTATTCGAGCGCGCCGCTCTTGAAAGTTTCGCGGCAAACGGCGACTTGGACGCTCTGGTCTCTGCACTCTCATCGCCCGAGTTCACTCTCGAACAACAGCCACAAAAAGAGCAGACAGAGCTCGGCAAAACCGCCGATGTGACCCTCGCTGCTATGCCGTCCGATAGTGGCGCCAACGTAACGTCAGATCCAGACACACAATCTGAACCGCCCATCGGAGTGGGCACTGATGACGCCGATCACAGCGGGTCGATACCTGCAAAAACGGTAAATGAAATGGATAACAAACCACAGCCGGTAAAGGTGGTCGCGCTGCTGTCTGAAGCGCGACTGGTCGACACCGCGGTTGTGTTGCGTGGACGGACCGAGGCAGCACGCCAAGTTGATGTGATGGCCGAGACCTCAGGTAAAGTAGTGTCTGCGCCGTTGCGCAAAGGACGCATGGTGAGAAAGGGGCAAGAACTGTGCAAACTCGACCCCGGAACACGGATGGCGACCCTTTCCGACGCACGCGCACGCCTCGCCGAAGCTTTGGCGCGCGTCCCCGAAGCCAGAGCACACCAAGAAGAGGCGCAAGCCCGCCTTGATGAAGCGAAAATCAATAATAATGCCGCACTGAAACTGTCACAGGGCGGCTATGCGACAGAGACACGCGTGGCCACGACACAAGCGGGTGTCCGAGCCGGGGAAGCCGCCGTTCAGGCGGCAAAGTCCGGTTTGGAAAGCGCGCGCGCCGGCATTCAGTCAGCAGAAGCAAGCGTCGCCACCGTTGAACGCGAAATTGAACAGCTTACCATCACAGCCCCTTTCGACGGCTTGCTGGAGACAGACACTGCCGAGTTTGGCAGCCTGATGCAAGCCAATGGCCCTGCGGGCGGGCATTGCGCCACCATCATTCAACTTGATCCGCTTAAACTGGTCGGCTTCGTGCCCGAGACAGAAGTGAACAAAGTGGGTATTGGAGCAAAGGCCGGCGCAAAACTTGCTGCAGGCGGCGAGGCTGTGACCGGACATGTGACCTTTATCTCACGCAGCGCCGACCCCGAAACCCGAACCTTTCGCATTGAAATTCAGGTGCCGAATACAGACCTGCACCTGCGAGATGGCCAGACCGCCGAGATTTTAATTGCCTCGGATGGCGCAAAGGCCCATTTACTTCCGCAGTCATCGCTGACCCTCAACGATGATGGCAAATTGGGTGTACGGATCGTCGACACCAACTCGCGCGCCCAGTTTCGCGCGGTAAAACTGCTGCGGGACACGCCAAAGGGGATTTTATTAACTGGATTGGCACAAAGCGCCACGGTGATCATTGTGGGTCAGGAATACGGCATCGACGATGTCGATGTCGCGGTGACCCTGACTGAAATTGCACAATGACCAGCATTATAGACTGGGCATCAAACCGCGCAAGAATGGTTCTGGCCTTTATCGTCTTAAGTCTGCTTGCCGGTGGATTGGCCTATAGCGGTCTGCCAAAGGAGGGCGAGCCAGATATAGAAATCCCTGCGCTTTTCATCTCGGTGGTTTTCCCCGGAATCTCGGCGGCCGATAGCGAAGCGATGCTGATAAAGCCCATGGAGACCGAACTTGCCGATCTCGACAGTTTAAAAAAAATGAGCGCTACGGCGGCAGAGAATTATGCCGGACTGGCGCTCGAATTCGAGTTTGGGTGGAACAAAACCAAGGTGATGGCGGATGTGCGCGACGCGATGAGCAACGCCGAAGAGCAATTTCCAGAAGGGGTCGAAAAATATTCGATAAACGAGATTAACTTCTCAGAATTCCCGATCATTATCGTCAATCTGACCGGGCAGGTCCCGGAACGTACCATGAGCCGAATTGCGCGTGATCTGCAAGAAAAGCTCGAGCGCAATGACGCGGTGCTGCAAGCGGGCATCGCTGGCAGCCGCGACGAGATGCTTGAGGTACTGATCGACCCTCTGCGCCTTGAAGCATACAATGTCACAGCTGGCGAATTGATTTCAGTGGTGCAAAATAACAATCAGTTGATCGCAGCCGGGGATGTTAAAACAGCGCAGGGCAGCTTTTCGATCAAAATTCCCTCGAGTTTCAAAGAGGTGGCAGACGTCTATGCCCTGCCGGTAAAAACCAATGGGGACCGCGTCGTCACCTTGGGCGAACTGGCCGACATCAGCCTGACATTTCAAGATCGCGATGGCACGTCTCGGTTCAATGGAGAAACGACCGTCGCGCTGCAGGTGGTTAAGCGCAAGGGCTATAACCTGTTGGATATCGCCGAGACGGTCAAACAGATCATCGATACCGCAAAAAAGGACTGGCCTGAACAGATGCGCGCGACCGTACAGGTTGGCACGTCGAACGATCAATCAGTCGAAGTCAAGTCAATGGTACGGCAGTTGGAAAGCTCGGTTCTCACAGCAGTTGCGCTGGTAATGATTGTCGTGCTGTGCTCGCTGGGCACCCGCGCTGCCCTGTTGGTTGGCTTTGCAATTCCGACATCTTTTCTGTTGTGTTTTGCGCTTATGGCTGTCGTGGGGGTCACCATCTCAAACATGGTTATGTTTGGGTTGATACTGGCAGTTGGTATGCTGGTAGACGGGGCCATCGTGGTGGTGGAATATGCCGACAAACAAATTGCCAGGGGCGTTGGGCCAATGCACGCCTACGTGCAGGCCGCCAAGCGCATGTTCTGGCCCGTCGCCAGTTCTACGGCCACAACGCTATGTGCTTTTCTGCCAATGTTATTCTGGCCAGGTGTGCCCGGCGAATTTATGAGCATGCTGCCAATCACCTTGATTTTTGTGCTGTCAGCGTCTTTGGTGGTCGCGTTGATATACCTGCCGGTACTGGGCGGGGTGTCGGGCAGATTTAGCCGCAGACTAACCGATATGGCCGGTACGTTGCGCGCCAAGCTGCCATGGCTGCTGCGCGCCGCCCTTGTTCCGATCGCGCTCTACGCGATGTTTTTAGCGGTGATGCAAATTGTCAACCCGGGGTATCTTTTCGGCGGCACACCCCCTTTGCCCGGACCCGCTAGCCTTTTGCCCGGAGCCGTACTTTTTGTAATCGCTGCGTTTTGCTCGTCAGTGACGCTCAACGCAGCAAAGATCAAACGGCGCGCCAAACGGATAGATGCGCGCTATAAAAGAACGTTTTTTGGCAGCTTCATCCATCTGATTGCCGGCAATCCCATTATGCCCATTGTTAGCATTGTCGGTGTCGGCGTTGTGGTGATGTCAGTGTTCAACTATTTTGGCGAAAATAATAATGGCGTTGAATTTTTTGTCGATTCAGAGGCAGAACAAGCCATCGTCTATGTGAAAGCCCGCGGCAATCTCTCGCTGCAGCAAAAAGATAAATTGGTGCGTCAGGCCGAGGCAATTATTCTGGCCCATACCGGGATCAAAGATGCTTTTGCCTTTGCCGGAAACGGAGGCCTGAACAGCAATACTGGGGGCGCACAGCGGCCCAAAGACTCGATTGGTCAGATCCAGCTGGAAACCATCCCATGGGAAGATCGCAGCAAACGACCCGATCTGGACGGCGATCTGGTTCTGGCAACACTTCAGGATAAACTTGACCAAATACCGGGAATTCAAACCGAAATATTGGTGTTGGCCGCTGGCCCGTCGAGTGGGAAACCGCTGCATCTGCGCCTCAAGGGCAGCAATTGGGATGATCTTTTGAGCGCCACGGAAATCGCGCGGCAAAAGTTTGAAACCACGCAGGCCCTGACCCAGATCGAAGACAGCCGCCCGCTGCCAGGGATTGACTGGCGCATTGATGTCGATGTGATGAAAGCCGGTCGCTATGGTGCCGATGTCGCCACCGTAGGCGCCATGGTGCAACTGGTCACCCGCGGTATTTTATTGGATAAAATGCGCGTCGATAGCAGCGATGAAGAAATTGAGATTCGCGTCCGCTTTCCAGAAAAAGATCGACTGCTCAGCACCCTCGATACAGTAAAGTTGCGGACCAAAGACGGGTTGGTTCCACTGGCGAATTTTGTCACTCGCACCCCGGTTCCGAAACTGGCAGAGATCAATCGCGCCGATCAAAAACGCTTTATCGATGTGAAAGCCGACGTGTTGCCCGAACAGACCAAGGCGCGGGTTAATGACAGCGGACAAAGCACACAACAGGTGATCACGCCAAGTGAGCGCATCGAAGAACTGACAAAATGGTTGCAGACAGGCCCTCTTCCCGCCGGGATCGAGTGGGAATGGACCGGTGATCAAGAAGAACAATCCGAAAGCCAAGCCTTTTTGCAAAGCGCGTTTATGGGGGCCTTGGGCCTGATGTTCATTATCCTGTTGGCGCAGTTCAACAGCTTTTACAATTCGGTTTTGGTGCTTTTGGCCGTGGTTTTGTCGACCACTGGCGTGCTGATTGGCATGATCGTTATGGATCAGGCGTTTTCCATTATCATGACTGGCACTGGGATCGTAGCTCTGGCCGGAATCGTGGTAAACAACAACATTGTCCTCATCGATACCTATCAGGAATATTGTCAGTACATGCCGCGCATTGAGGCTATTGTCCGCACAGCTGAGGCGCGAATTAGACCCGTTTTATTAACTACAATCACCACGATGGCCGGATTGGCGCCAATGATGTTCGGTTTGTCCATGGATTTCATCCAAGGAGGGTATTCCATCGATAGTCCCACCGCTTTATGGTGGAAGCAGTTGGCAACCGCAGTGGTATTCGGGCTGGGCATCGCAACGATTTTAACGCTGGTCTTCACCCCGTCCATGCTGGCCCTCAGAATCTGGACAACGACTTACATTCTTTGGATGTTGCGCCTACTGAGCCGTCTTTCGCTGGGCCGCTCAAGCCAAGCCGCCCGCGACTGGGCGCTTCAGCGCAGCGCAAATCGCAAGCGCGCACCAGAAATTATTTGGAGCGACGAACCCCAAGACTTATCTGCCATAGAGGGAAGATCAAAACCTGTACCGACACAATTGCCAGTGGCGCCTGTGTTAAAGTGATCGCCTGCTTGACCAGGAAAGTAATTAAAAAGAAACCTTAAAAACGATACTCAGGCACGTCAACTGTCTTAAAATACATCTGAATATGGGGTGGGATTTCCTCGGCAAAATAACGGGTTGAACGCCGCGCTGCGCTAAATACTTCCCCTTCTTTTTCACTTATTTTTTCCAAGACCAGTGGAACAAAACTCACTGCATTTCGTCCAACGGGGCGATAGTTTGTCAACAAACCGGTTAAATTTTCATCCAAGCCCCGAGATTGTTTTAAATATGCTTTTTGCACGTAGCCTGCCCACATTATATTGAACCTAGACTCAGAAAATAACGTCAAAATACCTTCAGATGATTTGAACATAACACCATTGATAAAGTAGTGTTCTGTTGAAAGCCCGTCTATTACCCCCTCATCTGCCAATGCGCGCCGGATCGATAATTTGATTTTCTTAACCCCAGCATAGCTGGTCACCGAGCAGATCAAAGCCTCAGCGCCGCTCGCCTGATTGAACATCCCCTTCCACAAAAGGTAGAAACCGTCTTGAACGACATCATCCATAATCTGAAAATTGCGCCCCCTGACGAGCTCAGACATCGCACTGCCAAACTGAAGGACCGCTAACTCTGATTTGAAGTCAGGGTCAGAAGAAAAAAACCACTCCAGTGGCAAATCCAGCTGTAGGCTCAATTGATATAAAATCTCTGGCCGCGGCATTGATTTGCCAGACAGGTACCGGCTAAACTGTGTGCGGTTCACACCAATCATCTGGCTGATTTCGGTAACAGATCCAACCTTCGTAACCGCAAGGGATAATCGATGCGATACGTTCTCACGTAATTCACGTGTGGACGGAATGATTTGGTTATTGCGCATCGAAAAATCTTTCAAATTATTATTGGTATGGCGCGGGCTACACCCCAATGCTTCTAAAATTAATACCAAATTTGTGAAAACATTAATGAGATAACAGAGAGTTTAAAAATACAAATGATAAAAATTTCCCCATAAAATATAGGCTTATATGTTCCATTTAGTTGAAGCTATCGAAAAATCAAACCCTCAAGTTGTCATTTTGAGAAAAAATAATTTTTTATTCTGAAAAATAAATAGTGTATTTAATGTAT
>ERZ802822.1248-NODE-1248-length-16327-cov-6.253415_pt1 | contig 16327 bp, 15 predicted proteins | sample MGYA00345649_ERZ802822 | MGnify/ENA primary metagenome ERZ802822 (study PRJEB30503, sample SAMEA104212359) | marine metagenome | biome: Westerlies Biome; feature: [SRF] surface water layer (ENVO:00010504) within the epipelagic zone...; material: water...
ATGAAGGCCATGGAAATCGGGGACCTCGCCTTTTTCTACCACTCCGTCAATGAAAAACAGATTGTCGGCATCGTTGAGGTTATCGAGCTCTATCACCCGGACCCAACCGACAAGAATGGACGTTTCGGCATGGTCACAGTAAGAGCGGTCAAAAGCATGACGAAGCCTGTGACTCTGGCAGACATCAAGGCCGATGACCGGTTGCAGGACATGTCACTGGTGCGCCAGGCACGGCTCTCGGTGACGCCGGTGTCACAGCCACAGTGGGAGATCATCCTCGAGAAGGGCGCAACCGGCCTTTAATCGCCCTCACCGCCCATGGCGGCACGTGATCTACGGACGAAATAAAGGTTGCGCAGATAGATGAACAGGCCAAGACCCTGGCCACTCATGAACACCAAATCCTGTCGCCAGATGGCGTAGAGAAACAGCACCGATCCACCACCGATGGAGAAGTACCAGAAAGCGATGGGAATCACCGATTTAGCCTGTTTTTCAGATGAAAGCCACTGGATGATGAAGCGCATAGCGAACAGCCCTTGGCCAGCAAATCCAACGACAATCATGATTTTTTCAGGCTGTTCAACAAGACTGTCTGGAAGAATGGGCAGAAGCGTTGTCAAAACAATGGCCACCATAGTCGCCCCTGCCTCAATCTGCTGGGCCAGATACACGACCGCTTGACCAAACGCACCACTCATCAATCTTTTTCCTTAGAATCGCGCGATCCCGCGCTGGTCGTAACCTCAATAACTTCACCTTGGCGCGGCGCGCGGCGCAACAGCCAAATCACCCCAAGGATATCAGATATTCCCACCAGCAGGCGGTCCAGAACCTTGTATTTTGACGTGCCTTGGACCCGCGGTCTGTGTGCCACCGAAACACCTGTTACAAAACCGCCATGCCGGCGCACCAGGCTCGGCATGAAACGATGCATGTGGTTGAAGAATGGCAGCTGCAAAAACAGGTCACGCTGCAGGATCTTAATGCCACAGCCACTGTCTGGATGGGTGTCACCCAATAGCGAACTGCGAATCCATTTTGCTCCGCGTGAAGCTGCAAGCCGCCAGGTGCTGTCCTGACGCTTGGCCCGGATACCCGCCGCCATGCCGTGCGCCGGACCACCGGCAAGCAGTGCTTGTTCAAGATTGGGCAGATCAGCGGGCACATTCTGCCCATCACCATCCAGCACTGCGATAAGATCTCCGCGCGCGCGCAGCAGACCGGACCGGATCGCCGCACTTTGTCCAGCACGGCGATGATGCCGCAGAACCCGCAATTGCGAAATAACCGCTTGCGTATCTGCCAGCTCGGCAGGACTAGCATCATTGCTTGCATCATCGATATAAATGATTTCGAAATTCCGACCAGACAAAGTTTCACAAATTTCATCGATCAGCGGGCGAATGTTGCCAGCTTCGTTCATCACCGGAACCAGGACCGATATCTCCGGTATGTTGATAGTATCTTTTTCAGAGCGTTTGGGCATGGAGTTTAATTGCCAGCAGACATTTGTAATTGGAAAGCTTGAACTTTGACTCTGTTTAACGGGTGTGACTGTTGGCGTCAAACACCGCTTACTCAGACACTGACCGATACAGGAAAATCAGCACATCATTACCCTTTGAAACATTGAAGCCACTGATCTGATAGGGTGGTAGCAACTCTACACCAAGCCGACCTACCATCTCCAGAAACGCCTCTCGTTGCCGGTTTTCAACAATCGCCAACCCGCCGGGTGCCTCGGCCAGAAACAAAGCCGCCTCTGAGCCATTGAGAAGCAAAACATCACTACCGCGCAAAAACACCATTGACGGCTCATGAAACCCGGCGGCAGCAATGGCTGCCGGATTGATGTTCAGACTGTTAATCGCCCGGTCAATCGCTGTTGAAACATGCATACGGGAAAGTGCCGGTAGCAATCCGGAAATCAGGGAAAAATTGAACAAGGCCCCGACAAGCAGGATTATGGCGATCGGTCTGATACCGCCACCCTGGTGCCAGAGAATGCCCTGCCACAAAACAACCGCAAGCAAAAACAGGCAAATCATCGCAAAGGAAAACGCCCTGCCACCTGTATGGCCTCCGAGTGTGATGGCCGCCCACAGGACGACAGCCGCCAGCACCCCGACGACTGCAAGCATCAAATATTCACCAGCCAATGCAATGTAGCGCTGGATTTTGTGGCTGAGCTTGCCGCCTCCCAGATTACCGGGCAAAGGCACTTCGACAGCACAGACAAGCAGTACCGCCAGTGCCGGAAAAACAGGCAATGGATAATGGGGCAATTTCGTTGGAATAAGTTCGATCAAAAGCCAAAACGGAATGATCCACGCGATCAGGAACCGGCTCTGGGCATGCGCCAGCAAGGTTGGCATCTGCGCCACCGCGCGCGGCAACAGAATGCAGCCAGGCCATATCAAAAGTCCCAAAAGCACTATGTAAGTGCCGATTGGCGCCCCATGCGATTCCTGTCCTGCCTTCACCTTGGCCAGAAAATCACCCCGCACGGCAATATCAAGAAAGGCACCATCAGTTGCCAATGTCACAAGAATTGCCCATGGCAGTGTGAGCGCGGACAGAACCAAAAACCCTCGGACGAAATGGAGCTGCTCAAGCCAACGATAGGAGCGATCCCACAGGCACAGCGCAGCAATCGTCGTAAGGCCAAGAAGCGGAGCAATGGGTCCCTTGATCATGATCGCCGCCCCCATGCAGACCCAAAACCAAAGCCAGCTTCGTTCCGGCGGCGCTCGGCCAAGCTGCACCGCAAGATAGATCCGCATCAGTGCCATTTGCTGGGCCAGACAAAGCGCCATCAGCACTGTATCGGTTTTGGCCAGATGGGACTCGGCGAAAGCAAGAAGACTGGTCCCGAGAACAGCGGCGGCAAGTAAGGCACGAGGCTGTCGGTAGAGGTGAGAGGCCAGGTGATAAGTTCCCCAGATCGCCGCCAGAAAGGCCAAAAGGCTTGGCAGCCTGTAGGCGGCAATGTCATCCGCCCCTAACAGACCAGCTGAAAGCGATTGCATCCAGTATATGCCAGCTGGCTTCTTGGCTCGCAACTCTTCCTGAAACCGCACCGTCACGTAGTCACCGCTGGCCAGCATCTGTTTGCTGGCTTGGGCAAACCGGGCCTCGTCACGATCCATCGGAGGCACAGTCTGATGGCCAATCAAAACAGCTGCTGCCAGCAGGGCAAGCACCAGAATCAGGGCAGATTGTTTGTTCAGCAAAGACACGCTTTTTCCTACAGGTCCACAGCAGCCAGCAATACTGTCCACACGCCCCCTGTTTAAACCATCTTTTAACTGGGTATGCCATATCATTTGATCGTGAGGTCACCTAGATTTGTTACCGACAGGCAACATCGGACGGCGCCACTTCGAGCGACAGAGAGCACAGCAAAGACAACCAGAGCTTAGTCATTCCGGGCGGTTGCCAGTCATGAAATACATTTAAGAAACAGGATGAATTTGGGTAAAAATAATGAATAGGAACGCCCAACCAGAAACAGGCCAGATGTCGCGACTCCAGAAAACATCGTGGCGTCATATCTGGTCAATCTCCTGGCCGATCTTTCTGGCCAATATCACGGTGCCACTCGTTGGCGCTGTCGACACGGCAATGATGGGACGCTTTCCTGACCCGGCCTATATCGGTGGTGTCGCCCTTGGCACCCTGGTGTTCAACTTTCTCTATTTTGGGCTTGGTTTCCTTCGTATGTGCACCACCGGATTGGTGGCACAGGCACATGGCCGCAACGATGAGGTGGAAATTGAGGATCTGCTGATTAGGGGATTGATCATTGCCCTTACTCTTGGTTCGCTGGCGATTCTGGCCTCGCCGATCATCCATCTGGTCACCAGCCAGCTGTTGACAGCAAGCAGCAGCGTTGAACACCAGATGCAGGTTTATGTCGAGATCAGATTGTTTGCTGCGCCTGCCGCTCTGGGGAATATGGTTTTGTTGGGATGCCTGTTTGGACGACAACAGATGCGCCTGTGCATGGTGCAGATCATGGTCGTCAATATCTGTAATCTGTTGCTCAACATCCTGTTTGTCGTTGGCTTTGAAATGAAGATAGACGGCATCGCACTTGCTTCCGTTGCGGCCCAATGGGCGGGCTTCATCTTTACCCTCGGCCTCATTGGCTGGCAATGGCGGGGTATGTTGCGCGGCGTGATGGCACGCCTGCTTACACGCACTCCATCCTGGTTTGATTTGCCCGCTTTTGGCCAGTTTTTCTCACTAGGACTGGATTTGATCCTCCGCACTATGATGCTTCTCGCCTGCGAGGCCATTTTCCTGAATAATGCCGCTGTCCTTGGTGACATGGAGCTGGCTGCCGCGCAATTGGTGATCGTGATGTTTGGGATCATTGCATTTGGGCTCGATGGCTATGCCCACGCTGCCGAAGCACTTGTTGGTGACGCCATTGGTCGCAAGGATCCGGTCATGCTGAACTTAGCGATCAAGCGGACAAATGCGCTGGCTTTTGCCTCGTCCCTGCTGATGGGGCTGTTCATTTTTGCGTGCGAGATGCCGATCATCGGAGCGCTGACAAATCAGCAATCGCTGATCAAATTGACGGCGCAGCAATGGCATTGGGTTGCGCTGATGCCGTGTGCATCCTTTCTGGCCTTCCAGATGGACGGCATTTTTGTTGGGGCGACACGCGGCCGTGAGATGCGCAATGCAATGCTTGTGTCAACGGCTGTCTTTGTTGCACTGGTCTGGATTGCGGCGCCATATGGGCTTGCCGGATTGCTCGCAGCCTTTACACTCTGGCTAGGCATGCGCGGTCTCACCCTATGGCTGCTATTGCCCCGGGTCATTGGGCTTGCCATCTAGACCCGATTGCTTTTTGGGGTTGCTGAATTTTGTCATGGGAGATAATGCCAGAATGAACAGGATAATTACGGATTACGGCTTGCAGGAGTCGGCCAAGGGAACAAACGCACTGGTTCTGGTCCACGCCGATGACTGGGCAGCTTGGTGCGAGGCTACCGAGCCCTTTGCCAAAAACTGGATTAAAGCGCATGCCTTTTCCGGCAAGGCAGGAACAGCACTGATCATCCCAACGGATGATGGCGGTATCAATGCCGCCATCGGTGTTATTGGCAAACATGATATCTGGGATGGTGCCTGCCTTGCGAAGGCCCTGCCACCCGGGGGATGGCACATCGATCCCACCCAGGGAACAAAGCTCGACACGGTGGCCTATGAAATGCTGGCACTTGGCTGGGCCCTGTCAGAATATAGCTTTGACACCTACAAAAATGGCGAGAGCAGCACGGACAAGTCGAATCATCTCATGACTCATTTGGCCATTCCGGGAGGAGTCAGTGCCGACCGTCTGCTTGGATTGGTCGAGGGGGTCTGGTTCTGCCGCGATCTTATCAACACGCCCGCGAACCACATGACGCCGCAGGGTTTAGAGGATAGTGCAACCGATCTTGCCAAGACATTCGGAGCCGCTATCACAATTGTAAGTGGCAATGATCTGCAAAAATCCTTTCCGGCGATCAACATTGTTGGCCGCGCCGCCGAAATCGCTCCTCGTCTGATTGATTTTTCATGGGGCGACACAGGGCCGAAAATCACCCTTGTTGGTAAAGGGATCACCTTTGACTCGGGCGGCCTTGACCTGAAGCCATCAAAGGCGATGGAAATGATGAAAAAGGATATGGGTGGCTCGGCGATAGTGCTGGGGTTGGCCATGGCCATCATGGCCGCAAAGCTTCCTGTCAGGTTGCGGGTGCTTGTTGCCGCCGCGGAAAACGCAGTTTCGGATCGGTCAATGCGGCCACTGGATGTGATTGACACACGCGCCGGCATCAAGGTCGAGGTTGGCAACACCGATGCCGAAGGGCGGCTTGTGCTCGCCGATGCGCTCACCCTTGCCCGTGAGGATGATCCCGATTTCGTCATTGATTTTGCCACTTTGACGGGCGCCGCACGGGTCGCTCTTGGCACCGAGTTACCGGCATTGTTCTGCAACAGGGACGACACCGCCACGCAGATTCTTGCCGCCAGTGACGAGGTTGGTGATCCTCTGTGGCGACTCCCACTTTTTGATGATTATGACCGGCATCTTGAGAATGGGCATGTGACGCTATCAAGCACCGGCAGCACCGGCTTTGGTGGCGCCATTACCGCGGCACTGTTCCTGCGGCGGTTTGCCGGCAATGATAGCAACTGGGCCCATATTGATGTCATGGCCTGGAATTTAAGTGGCCGGCCAGGGCGGCCACGGGGCGGCGAGGCGATGGGCCTGCGGGCAATCTTTCGCTATATCGAACAGCTTGCGGCCAACAAGCAGAGTTAATAGCCGCGACTCCAATCGACCCGGTTTGCCGGCTCCTTGCCTGCCATGACCGCGGTAATGGCGTCGGCAACCTGCCGCGCGGCAGTGGCGGGGTTGGTCTGCGCGGCAACATGCGGCCAGACTGAAATCTTCGGATGGCTCCAGAAAGCATGGTCCGCTGGCAAAGGTTCGCTTCTAAACACATCAAGCGCGGCACCGCCAACCTGACCCGAGTCTAGGGCGGCCAGAAGGTGATCATCGTCAATTTGCGGTCCACGCCCACCATTAATGATGAAGGCACCCTTGGCCAGTCGGCCAAAGAAATCCTTGTTCATGATGGCTGTCGTCTGTGGGGTGAGGGGCAACACCGAAACGATGATTTCCGCCCCATCGGCAAAAGCATCCAGCCCCTCCATTCCAGCAAAGATATCAACACCATCGAGAATGCGCGGTGTGCGCGCCCAACCGCGAACGTGAAACCCAAGCGCTGCAAACCGGCCGGCAATGACGGAGCCAATGGCGCCAACACCCATCACCCCGACAATGCCGCCACGGCTGCGCCGTTGGGGCAGCGGTGTCCATTTGCGTTGTTGCTGTTGGTCGCGATAATGCTGGCCGTTGCGCCAGAAATCCAGCGCATTCAAGATCGCCCAGTGACTCAACGCGTCGGACATGTCGGGGTCAACCAGCCGTATCAGCGGAACATCTCGCGGTGCGGTTTCATCAGCCATCATATGGTCAACACCCTGACCCTGAAGGATAATGGCCTTAAGATTTGGCAGGCCGGCAAAAGCATTTGGTGGCGGTGCCCAAACAAGAGCCACGTCACACATACGCCCCCTGTCGGACAGTAAATCAACCACCTGGCAGTCCGGCACCAATTCAGCCAATGTCCGCTGCCACATGGCGGCGTCTTTCGCCGCGCCATAAAAGCCTATGGTAATCATTCTCGCTTGTCCCCGCATTATCGGTTGCCGGCCAGCCATGGCTCGGGCAGGAGAGAGTCTAGAAACTGTCCCCAACTATGGCAAGAACCGCAGCATGCAATTCCGGCGTTGCGGCGCAAAGCAAACTTGTCGTGTGTGGATAGCGCACCGGGTCGCCCTGTAGATCGGTCACACAGGCACCCGCAGCCTGCATGATGGGGACAACGCCCATGATGTCATGGGGTGCAAGACTATCCTCAATCACCAAATCAATATGTCCTGCTGCCAGAAGTGCATAATTATGGCAGTCACCCCCATAATTCGTGATCCCTGCCTGCGCGCTGATCCGGTTGAATACAGCAAGTCCGCCCGGGGGGAAAGCGTCCGGTGAGGTCGTCGCCAGCCTTGATGTAACAAGATCTTTTGAAGCGCTGACTGAGATCGGTGTACCATTGAGCCACGCTTCTGTGCCAACACCAATGTAAAGTTCGTCAAGCACCGGCATGTCGCAAAACCCGGCAACCGGTCGGCCAGACTCAAGCAGGCCAACAAGCGACCCAAAGGTGGGCTTACCCGAGACGAAGGCCTTCGTGCCATCAATGGGGTCAATCACCCATTGATAGCCGGTGCTACCGTCTCCCCGGGTAACATCATGCTCTTCTCCGAGAATATCATCACCCGTAAAACGACTGGCAATTGCGTCGCGTAGAGCGAGCTCCACAGTCTTATCGGCGATGGTCACCGGGGAGGTGTCAGCTTTGATTTCGATGTCAGGGTGAGCACGAAACCAATGCGCGATGATTGGCCGGCTGACCGTGGCAAGGCTTGAAAGAAAGACAGCCAGCTCGGCATTGTCGAGCTCGCTGTGAATCCGGGAGTGCGCTCCCTTAGCTGGCACTTTCAGCTGCGATTTCTTCGGGTGTTGGTAGAGCTGCCGCGGCATCAGCCTGCTGACGCAAATAGGCGATCATATTCGCCCGGTCCTTAGGCTTTTTCAAACCAGCGAAATTCATCTTCGTTCCGGAGATATAAGCTTTTGGCTTGGCCAGAAACCCGTTCAGCGACTGGTAATCCCAAACACCACCAAAACCGGCAAGCGCTGCCGAATAGGAGAAACCATCGACCGCACCCTTTGCGGTATTGACGACTCCCCAAAGAGCAGGGCCAACTTTGTTCGCACCGTCAGCGGCGAACACGTGACAGGCGGTGCATTTCTTCGCAAGTTTCTCACCAGCCACCGGATCGGCGTCAGCAAGCAGGGCCAGAATTGGTTCAGGGCCCGTCTCGACAGGCGCGGTACCAGCCACGTCCGTTGTCTCAGGAACTTCGATCACATAGGCGTTTTGCGCCAGTTCAGTATGTGGCACCAAAATATCAGCAAACTTGACACCGGCCATAAGCAACAAACCGGCAAGCAGAACGCCGGCAAACAGTTTGTTGAAACCCAACTCATCCATGCTGTTTTCCCCTGACAAACAGGGGCTCCCCTCACACATTGGACCACGCTGTTGCGTGATATTCAGACCACCGATGATGACCACACCACGGCTGCAGTCTACTTACCCAAAATACATGGGCCTCTCAAGCCTTTCCTAGCCTAGCGATGCATTTTCCCTATGCAAAAAGCCAAATATGTGATGAATTGCCGCATCATGAGCAGCAGAGACAGCACAGTTATCATCATTCCGGCCCGAATGGCGGCAAGCAGGCTGCCCAGAAAACCGCTGGCAGATATTGCGGGCAAACCGATGATCCAGCATGTTTGGGAGCGCGCAATGGCAGCTGACATCGCGCCGGTTTATGTCGCCACCGATCATCAGGAAATTGCCAATGTAATCGGTGCTGCAGGCGGTCGGGCGGTGATCACCAGAGATGATCATCCCTCCGGCTCGGACAGAGTTTTTGAAGCGCTGCAGATTATTGACCCAAATGGCTCTTTCAAGACCATCCTAAATCTGCAGGGTGATCTACCAGAGATGGATCCGGGCATTCCAGAAGCACTTGTCACCGCGCTTGACAGGAGCGGTGCTGATCTGGCGACTTTAGTCACACCTGCCACCGCTGAGGAGGCGGTTCGACCTCAGGTGGTGAAAGCCGCGATTACCTGGGACAATGGCTGTGATCAACCCGCAACAAATGCCAGCCGATTTGGCACTGCACTCTACTTCAGCCGTGCGCCAATTCCCGCGGGCGCGACCGAATATTACCATCATGTCGGCGTCTATGGCTGGCGGCGCAGTGCTCTCTCGGCATTTGTCAGGCTGCCCCCATCTCCGCTGGAACTCACGGAAAAGCTGGAACAGCTTCGCGCATTGGAAGCAGGAATGACCATCGCAGTTGCACAAATCAATGCTGCCCCCGGCGGGGTCGACACAAACGATGATCTGATAGCAACGCGCCGCAGACTTGGCCATTGATCCGCAGACAGACATCGCAAGAGACCATCCACCCGGCGTTGACAGCCGCCGCCAGCATCTTGATACTGCCGCGTATCACTGTGTAGGCCAGATGATGGCGAGACTGTGATGAAAAATGGAGACAGAATCGTGAGTGATGCGGCCAATAAAATAGCGTTTCAGGGCAGCCTTGGCGCCTATTCCCACATGGCATGTCTTGCGGTCAAGCCGGAGATGACGCCGATGCCATGCCGGTCATTTGAGGACATGCTGCTCGCTGTTCAGGAGGGTGACGCGCAACTGGCGATGGTACCAGTCGAAAACTCAATTGCTGGCCGAGTTGCCGATATCCATCACCTTCTTCCCGAGTCCGGACTTTATGTCATCGGCGAACATTTCCAGCCGGTCAACCACCAGCTGCTCGCGCCGCGCGGTGCCAGGCTTGAAGACCTGGTTGAGGTGCACAGCCACGCACAGGGTCTGGCCCAGTGCCGAGAACGTCTGCGTTCGCTTGGCCTGCAACCCATTGTTCATCCAGATACCGCTGGTGCCGCGAAGGATATCGCAGCACGCGGTGACAAAAGGGTGGGGGCCATTGCCTCAGCACTTGCTGGTGAAATCTATGATCTTGATGTGCTTGTCGCCTCGGCTGAGGATGCGGAGCAGAACACCACGCGCTTTTTGATCATGGCGCAGGATCCGCAAACACCGACACCAAATGGCGAGCCGATGCTGACGACGATGGTGTTTCGTCTGCGCAGTGTCCCAGCAGCGCTTTACAAAGCGCTTGGCGGCTTTGCCACCAATGGCGTCAACATCACGAAGCTGGAAAGCTATATGCGACCCGGCTTTGCCGACCATGCTCAATTCTATGTCGATGTTGAGGGCCATACCGAATCACCAGCAATGAGGCATGCAATGGAGGAACTGCGCTTCTATTGCGAGGAGGGGGAGGTCAAAATACTTGGCTGTTACCCGGCAAACCGCACACAAATCGGTAAGACCTGACTTCTCCAAGCAGAGTGAGACTTCCAAGATCTGTTAAGAAACGTGACGGTGATTGGAGATGCGAATGATAATTTGCTTGTCCGAAACCCAGCTTTGTTTCATATAAGTGTCAGGAAGGCTGGGTGGACATGTCACCCGCCAATCCGGTCAGGTCCGAGAGGAAGCAGCCGCAGTGGACTGTTCATGGGTCGTCCAGTCTTCCGCTAGCTGATTGCGAGGACAGGTCGTCAACAATGAGCCAAGAGGCACCAACAGCCTATCGCGTTCTTGCACGCAAATACCGACCAGAAACGTTTGCCGCCCTGATTGGTCAGGAAGCGCTTGTCCGCACTCTGAGCAATGCGCTTGAGATGAAACGACTCGCGCATGCCTTTGTCCTGACAGGGGTTCGCGGCATTGGCAAAACCTCAACGGCACGCCTTCTTGCCAAAGGGCTTAACTGCATCGGCGTGAATGGCAGCGGCAAAGAAACGCTGGAACCCTGCGGTAGCTGCGAGCCATGCACAGCCATTGGTGCTGGACGACATGTTGATGTGCTGGAGATTGACGCGGCAAGCCATACAGGCGTCGATGATGCGCGCGAGATCATCGAGGGCGTTGGCTATCGCCCGGTGTCTGCACGCTACAAGATCTACATCATCGACGAAGTTCACATGATGTCGAAAAGCGCATTCAATGCTTTGCTCAAAACACTTGAGGAACCACCTGAAGCTGTTAAATTCATCTTTGCGACAACCGAAATCCGCAAAGTTCCCGTGACCATCCTGTCCCGGTGCCAACGCTATGATCTGCGCCGCGTGTCAGCCGACATGCTTGAGGAGCACCTTCAAAAAATCTGTGATCAGGAAGGCATCACCTATGATGCGGCTGCTCTGCGCACAATTGCCGTGGCGGCTGAGGGATCGGTACGTGATGCGCTGTCAATGCTCGACCAGGCAGCAGCGATGACAGCGGACAAATTGGTTGAGGGTGCCGTCAATGAGATGCTTGGCAGGCCTGGCCGGGGGGAGTCACTTGGCATTCTGCAAGCAATTTTTGCCGGCGATGCCGCAGCGGCACTGTTACAGTTCGCGCGGGTGCACAAGAATGGTGCAGAAGCCGAAATGGTCGTCGCCGACCTGTTGAACATCATCCATCAGGCAAGTCTGGCTGCCGCCGGCGCAGATCTTGCCGATCTGATCGAGAGTGAACGCCCCGGTATTGCCGCGCTCGGTGATTTGGGTATCGCCAAACTGGGGCGTGCGTGGCAGATGTTGCTGAAAGGACATGAGGAGGTCAGCAAAGCGCCAAATCCGGCAGCAGCCTTTGAGATGCTGGTAATCCGGCTTGCCCATACGGCAAACATGCCAACCCCGGGAGACATTCTGCAAAAGCTTCCAAACGCTCCTCATACCAGGGTGAAGGAAACTTCAGCTGCAACGAAGGGCAGCACCGCGCCACCAGCCGAATCGGTGCAACAATCTTCTGCTCCGCTGGAAGCTGAACCCGTTGCCCATCCCACCACCTCCATGCACATGTCTGGCAATGGCGGACAACAGCAGGCTTTAGCCGATAACATGCCACCAGACATTGAGTCTCACCTGGCAGGAATTCTTCCAGCCGAAGCCCATCCTGGCGAGATCACGCCAGCGGAACCGCCGCCAAAGGATGTAGCCGCACCCTCTATCACCAGCCTCGCTGACATCGCCACTCTTGCCGAAGCCAAAGATGAAATGTTGCTGGCCGCACGGGTGCGCACGCATCTGCGCCTTGTTGCACTTCACCCCGGATCTCTGGAAGTGGCGCTAACAGAAAAGGCACCTGACTCACTGATCGGCGATTTGGCAAAAGATCTGACCGAATGGACCGGGCAGCGTTGGCTGGTCTCGATATCAGATGGCCCCGGCGGCAAAACCCTCGCCGAAGAACGTGCCGAACAGGCTGATGCCCTTAAATATGAAATCACCGAGACGCCATTGGTGAAGACCATCCTGATGCTGTTTCCCGGCTCAAAGATCGAGGCGATCAAACCCAGCGATGCCGCGACCCACAACGGTAATCTTCACATCAATGCAGGCAATGAACCGCCAATGACGGACGGGGAGAATGGCGAATGATGCGCAATATGGCCGGAATGATGAAGAAGGTTCAGGAAATGAAAGGGCGCATGGAAGCGCTGCAAAGCGAGATGGAGCAGGCCAGCTTTGCCGCATCAGTGGGCGGCGACTCCGTCATCGTGACGGTAAATGGCAAAGGTTTTGTAAAATCCGTTTCGATCAATCCAGCGTCTGTCGATGCAAATGAAATTGATGTTCTGGAAGACATGATCTGTCTGGCGACAAACAACGCCAAGCAAAATGCCGAAGCCGAGATGGCTGCCCGGATGAAAGACATCACTGGTGGCCTGCCATTGCCACCCGGCATGAACCTTCCTTTTTAAATCAACAGGTCTCAAGATGGACAATGCGGTTGAAGACCTGATCAAGAAAATGGCCCGTATCCCCGGACTTGGCCCGCGGTCTGCGCGCCGCGCCGCGCTGTTTTTGTTGCAAAACAGAGAGCGGTTGATGGTGCCGCTCGCCCGTGAAATGAATGACGTGGCAACACGTATTCGTGCCTGCGCAGATTGTGGCAATCTCGACACTGGTGACGTCTGCAAGATCTGCATCGACACTCGGCGAGACCGGTCCATCATCTGCGTCGTTGAAGATGTTGGCAGCCTGTGGGCGATTGAGCGCGCAGCTGTCTTTCGCGGCCTGTATCATGTGCTTGGTGGAACATTGAGCGCGATTGATGGCCGCGGCCCGAATGAGCTTCACATTGATCGGCTTGTCAAACGCACGGGTCACCCGGAAATGGCCGAGGTCATTCTGGCGCTCTCCGCGACGGTCGATGGCCAGACAACGGCGCATTACATCCAGGAGCGCGTTGCCGGATTGCCGGTCGAGGTCACCCGGCTGGCACATGGTGTACCGGTTGGTGGAGAACTTGACTATCTTGACGATGGAACGCTGGCGCAAGCGCTGAAAGCACGGGGCAAACTGGGCTAGCTCAGAAGATCCGGCTTGGGGTCAGCCGCGTCTGCTACCGGCGAGACAGCCCGGTCCTCCGCCACCTCGATTTGGGTGATTTTCTGACCCCGCGAGGTTATTTTTCGTGTCGAGGTCTGAATATCGCTGATGTCCTTTTCCGCCTGCTGGAAATGCGTGGCCAATTTGGAAACACGGTCATCGAGCCGGGTCACATCCTGCATCATCATGTCCACTTCTTTTTGAATCAGGCCGGCAGCCTCGTGCATCTGGGCATCACGCAAAATGGCCCTGACAGTATGCAGGATCAACATCAAATTGTCCGGGCCAGCCATATAGACATGCGCCCGACGACTGGCCTCGACCAGTTTTGGTAGTTGCAGATTTATTTCAGCATAAACGGACTCTGATGGCAGAAACAAAATAGCGCTCTCTGCCGTTTCGCCAGGAACGATATATTTTTGTGCAATGTCATTGATATGTTTTTTAACATCACCTTCTAGTGAGCGCCGCGCCGCCACACGCGCTGCCTCATCAGCCGCTTCGATCAGAGCGCGAAAGGATTCGAGGGGAAATTTGGAGTCAATACAGATTGAGCCGGGGGGGTTGGGCATAGTGATGAAGCAATCGACGCGGCGGCCATTGGTCAATGTATGCTGAAAAGAAAAAGCACTGTCCGGTAGCGCATCCTTGACAAGATTTTCCAGTTGAACCTCACCAAAACTGCCGCGCGCCTGTTTGTTGGACAGGATGTTCTGCAGCTGTGTGACCTGACCGGACAATTGTGAAATGTGGTTGTTCGCCTCGGTTATGACGGCAAGTTTTTCGGCCATCCCAGTTAGGGATTTGGTTGTGCGCTCATTCTGATCACGTAACGATTGTTCAAGCCGTGTGCCGAGCCTTCCCTCCGACTCGGCCATCTGGCTTGCAATCACCTTTTGTAGCTCGCCCGACTGGCCCGCCATCTGTGCCAACTGGCCCCTCAACTCAGCAAGGCCGGTATCATCCCCTGCTGGCTGGCGCCGCAGCATCATCACGACCAATAGCAGAATGATGGTTGTAAGCGCGATGATGATAAGAGTGGAAAATCCTGGCATGACTGGCGGACTCTTGCTTTTCCTGTGCTGATTAAAACAAGTGTCGCATGCCGACGGCTTGACTGCAACGGCGCCATCGCCTAACTGATTGACATTGTTGAAGCCAATCGTTTCAGCACATCCGAACAGGCAGAGGCGAACTATGGCGCTCATTCCGATTATCACCATCCCCGATCCAGTCCTGCGCAAAGTGGCTGCGCCTGTACCAGAGATCACGGAGGGGATCCGGCAACTGCTGACGGATATGGCCGAGACCATGTATGACGCGCCCGGAATTGGTCTTGCCGCCCCACAGGTCAATATCAGTCAGCGCTTGATTGTCATGGATTGCGGCAAGGATGAGACACGGGAATTGCTCAGAATGATCAATCCAGAGATCATCAACCGATCGGACGAGTTGGCCGTTCTCGAGGAGGGCTGCCTGTCCATACCTGACCAGACAGCCGATGTGGAACGCCCTGCTGTCGTCGAGGTGAAATATACCGATATCGCCGGCGATGAGAAGCGCCTGACCTGCGAGGGGTTGCTTGCCGCCTGCGTCCAGCATGAAGTGGATCACCTTGATGGAGTTTTGTTCATCGATCATATCTCGCGGTTGAAGCGCGATATGATCGTGCGCCGTTTCATGAAGGAGATGCGTCAATCCGGCGGTGGTAGCCCGAAAGGCGAGTAATCTGATGACCGGACGGCCAGATGAAAAGAAGCGTATTGTCTTCATGGGAAGTCCGGATTTTGCCATACCGGCGCTGGCGCGCCTCACCCACACGCATGACGTCGCTGCTGTCTATACTCAACCTCCCCGGCCAGCTGGTCGCGGCATGAAGGAGCAGCTGGTTCCTCTTGCAAAATACGCACAGCAGCTTGGCCTGCCCGTCCGTTGGCCACGCTCACTCAAATCCAAAGAGGTGCAAGACGAGCTGGCGGCATTTGAGGCGGATGCCGTTGTCGTTGTCGCCTATGGATTGTTGTTGCCAAAACCGGTGCTGGACATGCCACGCTATGGCTGCATCAACGGGCACGCTTCACTGTTGCCGCGCTGGCGCGGTGCGGCACCAATTCAACGCGCAATCGCCACTGGCGACACGCGCACCGGCATGTCGGCCATGCGTATGGAGACAGGGCTGGACACAGGACCGGTGCTTGCCACGCTGGAGTGCGAGATCGCGGAGGATGACACCGCTGGCACCCTGCATGACAGGCTTGCCCAGCTGAATGCCGACCTGCTGGAAACCGTCATTGCAGACCTGCCGAATTCTTTGGCACAGGCGCAAGCGCAGGATGTTGAGAACGCGATCTACGCACCAAAGATCAACACCGCTGAATGTGCCATTGACTGGCATGCGCCACTTTCAGTCACGGATCGAAAAATCCGGGCATTCTCGCCCTATCCCGGGACCTGGTTCGACGGTCCGAAGGGCCGCATCAAGATAGCCGCGGCAAGACCTGTGACCGGAACGCCAGACAACGCTCAAGCTGGCAGCTTCCTTGGTATCAGTCTGGCAGGCCAGATGCGCGTGGCAACAATCGACGGGGTTCTTGAAAGTGCCCGGGGACAGCCAGCAGGTAAAAAGGCAATGGAAGC
>ERZ802822.1249-NODE-1249-length-16306-cov-29.721486_pt1 | contig 16306 bp, 16 predicted proteins | sample MGYA00345649_ERZ802822 | MGnify/ENA primary metagenome ERZ802822 (study PRJEB30503, sample SAMEA104212359) | marine metagenome | biome: Westerlies Biome; feature: [SRF] surface water layer (ENVO:00010504) within the epipelagic zone...; material: water...
ACTGGAAAATTACTAGATGCAAAAGTAAATTTTAATGATCAAAATAATGCAAAAGTTGATTTAGTAGAAACAGAGGACGGTATATCTCCAGGTCAAGCATGTGTTTTTTATAATAAAGACACATTAGGGTATAAAGTAATGGGAGGTGGTTGGATAAAGGAATAAGCTATTTCTTTTTATTCTTTTTTCTAGCTCTTCTTTTTTTAGAGCCCATTTTTCTTCGGCCCCTATGTTTTTTTGGATAACTCATTAAGTCCTATTCATTAATTTATTGAATTTCATTGTGGGATATAGCATTGTCCCTCCAGCATATCAATTTTTTTATGACAAAATCTTTTAAGACTTTTTTAAAACATACCGCAAAAGACTTTCATAATCAGTCAGTAAATCCACCTGTTGTCAGAGCTTCAACAATTATATTTAAATCAATGCGAGATATACGAAAGACGCAAGTAAAAGCCATAAAAAATCCCACAGGAGGTCATTATGACTATGGAAGACAAGGAACTTCTACAACTTATATATTACAAAAGATATTAACTAAACTTGAAGAAAGTTATCATGTTTTTACAACACCAACAGGATTTGGATCAGTTTTTTTGTCAATATTTAGTATTGTAAGGCCAGGTGATGAAATAATTGTAGCTGACCCAGTTTATAGTCCTACAAGAATTTTAACTGAAGATTTTCTCAAAGAATTTAAGATCAAAACAATATTTTATGATCCTGCTAATTTAAAAACGCTTGAAAATAATATCTCAAAAAAAACAAAATTAATTTTTGTTGAAAATCCTGGTAGTAATTCTTTTGAATTTCAGGATTTGGGAAAAATAATTTCTATTGCCAAAAAAAATAAAATTATTACTGCTATAGACAATACTTGGGCGACACCATACTATTTTAAGCCAATTAAATTTGGTTTTGATATGTCTATTGTATCGGCTACAAAATATTATTCTGGTCATTCAGATGTAATGGGAGGCAGTCTTGCAGTAAATAAAAAAGTTTTTAACAAAGTAAAAGCAGCTGAGAAGATTACAGGTCTCAGATTAGGACCAGATGACGCTTATTTAATTACCAGGGGTTTAAGAACATTAGATGTTAGATTAGACAGACATAGAGAAAACGCAAAAAAAATTGCTGAATTTTTGTCTAAAAACAAAAAAATCAAACTTCTCTATCCATATAAAAAAAACTCACACAACTTCAGAATGTGGAAAAAATATTATTCTGGTGCCTCAGGTTTAATGGGATTAAAAATAAAAGCTAAGAATATTAATTCAGTGAGAAAATTTGTGAATTCTCTTAAGCTTTTTGGATATGGCTATAGCTGGGGTGGTTTTGAAAGTTTGGTTTTACATCAAGAGTTTAGAGAAACTGGAAATAGAAAATTTATGAGCTTATCAAAAGACGAACATCTTGTTAGATTACACATTGGTCTTGAAGATCCTAGCGACCTTATCGCTGATATTAAGCAAGCTCTTAAACATTTAAAATAAAACATGTCTTCTGAAAAATTTATAAGAAATAAAACCGCTTTAATTACCTTGATTGCTGCTAGCTTAGTGGTCTTGATTTCATTGGGTGTTAGACAAACTTTTGGAATGTTTTTCATGGACTTTAAAGATGATTTAGGAATTTCCTTAACCCAATCAGGACTATCAATTGGAATCCAAATGTTAATGTGGGGATTAACTGGACCTATATTTGGTGCAATAGCTGATAAGTATGGTGGACATAAAGCGATTGCATTAGCATTTCTTTTTTTTATAGCAGGTGTTTATTTTTTATATGCAGGGCCTAATACTGGAATTTTTTTTCAAATAGATATGGGAGTTTTAATAGGAATTGGTCTAGGGGGAACAGCGATCAGTATTCCAATGTCGATAGTTGGAAAACATTTTCCACTATCAAATAGAACAATTGCAATGAGTATAGTTACGGCAGTTGGATCTTTTGGATACTTTTTATCTCCAATATTAACTCAATATTCTTTAACAGAAAACGGTTGGGAGATAACATTATTATCATTTTTAGTAGCTTTAGTTATTGGATTAGGTATTTCATTTTTTGTTAGATCACCTTCATTAGAACAAACTATTGAAAAACCAAATACTCAAAGTTTGTCTGATGCTATTAAGGAGGCGTTTGGAACAAAAAGTTATATTTTGTTAGTTTCTGGTTTTTTTGTATGTGGTTTTCATATAACTCTAGTAGGCACACATGTTCCAACCTACGTAATAGATCGTGGATTAGAAAGCTGGACTGCAGCAGCAATTTTATCTTTAATTGGATTATTCAATATTTTTGGTTCACTTTGTAGTGGTTATCTATCAACAAAAATGAGTAAGAAGATAATATTAAGTACAATCTATAGCCTTAGAGGAATATCAATTATTTTATTCATATTTTTACCAGCTAGTAATATCAATTCTTTTATTTTTGGAGCAAGTTTTGGTTTCTTATGGCTATCAACTGTACCTGCAACAAGTGGAATAGTTGCACATATGTTTGGTACAAAATACTTAGGACTTTTATATGGTATCGTATTTTTAAGTCACCAAATCGGCTCATTTTTTGGAGCATATCTTGGAGGTTTATTCCACGATCTTTATGGGTCATATGATTACGCGTGGTATTTAGCAATTGCTTTATCTGTCTTTGCAGCAATAATTCATCTACCAATAAAAGAACAACCAGTTTTGAGATTAAAAACAGAATAAATTGAGTAAAGAAAATCAACTTAAAGAGATCCATGCATCAGGCAAATCTTACGCCATATATAAATCAATAAATGGGTTTGATTTATATACAGACTTTTCAAAAAAAATTACTTTAAATAACAAAAATGTTTCTGGTTTTTTAAATAAGAAAAGAATTAGTAAAAAACCTAAAAAGACAGATTTATTTATTGGTTTTTTTGGATATGAATTATTAAATAATTTAATTGGAATTAAAGTTCCAAAACAAAAAAGTATGAATTTTCCAAAAGGAATATTCTATAAACCAGAAAAAAAAATAAGCTATTCTAATAATCTAGTCAATTATAAGATTGATAAAATCAGACTAAAAAAAAAATTTAAAATTAACATTAATAGAAAATCCTACACAAAAATTTTTGATAAATTTAAGAAAAAAATCAAAAGTGGTGAAACTTATCAAATTAAGATCTGCACAAAATATAAACTCAAATCTGCAATAGACCCATTAGATTTTTTTTGTAGACTTTCAAAAACAAATTTAGCTCCTGAAGCTTTTATGATCAGAGATAAAGATTATTCTATTATTAGTTGTTCACCTGAAAATTTGATTACCAAAAAAGGTTCTTTAATCACTACTAAGCCTATAGCTGGTACAGTAAGAAAAAATAAAAGAATGAATAAAACTAAAGCTTTAAGTTATTTTAGAAATAATCTTAAGGAAACCAAAGAACATAATATGATTGTAGACATGGAAAGAAGTGATATGTCGCGCGTATGTAAAGTTGGTACAGTAAAGTTATCTAAAGAAAAAGCTGTCGAAGAATATAAAGATCTTTTTCATTATGTAAGCTTAATCAAAGGTAAAATTAAAAAGAATATTAAAAATATAGATATAATTAAAGCAATGATGCCAGGGGGATCAGTAATTGGCTGCCCAAAGATTAGCACTCTTAATCTTCTCAATAATCAAGAAAAAGAAAATAGAAACATTTATACTGGAAGTTTTGGGTATCTAAAGTTTAATGGAGATATGAAATTTAATATTATTATTAGATCAATTCTAAACTATAAAAATATTTCTGAAATCTCTGTAGCATCGGGTGTTGTTGTTGATAGTAATGCAAAGCATGAATTTAGTGAAAATTTTATTAAAGCAAAAGCATTAATCGATCTATTTAAATGATTTATGTAATAGACCACAAAGATTCTTTTACACATAATGTTGTTCATCAACTTTCATTATTTGATGAAGTTGAATGTGATAACTACAACAATGTTGATAAAATAAAACTTAATAAAGCAAAAGTAATTGTTTTTTCACCTGGTCCTGGAAATCCTAAAAATTATCCATTAACCTCTAAGATCTATAATCAATTTAAGGGAAAAAAGAAAATAATTGGTATTTGTTTGGGATTCCAACAGATATTATTTTGTGAAGGTGCCCAAATTGTTGAACAAAATAAAATTTATCATGGGTATCAATCCAATATTAAGGTTAATAGTAAAAATTCATTATTTAAAAAAAATCAAATATTTAAAGTTGGTCGTTATCATTCTTTAAAATTAAAAGAACCTTTTAAAATTAAAGATTTTGAGATAACTATGAGATGCTTAGAATCAAAAGTAGCAATGGCTTTTGAAAATAACAAAGATAAAATTTATGGATTTCAATTTCACCCAGAATCTTTTTTAACTATCAATGGTAACTTTCTTATTAAAAAAATCTTATCGTCTTAAAGATCTACAAGAAATAGATTTTAAAGATTTATGGGGTGACCATGGAATTTTTACAACTATGTGGATTTTTGGTAAGCCACCTAAGATTTTATTTTTTAAAAATCATTTGTCCAATCTTCTTAAATCTTTAAAAAAGTATAAAATAAATAAAAGATTTATTAAGAGCAATATTCTTCAAATATTAAATAAAAATCTATCAAAAAAAAAAAATTATAATCACCTGCTTAGAATTGCTCTTAACAAAAATACTATATCAATATCTTTAAGAAAACGTTTAACTCCAAAATTAAATTTTAATTTAAAACTTGTAAATCTTAAAAGAGAAAGACCTCAATTTAAAAACTTAAAATACAAAAAAATATTATCTCATTTATCTAAAATGGATAATACTAAATCTGATATTGGTCTTGTTTTTAATAAGAAACTTTTTGAAACAGGTACCTCTAATCTTTTGTTTGTTAGGAATGATAAAATTTTTACACCAAAAAAAGATTATTATGAGGGGATCACATATAAATATTTTAAATCCAAGGTTAAAAAAATTTACAAAAAAGAAATTTTTGTTAAAGAATTGAAGAAATTTGATGAAATATTATTAATTGGTTCTGGCAAAGGTGTAACTTCAGTCAAAACAATTAGACAAATTGGTTGGAAAAGAAAAAATTTAAAACATTACAATATATTTTTAAGATATTACCGTTTAGCTATCAGAAATTCTAATTTGTATAGGTTTAATTAATGAAAGATCCAAATAACCCATGCTTATTCTGTAATACTAAAGAGAGTGGTTTTACTACTCAGAATGAATTAGCTTATGCAAGTTATGATACCTATCCTGTTTCTAAATATCATTGTCTAATAATACCCAAAAGACATATAAAAGATTTTTTTGAATTAACTGATGAAGAACTAGTAGCTTGTAACGATCTTATTAGGAAAGTTAAAGATGAAGTAATAAAAAAAGATCCAAATATTGACGGTTTTAATCTTGGAACAAATATAGGTAGGGTTTCAGGTCAATCTATTTTACATTGTCATTTTCATTTAATTCCCCGAAGATTAGGAGATGTTGAGAATCCTCAAGGCGGTGTAAGATCAGTTATTCCCAATAAGCAACACTATAAAAGAAAAAAATAGGCTGTTATTAAAGGTTAATTGCGATGAGTTAGTAATTGAACTATTTTTTTAAATAGATTAGAAACTTTAAAAATTAGTAAAAAAAATCTAACATAAGGCGGATATGTTTAATACGAACCCATTTTCTGTTTTAGCAGAAATAATCCCCCCTATAGCAATGCAGGGCTTTATAGTTGCAATGATAGTTTTAATAGCCCTTGGCACAATTATTCAAATGATCCACCATAAAAATCTTACATATTTTTTCAATAATGCAAAAAAAGCAAAATTATCTGCCACTAAACAATTAGGCTTAGGAGAAAAAACATCGATTATTGCAAAAACAACAGTTGTTGATATTGGCACAACATCAGAACTTGGTTTTGGTAAAAGAAGGCTAGCACATGTACTTGGAATGTACGGAACAATTTTATTTTGGGTTTCATCGGGTATTTTAGTTTTTTGTTATACTGGAGTTGGTAAATCTAATTCAGAAATGTGGTCTATGCTTTGGCACACAGGAGCAATTTTAACTTGTTTAGGTGGTTATTGGTTTTGGTTTTTTTTAAGAGTTGATGTTTCAGCTGAAGCACATCCTTGGTACAGAATTATTAAAGCTGATTTGTTTGTATTGGCTTTGTTAGCTTGTGCAACTTTTGGTTTAGCATGGTCATACACTCAATTTGGTGGACAAGTAGGTTTGTCATATTTATTTTTTACTTTATTTGTAGCAGCCAACTTAATTTTATTTGGTGGAGTATATTGGTCCAAATTTGCTCATATGTTTTATAAACCTGGAGCAGCAATACAAAAAAATTTAGCAGAAGCTGATGGTTCGAGGGATAATCTTCCACCTCCAGCAGATGCACCTGAGCAATTTGGCCTAGGTATAAAAAGAGAAGAGCCAAAACATTATTAATATGTTAATAAAAAAAGGAGAAAAATAAATTATGTCAACTTTTGTATATATGACTAGATGTGATGGCTGTGGACATTGTGTAGATATTTGTCCGTCTGATATAATGCATATAGATGAAAACATAAGACGAGCAAAAAACATAGAACCAAATTTTTGCTGGGAATGTTATTCTTGTGTAAAGGCTTGTCCTAATCATGCAATTGATGTTAGAGGTTATGCTGACTTTGCACCAATGGGTCATAGTGTTAGGGTAAGAAGAGAAGAAGAAAAAGGAACAATTTCCTGGAAAATTAAATTTAGGAATGGAACAGAAAAGAATTTTGTTTCTCCTATAACTACTAAACCTTGGGGAAAATTTATTCCTAAACTTGCAGAAGGAGATAAACCAAATCAAGGTGAGATAAATTCACAAAGACTTTATACAGAACCTGAAGGATTAAATACTAATGGAGAACTACCTTCAGTCCCTAAAGAGTCTTTTAAAAAGGGAGTTTATTATTAATGGCTAAGCACAAAACACATTTTGAAGAGTGTGATGTATTAGTTGTAGGCGGAGGTATGGCTGGAACAGGTGCTACCTTTGAAGCTAGACATTGGGGAAGAGATTTAAAAATTGTTTGTGTTGAAAAAGCTAACATAGATAGAAGTGGAGCAGTAGCTCAAGGCTTGTATGCAATTAATTGTTATATGGGAATGCAGTGGGATGAAAATCAACCTGAGGATCATGTAAGATATGCAAGAAATGATCTAATGGGAATGGTTAGAGAAGACTTAGGTTATGATATGGCTCGACACGTAGACTCAACAGTTCATATGTTTGATGAGTGGGGTTTGCCCATGATGAAAAATGAAAAAACTGGAAGATATTTAAGAGAAGGTAAATGGCAAATAATGATCCATGGTGAAAGTTATAAACCAATTGTTGCTGAAGCAGCTAAAAAATCTGCAGACAAAATTTATAATAGAATAATGATTACTCATTTATTAATGGATGAGGCTCAAGAAAATAGAATTGGTGGTGCTGTTGGTTTTAATATGAGAACTGGAGATTTTCATGTGTTTAGAGCTAAAGCTGTAATTGTTGCAGCAGGTGGTGCTTCACATATATTTAAGCCTAGAGCAGTTGGTGAGGGAATGGGAAGAACTTGGTATGCTCCTTGGAGTAATGGCTCTGCTTATGCGTTACCTATTGCTGCTGGAGCAAAAATGACTCAAATGGAAAATAGAATTGTTTTATGCAGATTTAAAGATGGTTATGGTCCTGTAGGAGCGTATTTTTTACATTTAAAAACTTATACACAGAATGCAAATGGTGAGAACTATGAAAAAAAATGGTATGATCAAACTAAAGAGTTAGTTGGAGAATATATTGACCATCACCCAACTCCTACTTGTTTAAGAAACCATGCATTCATTCAAGAAACCATGGCTGGTGGTGGACCAATTCAAATGGTTACAACCGAAGCTTTTCAAGATCCACATTTAGAAACAGTAGGTTGGGAAAACTTTTTAGGTATGACAGTTGGTCAAGCAGTTGTTTGGGCATCCCAAAATATTGATCCAAAATATACCAATCCAGAGTTAACAACATCAGAACCTTATGTTATGGGTTCTCATGCGACATGTTCAGGTGCATGGGTAAGTGGACCAGAAGACTTATCTCCACCAGAATATTTCTGGGGTTATAACAGAATGTTAACTATTGATGGATTGTTTGGTGCAGGAGACACAGTTGGTGGAAGTGCACATAAATTTTCATCAGGTTCATTTACAGAGGGTAGATTAGCTGCAAAAGCAGCTGTTAAGTATATAGAGGATAAAAAAGCTGATGGAATTTCAGTTTCCGATAAGCAATGTGAAGATTTTAAGACTAAGGTTTATAAACCTTTAGAAACTTACACAGTTGCTCAAAATGAAATTACTGGTGGAACTGTTTCTCCTAGTTATATATCACCAATACAAGGTCTTCAAAGACTTCAAAGAATTATGGATGAATATGTAGGAGGAATTGCAACAAATTATATGACTAATGATAATATGCTTAAAAGAGGATTGGAATTATTAGCTTGGTTAGAGGAAGACTTAGAAAAAGTGGGTGCAGAAGACTATCATCAGTTAATGAGAGCCTGGGAGCTTAAACATAGAGCTTTAACTTCGCAATGTGTAACAGAACACACGTTATTTAGAGAAGAAACACGTTGGCCAGGGTATTATTACAGAGGTGATCATATGAAATTAGATGATGATAATTGGCATTGTTTAACTGTTTCAAGAAGAGATCCAAAAACTGGTAAATTTTCAATGGAAAAGGTACCTGTTTATCACATTGTAGATGAGAATGAGAAGAAGAAAGCCTCTTAAAAAAATATCAAAAAGTAAAATCTATGGACCTTTTAGCAAAAACTGATGAGGAAATTTTTCAAATAGGTAAACCATTTTGGGAAAATTTAGTAAGATCCTCAAATCTTAAGGATTATGGAGGCTTTACTAAAGATTTTTCAACTCAAATGTTGTTTGGAGCTAATGAGGTAGAGCTTGGAAAACAGTGGGCAAATAACGAACTTATCACAAATTTGAACGAAACTTATGAGCCTTTTGGCACTTTAAGAAGGGGTGATCATATTACAGTCCTTATTAAACAAACAAATAACAAAATTCCTGGAGAGTTCTTAGGAAGATTGGTGCTTGGAGTTGAGGGTGATGACGTAAAGGTTTTTGGGGCAACAATTTACTAATAAAAAATCTTACAAAAATTCAATTATAATTTGACAATTTTCATACTGGGTGTATTCAGGAAGTTAGATGCAACTTCCAAATATAAAAATCCCTCAAAAAATTATAAACAAAAAAACAACTTTTATTAAAACTGGGATTTTATCAGCTATAGCAGCTTGTTGGGGTGTAATCTTAGTCGGAACTTTTATAACTTTTAAATAAGCTATATCTTAAGTTTTTATTTTTAAATGGAAGTTTTTTTACCAATAGCTCAAGTATTTATAAATCCTGTTGAAATACTTTTATTAAGTGCAATTGTTGGAGTTCTGTCAGGATTGTTTGGTGTTGGTGGTGGTTTTTTAATGACACCATTTTTAATTTTTATGGGTGTACCCCCAGCGTATGCGGTTGCTAATGAAGCAAATAATATTTTAGCAACATCTGTTTCAGGATCCACCACACATTATTTAAAAAATACTTTAGATTATAAAATGGGATTCATGATTGTAATTGGTGGCTCAATAGGAACTGCATTAGGTATTTATACTTTTACTTATTTTCAAGATATTGGAAAAATAGATACCGTAATTTCTTTAGCTTATATGTATATACTTGCAATTATTGGTACATTAATGCTTGTAGAAAGTTTAGGTGAAATTGATAAAGCAAAAAAAAATATTGTAGAAAGAAAAAAATTACACGTTCATTATTGGATACATGGTCTTCCTTTAAGAATGAGATTTCCTAAATCAAAATTATATGAAAGTGTATTTACACCAATCCTAATAGGATTAGTAGTTGGATTTATTGCTGCAATAATGGGTATAGGTGGTGCTTTCATCTTAGTACCTGCAATGATCTATATTATTAAAATGCCAACAAGATTGGTTCCAGGTACATCTCTATTCGTAACAATCTTTGTAAGTGTGATTGTTACTTTCTTACACTCTATTAATTATGGCTCAATTGATTTGATGTTAGTTGTTATGTTGGTAGTAGGATCAATTGTTGGAGTTCAAGTTGGTCAAAAACTTGGAGAACAAATTGATAGCTCAGGATTAAAAGCATTATTAGCAATTTTATTATTAGTCGTTGGAATAGTTATTGCATATGACACTTTTTTTGCTGAAGAAATTCAAAAAGAAACAATCAAAGTAATAGATCAGGATCTAAACTTCTTTTCTAAATTTATTAAAGAATTTTCTAAAGATATGCCATTCTTTTATGGATTATTTTCAATATTGTTTGCAGTTTCTCTTGGTATTGCTGCAGCTTTTATTAGAAGATCTATCTCAAAATTTAGAAATAAATATTTTAATAAATCTGCAAAGCAGACTAAATAAACATTTTTAAATAAATTTCTATTGTGAGAATACAAACAATACCTACAGTCAACATTGCAATAAATCCAACTGCAAAAGGTTTGTAACCCATACTTTTTATATCTTTAAGATCTGTTGACAATCCAATAGCTGCCATAGCCATAGTTAAAAAAACCTTAGAAAAAAATTTAATAAAGTTGATTGTTTCAACCCAGATATCTTTATTATATTCAGTAAAGAGCTGATCACCTATATTTCTAAAAATAATCATTCCTACAAAACCTAAAACAAAATAAGGAAAAATGTTTATAATAGAGTAATTCTTTTCTTTAACTAAACCTCTATTATACAAAAAAGCAAAAAGAGGAATCATTACAATTAAAAAAGTGTTTCTAATGAGTTTAGTTACTGTTGCTATATTTAAAGTTTCAGGACTATTGAATTGTTGGTCGTATATTAAACCTGCTGCAGCAACTTGAGAGGTTTCATGAATTGCAGTCCCTAAAAAAAGACCAGCAAATAAAGAATTTCCCTCAAAATAAAAATTTGCAAAATATGGATACAACAACATAGATAATATTCCAAATAAGGTAATGTTAGCTATTGCATAGGATACCTCATTTTTATTGGCTTTAATTACAGGTGCTGTTGCCATGATTGCGGTTGTTCCACAAACTGTACTTCCTATTGATATTAAATAAGCCATCCTTGTAGGTATTTTTAATTTTTTTATTAAAAGTTTGATAATAACTAAAACACTTATGATACAAATTATTATTAATGGAATTGCAATTTTTCCAAATTCTATAAATTCAAATGGTTTTAATTGAATACCAAGACAAATAATTCCAAGCTTTAATATATACTCTTTGCTAAAATCTAAACCTTTTTGAAAACTTTCACGAATTTTAAAAAAGTTTCCAAAAAAAATTCCAAGAAGTATTGCTATCATTGCAGTTGAAATAGGACTTTTACTGTAACCTAAAATTTCAATCCCAATAATATTGTTGAACCCTTGTGAAAGAGAATAAAGAACAAAAGCAAGAATTATACCTGGTAAAATTACCAAATATTTTTTTAAAAACATTATATGTGTTAATGATTAAGCACTTCTATAAAGTTTAGTCATTACGAATTCTTTATGACCTAAAGCTTCAGCGCAGGTTAGTCTTCCATTAGCAACTCTTAAAGTTGTTTCGATAAGTCTATCTCCCGCCTCAGATAGGTTCATCTCTCTTGAAAGAATTTTAGATACATCACAATCTATATGTTCACCCATTCCTTTAACTGTTAAAGGGTTTGCAGTTAATTTTACAACAGGTTCAATTGGATTACCGACAATGTTTCCTTGTCCAGTAGGAAATAAATGAATATTAAATCCTGCTGCAGCTTGAAGTGTCACACATTCTGCTGCTGCTGACGACGTATCCATAAAATATAAACCTTTACCTTTTTTTGGTTCTTCTGCTGGCTCTAAAACATCTACAAATTTACAACTACCAATTTTTTGAAAATTACCAAATGCTTTTTCTTCAATTGTAGTTAGACCACCAGCAATATTTCCAGCTGTTGGTTGACTTTCAGATAAATCATCTGTCGCTTCTTTTAAAATAAAATCATTGTAAGAACTCCAAGTTTTCATAAATTTATCTGAAGCTTCTTTTGTTGCTCCTCTTGTTGCACAAACTTTTTCTGCTCCCGTAAGTTCTGAAGTTTCACCAAAGCATAAATGAACTCCTAATGGCTCAAGTTTATCCATTAAGTTTCCAACTGTTGGATTTGATGCTAATCCAGATGTGGTATCAGACTCTCCACATTTAACTGAAATCCATAAATCACTTATAGGACATTCTTCTCTTTGTTTTTCAGAAGCCCACATTACAAACTCTTGAGCTTTTTTGGAGGCCTTCATTACAGTTCCAATATCTCCTGTTCGTTCTATATGAAAACCTTCGACTGGTTTTCCAGTTTTTGCAATTCCATCAACAATCTTTTTTGTCCATTTAGGTTCAATTCCTATTACAATTACAGCAGCAACATTTGGATTACTTCCTGTACCTATCATTGTTCTAAAATGTAGTTCTAAGTCTGCACCAAACTGAAGTCTGCCATAAGAATGAGGAAGGGCAATAGTACCTTTAATATTGTTAGCCACTGCTTCAGCACATGCATTAGAAATATCATCTACAGGAAGAATAATTACGTGATTTCTAGTTCCTGCTCTACCATTCTCTCTTTTATAACCTAAAAAACTTTTTGGTATTTCCATACAATTACCACTTCTTTGTTTTTACATTATGAACATGAACATGTTCACCTTTTTTGATTGATTTAACTACTTTACCAATATCATGTCCATATTTAAGTATTGTGTCTCCCTCTTTTAAGTCAACCATAGCAATTTTGTGACCTAGAGGAATTTCATCCATTGATTGAATATTTGTAGAGCTATCATTTTCCATTATCCAGCAATTACAATCCTGTTTAGGTGTAATTTTTTCAATAACAACTACCCCCACATTATCCTTTTGATCGTGGATTATGATGTCTGTAGCCATATGGTGTCGATTTGTTTGTTTGAAATTTTTCAAAACTTATATATTAATCCCAAAAATTAACAATTAATTTTTAAAATATTTTAAAACTTAGTAATTTAGAAAGGTTCTATTAATGACAAAAATGACAACAGAGGAAGCTTTTGTAAAAGTTTTACAAATGCACGGTATTGAGCATTCATTTGGAATTATAGGATCTGCTTTTATGCCAATTTCAGATATTTTTCCTGATGCAGGAATTACATTTTGGGACGTAGCCCACGAAACAAATGGTGGTCTAATTGCTGATGGATACACTAGAGCCACTGGTAAAATGTCTATGGTTATAGCTCAAAATGGACCTGGTATTACAGGATTAGTTACGCCAATTAAAACTGCTTACTGGAACCACACTCCATTATTATTAGTAACACCTCAAGCTGCAAATAAAACTATGGGACAAGGTGGTTTTCAAGAAGTCGAACAAATGAATTTATTTAAAGATATGGTTTGCTATCAAGAAGAAGTAAGGGATCCATCAAGAATGGCTGAAGTTTTAAATAGAGTTATTGAAAAAGCAATTAGAGGTTCCGCCCCTGCACAAATTAATGTTCCTAGAGATTATTGGACACAAGTAATTGATATTGAACTTCCTCCAATCGTAAGATTAGAAAGACAAGCAGGTGGAGTTGATGCAATTAAAAAAGCTGCAGATTTATTATCTAAAGCAAAGTTTCCAGTAATATTATCTGGAGCAGGTGTTGTAATAGGTGGGGCTATTGAAGAATGTAAAAAATTAGCAGAAAAATTAGATGCACCAGTATGCTCTGGATACCAACACAACGATAGTTTCCCAGGAAGCCATCCATTAGCTGCAGGACCATTAGGATATAACGGATCAAAAGCTGGGATGGAATTAATTTCAAAAGCAGACGTTGTTCTAGCGCTTGGTACAAGATTAAATCCTTTTTCAACTTTACCTGGATATGGAATAGATTATTGGCCGAAGAATGCCAGTATTATTCAAGTAGATATGAATTCAGATAGGATTGGTTTAACAAAAAAAGTTACAGTAGGAATATGTGGAGATGCAAAATTAGTTGCTCAACAAATTCTAGATCAACTTTCTCCAACAGCAGGAGATACTGATAGACAAAAAAGAAAAGATATTATTCATCAAACTAAATCTGCTTGGTTACAAAAATTATCAAGTCTTGATCATGAAGATGATGACGAAGGTACTGTTTGGAACAAAGAAGCAAGAGAAAGAGACTCAGATAGAATGTCTCCAAGACAAGCATGGAGAGCAATTCAAGCTGGTATGCCAGATGATGTTATTATTTCAAGCGACATTGGAAATAATTGTGCAATAGGTAATGCATATCCAACTTTTGAAAAGCCAAGAAAATATTTAGCTCCAGGTTTATTCGGTCCTTGTGGTTATGGCTTTCCATCTATTTTGGGTGCTAAAATTGGATGTCCTGATACTCCAGTTATTGGTTTTGCAGGAGATGGTGCTTTTGGAATAAGCATGAATGAAATGAGTTCTTGTGCTAGAGAAGAGTGGCCTGCGATATCTATGGTTATCTTTAGAAATTATCAGTGGGGTGCAGAAAAAAGAAATACTACTTTATGGTTTGATGATAATTTTGTGGGAACAGAGCTTGATCCTGAATTAAGTTATGCAAAAGTAGCTGATGCTTGTGGTTTAAAGGGTGTAACAGTTAAAACTATGGAAGAAACAACAGCAGCTATAAAACAATCTTGTGAAGATCAAAAAAAAGGAATTACTACATTTATTGAAGTAATTTTGAATCAAGAGCTTGGTGAGCCATTTAGAAGAGATGCAATGAAGAAACCAGTTAAGGTAGCAGGCATTAAAAAAGAGGATATGAAAAAACAGCCCTCTTTGATATCTTAAGATCTATTGATTAATAACTAGTATATTCTTTAATTTCTTTGATTGCGGAACCTGTGTAATTGTTAATTTCTAATTTAATTTTAGCACGGTCATCATTTAAAAAATGAACATCTCTTGAAAGTTTAATAAATTTTTCCCCAAAATCTTTAACTTTTTCACATTGTCTCTTATCATCTTCAATAACCCACAATTTTGCATTTATATCTTTTAATGACTGAAATAAATCCTTAATCTTATCGTCAGATTTTACATTATCATCCAATTGTTTTTTTAATATTGAATGTTCGTTTGATATAAATCTAAGTTTTTCTGGATCTTTAATTTTTTCTTGTTTGATTTCCAAAATTGAAATCTTATCTAAAAGCTCTCCAATAGATACCTCTACTATAATTTTATTCATAAAATATAATACTGTGTTATCTTGTTATAAATATGTCTAATATTTTAATTATTAAACATGGCTCTTTAGGAGATATAGCTCAAGCGAGTGGGGCAATTCAAGATATATCTGAAAACCATAAAAATGATCAAATTTATTTATTAACAACGAAACCTTATAGTGAATTATTTAAGAAGAATCCTTTTATTCATGAAGTAATTATAGACAAAAGGTTACCTAAATATAATTTGATTTATCTGTATTTTTTAATGAGAGAAATTAAAAAATATAAGTTTTCCAAAATTTTTGATCTTCAAAATTCATCTAGAACAAATTTTTATAAAAATATTCTTTTTCCAAAAGCAAAAAAAGAAACATGGTCAAGCTCTATTACAACTTTACCTGAAGTGATAAATAAAAAAGAATTTGATAAACATTCTGTTTTAGATAGATTTAATCATCAATTACAAACCTCAGGATTAAAAACTTCCTATACATTAAATCCAGATTTTAGTTGGGCTTGTTCTGATGTTAGTGAAATCAAAAATTACTTCAGGTTAAATAAATTTATTTTGTTATTTCCTTTTTGCTCACCTCATCTAAATATTAAAAAGTGGCCTTATTATAATGATCTTATAAAACTTATTTTAGATAAATTTGGTGATGAGTATAAAATTGTTACTGCCCCAGGTTCTTCGGAAATAAATGATGCTAAAGAAATTAATGCACAAACTTTATTAGATAATGGTAGAGCTCTTGATATTTCTCAATTAACTTCAATAATTAAAGCTAGCTCTTTTGTTATAGCAAATGATACAGGGCCTGCCCACATTGCAGCTCACGTAGGAGCTAAAGGTTTAACTTTATTTGGAAAACATACAACAGCATATAAAGTTAGTATTGAAAGAGAAAATTTTAAAGCAATCGAGGTAGGAGATTTAAATAATTTAAGTGCTGAAAA
>ERZ802822.1253-NODE-1253-length-16239-cov-14.162975_pt1 | contig 16239 bp, 9 predicted proteins | sample MGYA00345649_ERZ802822 | MGnify/ENA primary metagenome ERZ802822 (study PRJEB30503, sample SAMEA104212359) | marine metagenome | biome: Westerlies Biome; feature: [SRF] surface water layer (ENVO:00010504) within the epipelagic zone...; material: water...
CTTTGAATTTTCTGAGATCGGTGAAAGCAGGTTGCGATAAATCAAGCTGAGCTGTCAGCACTAAAGGGCCTTGCGGCACTGTCCAAAACAAAACTGACTTCGCCCGCGCGGCGCCAAATACGCTGGGCATCTCGGGCGCTCGCTCCGGCGCTAGGGGTGGGATGAGCATGGGGCGCCGCGAAGGCTTTATGCGGATCATCGCAATAGTATCAAAATTGGGAAGTTCCGAAAACTTCGCATAATAACGTTCGTTATATTTCGGGTTACGCGAATGGTAATATTTAACGGCCTTCCTCCATGACCCGGTTTCTTTATACAGTTGTTCTAAATATTTGGCGGCATATAGAGTATTATGCGCAGGGCTTAACATTTCTGAAAAATTGCTAAAATATTTCGCATGCCATTTAATGTTCAATTGCATGCAGCCCACATCCACATTCGTCTTGCCGGAATTTGATAATTTTGTAAGCAAGTCTAGAGCATCTGCTTTGCTGTTCAGAAAATACCCTCTGCCGCCATTGTTCAAAGTCCATGGCCAGCTCACAAATTTTTTATTGACCTTGCGGCCTGACTCTAGGCGCGCGATTTTCATCAGCACAGCCCGAGGAACCGTGCTCTCTTGCGCCGCAACGGCGATGCTTTCATCGCAAATAGAGCTGTCCTCAACCGCTGCATAAAGCGATTGGGGCATGAAAAACACTATTAGGCTTACACAACCTGCGCGGATCAACTTCAACATTGCAGCTCCTTTCGCAAAAGAGTTGCAATTACCGGACCAAGTTTTCAGATCTACCTTATTTTAGAAAATCAAATAGCGATTGCGAATTAATTGTTGAATAGGTTTGCCGCGCCGCATCGCGGGTAACCATGATAGTTTGCAACTCGGTGATCAGAGTCTCAATATCTGCATCGCGTAGACCAGAAATTTCTGTTTGAATTGAACTGCTGCGATCCTGCAAAACGGTGTTTTGCGCATCGGCATTGTTGATCCTTGCGCCCACAATGGTGCGCGACAACGCAAAATGTTCAAGCAACGCTTGAATGGCTGTACCTTGGCGCGACAAGGCCTGGTTTTGATCGCTTAATTTAACAGCAACCTCATTATCCTCATTCAGAACATCGATATAATAACGCGGCGCTTTTTGTGCCAAATTATAACCTTCAATGGAAATATCTTCCAAAACAACATCCACTTCGGAAGATGGATCGGTTTTTGACAGGCTCAGAGTGCCATCACCATTATCCGTTGCTGTCAATCCCGTTCCGCTTGCATTTATCGCATCAACAAGCGCGGTAAAAGAGTCAGAGTTTATGTCTGCGCTTACAGTGGCACTGCCCTCGGGTCCGGTCAGAACCATCGACCAATTCTGGGGTTCTCGAGAGGCATTGATGCGTAATTTCATCGCGCCAGAGACAGCATCTGCGGCTTCCGAGACAACCGTTAATTGTGCGCTGGTACTGCTGCTGGCAGGTACGCCGGTCTGCAAAACAACTAATTCCGCATCGCTGCTAGAGATTGAAAAAGCATTTTCTGCACCAGCTGTTGATGTTATTTGCAACGTTAACCCGCTGTCTTTTTGAACCAAATTGGCAGTCACATTGCTGATTGCATTTATTTCATCAATCAACCCCTGCAAAGTGTCATTACTGCCATCAGTGATCGTGATCGTTGTCGGCGTGTCATTGATCGTAAACGTAAACTCACCTGACTGTATTCCCGTTGATGCAGCAAGATTTTGCTGAGACTCACCCGTGTCAAAATCAAACATCCCAACCATAGAGCTATTTGTCAGATCATAGGAGATAGACTGCGCGGTATCTGCCGAATTTGCCGAGTAAGATTGTTCAAACTGGCTATCTGTTAGCAATGCATTTGCAAAACTATCTAAGATGTCAAAGCTGCTTTTGGTGCCGGTTCCATCCTTCACTTCCATGAATAAAGAGCTGCCATTCAAACTCGTCGGCAGTTTAACGCTTTCCGACACTTGCAATGTGTGGTCACCACCATCGCCGCGATAGCGCGTCTGGCCGTCTTCGTTTTGCACAAAAGGCGATTCCTCGGTTGAAAATCCGCCGTAAAGCGCGTCGCCATTATTATCTACCGAGTTCGCCAATCCCAGTAAACTCTCTTTAAACGTTAACACTTCGAGACGTACCGCCTGACGCTCAGCATCGGTCACCGTGGCGGTATTGGTGGCGATAAATTTTTCGTTCATCCGGGTTACCAAATTGCCCATTGTTTCCAATGTAGCATCCGCCAAACCCAAGCGCTCGTTTACTTTCTCAACATTTGACTGATATTGTTCGATGCGCGATTGTAGTTCGCTTCGCGCGGTGAGCGTTACAGCATCGATCGGGGCATCAGAAGATTTTGTGATCCGTGATCCGGTTGAAATCTGGGTGTTGAGCGATTGCAATCTATTTTCAATCACCTTGAATTGATCCAGCATTTGCGTGGCGAACAGTTTACTTGAAATCGTCATATTACCCTCACATTATGCCAATAATTGTATCAAATAGATCGCGCGCAGTTTGCAGAATTTGGGCTGCTGCCTTATAGGCCTGCTGCTGCTCCATAAGTTTTCCAGCTTCTTCATCCAGATTAACGCCCGCCAATTCATCCTCGGTCGCAATAGCCGCATCGCGGATCGCGGTGGCAGAGATATTCAGCAAACGTCCCGATTCAAGCTGAGATCCGACAGCCAAAGCAATCTGTCGGAAATCATCTTGAAAACTACTGCGCTCAGCCGAGGATCTGCTCAGCGCAATCATCGCGACCATATTACGCGCATCCCCAGCATTTGATCGGTTCAACGCGATGTCAAAATGATCATCCGTCGATCCAAAGCCGGCCAATTCAAATCGGTAATTATCGGCTTCAAACTCGACGACACCATTGGTGAAACGGGTTGCCATTGACGTTCCCGTTTCGACATCAATCAACTCAACGCGCCCTGCGTCGGCATCGACCACTTTAACCCGGTAATCTTTCTGCGCTTTTGCATCCTCTTCGGTGCTCATCTCAAAGCTTGAGGCCAGCCGCTTGGCGCCTTCGGAATCGAGTAAAACGATAAAATCCTCATTGGGTAATCCGCTCATCGACAAAACTTGCCCCGGCAAATTTTCTACCTCGAGCGTTACACCAGATGGATTGCCGTTCATCGACACTGTTTGAAGCCCTGTTTCCGTTAGTTCTACAGAGAAATCCGCCGCGCCGAACCCCACTGCACTGGCCCCTACACTCGGCGTTACGCGCAATGGGCCCAAAACTGTTTCATCACTATCGTAATAAGTCGTTTCCAAATCAATAACCAAGCTCAGTCCATCTGTTGAAACGGTTACCTTAGGCGTAAGATCAGAATTGCTCGACTGAATATTATATCCATTTGCAGAGGTGCTGTCGTGATTAATTGAAACCGTTGTTGCAGTGCTGCCGACCGTCAATTCGAAGGTTTTTGAAAAGGTTAAAACACCCGCTCCGTTATCCGCGATTGATATATTGCTAAGCGTACCGGCTGCGATCAAAGCATCTAGTTCAGCTTTAACTTGCTGGGCTACACCGGCATCTGTATTAGGATATATGTCTGATGCTATGGTAATTGTGCGATTGGCCCCACCCACATTGATATCAATCTCATCTCCATCAGACCAACTGCCGCCAGAAAACGTAAGAGTGTCATCAGCGCTGGAAGAGGCAACAGATGCATCATCGGCATCATTTAGTTGAGCAGCACTGACCAGTGTAAAACCACCAAACGAACGCCCCTTGATACTGCTGACGGCCGTTGTGTCTGTTACAGCCAATCCGAACTCGGTTAAATCGCCACCATCAAGCAATTGCAAACTGGTGCCATTTAGAACCCCGTCTGCAACATTAATAGAAAAGTAATCATTTCCGTCATCGCCGGTTTGGATTTCAGCAAACACCCGACCCGCCTCCGGCCCACTCACCACAAACTCTCCTGCGACATACTGAACATCATATTGAGACGCCCCAACCAAAACAGACACTTGGCTGCCCTCGCTGGGCAATGTGGATAAAGCCGCCCCGGTTAAAGATGGCAGACCAGCCGTAGATCTTAAATCAGAAACTAAAGTTTCGGAAATAGAGGCGATTGAAACGTCGATCAAAGCGTTTGTATTTACAGAGAATTCAGTTGCAGTTTCCGATCCGTTCAAACGGGCAGATAGTGTAAAGCTTGTGTTGGAGGCTGCTAAGCGCAGCCCATCTGGACTGACTTGCGGCTCTAGAATATCGGGGTCAATTTCAATCGATATATCGCTGATCGATCCCGCTGCGGTTAAGTCAACACGAACACCTCCCTCTTCTTTCGACAGCGTTTGCGAGTTGGCAGTCACAGCAGCATCAAGGCTTGATGTCACCTTGAAAGCGCGCGGCGAACGCAAGCTTAACGACCCAACGATTTTAGTATCCGCGTTTAAAGCGGTTTCACTTGAAAGTTCAGAAAAGTTCTGGTCAAGCGAATTCACCGTTAACAGTTCACCCTGCGGATTTGTGATAGAAATATCCAACCCATCTGATTGCACCAATACGATGCGAGAGCCATCCTGCGAAACTTCAGCGGTGATTCCCGTTTGTTCGCTTCGTTGATTAATCTTAGCCACCAAAGGAGACAAATTTGACTCCCCGAAAATACCAGAAATTGAAACCGGGCTTGAATTTCCAGACGAAAGTTCAAAAGAGATATCTCCAGAAATTGAAGCGCTATCATCGAGCCGTAAAGACGCATAGGTTTTCGCTTCTGCGACAAACCCAAAAGCTTCTAGTTTAATATTGATATCATCAGCGATGGTTTTCATGTTGACGCCGGAATCCACGGCAATATCGACATTCACAACACCGTCTGCTGTGTCAGTTCCCAAGCCAGACGCGCTCATAGTGGTGGTTTCGAACGTTAACGTTTGCGCAGAGATTGGGTTGAAAATTGTGCCCTGCTGGATCAAAGACCCCAAGGATCCACCGGTCAGAATACTGGCGGCGCTTTCAACCGTTGAATAGCCACCCGGCAGCATGTTATTGATCTTGGCACCGCGATACCCGACCCCATCTGTTGGGTTTAAGTAATCGGCACGATATTCAGCCTCTGACGTAAAACCGTTGGTTTCAGTAAGAAAAATATGGGCCTCACTGGTTGACAATGGGACGCCGGCGACCTGGCGCCCTTCACGTGTGAATACCCGGAAGCCTGAAGCCGTTTCAGCTGCTTTTACAACCGCATTTGTTTCACTGATTTGACCCTCAACTTCAACTTTGACCTGCCCGGAGGTAAAGGCAGTGTTGCCCGTAAGCTTTAAACCACCCTCAAACCCTGAGGCAAATAAACCAAGATCCCGTAGGCTTACCGAATTCACATCCTCTAATGCTATACCTGCCTCATTCGGTGTGGTGAACGTTAAAAAGCCTTTATTCAGATATTCCGCCAAATGTGGCTTATCCCGCAAATTTTCGCGCAATTTATCCGAGATTGAGGCTTCATAACTATTACCGCTGAGAACAAAAGAAAAACTGTTTAATTCTCTTAATTCGTTAAAATTCAAGGTCAAAGACGGGTCTTGTCCAAACGATGCCAGCTCTAAATTTTTAATCCCGGCGGGTATATAGGCGACAGCACCGCCATTTAAAAATTCTGAGTACGAAACCGGAGAAAGAGAATTATTTGTCACATCCGTAAGCGAGGCAAGCGGTGGAGCTTTCATTTCGATCGCTGAGCTGGACATTATGGCTGCGCCCGCATTGGCGCTATTTGGTGTTATAACAAAATTTGATGCCGCCGCGATTTGTCGTCCATCGGTTAACAAAAAAGAGAGTCGGTCGGCTTCACCATCTGCTTTCGTAAGCCGAAAACTATCACCATCCTGAGCTGGGTTCCCAACCTTGACAATCACGCCATCTAAATCAATTTGCGCGCGCCCGGTTCCCATCACATCATTGTTTTGACCATAAGCTGTCCAAAAACCCGAACGCTCATCAAAACGAAAGGTCGCATTTTCAACCAAGTCAACCTGTCCTGGCACCGTCAGCACGCTAATATCAAGATCTTGGCTGTTTTTCAGATCAGGCGCTACGTCAAATTGCCGCGCTGTAAACATCGAACGCCCAAATTCACCGTCATAATCAATACCATTGCCATGGGCCGTATTAAGCTCTCTAACCAAACGATCAGCAAGAGCATCCACTTGAGAATGCGTATCTTGAATTACGGATAAGGCGGTCGACAGCCCTTTGAGCCCGCCATCATCAAGCGTTTTCACAACCCGTGAGGTGCCGATCTTATAACTCACGCCATTCTCATCGCCCTGTATTGGCTGGATCTTATAGGAGGTTTCTCCCTCCAACAGCACCGGCCCATTAGAATGCTCTCCTAATCTTATATTGACATCAAAACGTGGGCTATAATTGACCGTTATCCTTACCTTTTGAGAAATTTCTGAGATTAAGCGATCGCGCTCATCCATCAGGGCATTCGGTGGTGAAGCCCCTAAATTCGAGGACCGTAATTTACCATTCACAGACGCCAACGATTCCACAAGCCGGTTCACCTCGGTCACTTCTTGATCAATCGTGCCGGAAATCTGAGTTTCTAAATCCCGTAAAACAAAAGCTGTCACGTTAAAGGCGTTGGCCAAGCCATTGCCTTGCTCGATAGCCGCGGCGCGAGGCGCCAAATCGCCAGGGCTTGCCTCAACATCCGATAAGGTGCGGAAAAATTCAGTAATCTGCGAGGATAAATCACCCTCACCCGGCAAAATGGCATTTTCCAACCGTTCCATAGACTCCACAAAAGTTTGTGATGATTGGAACCGGCTTTCCGATGAATTGGAGCTTGAGGCTAAAAAAACATTATAGGCGCGGCGCACCTCGCCCAAGTTAACACCCAAACCGATTTGAGAAGTGATCGAGGTAAGCTCACTTTGACTGCCTGAAACCTCGGTCAAATCAGCACTGCGCTTGCGATACCCTTCCGTATTCACATTCGCGATGTTTTGACCGGTGACATTCAGCGCTTGCCGTTGCGCCTGAACTGCCGATTTGCCTATGTCAAATAAGCTTGCCAACCAACTCTACCCCGTTACTTGCGTTCGAACTGTTGAACAAGCGCCTCAGCAATTCCCAGACTGTTACGTTTTGAAATTGTTTGCGAAAACTCTTGATCCATCATCTCTAAGAACGGCTGCGTTCCAGAGTTGCTTAGAATATCCTCCGACAATTTCGCTGCCCGGCTGGTTTTCATCAATTCGTTGACAAAAATCGCTTCAAATTGTTGCGCGACCTCTTCCAAAGAGGCTCTGCGGTCAATACGCTCAAGCGCCGAAGGCTCTGCCCTGGTGCTGTGCGAAACAAATGCTCTGACTTCATCCACCATCGTGTTTCCTAAATTATAATCAACTGCGCGCGCAGCGCGCCAGAAACCTTCAACGCTTCCAATATGGCCACCAAATCAGACGGTGTTGCGCCAACGGCATTGATCGCATCGACGATATCTGTCAGCTGAATACCCGGATCAAACACAAAGGCTTTGGCCATTTTTTCTTCTGCATCTACAGCACTATCCGGGGTCACAACGGGCGCGGCCGGCGTGGCCACAACGCCTGCATCATTGGCAATCACATTGGTCTGGGTTTGCACGTTTGGATCTTCGGTCACGCGCACGGTCAAGCTGCCATGGGTGATAGCAGCCGGCGTTACACGCACATTCCCATTGATGATGATTGTACCCGTTCGAGAGTTTACAATCACCTGCGCGGGCGGTGTGGCAGGTTCCACTTCAACGTTTTCAAGCAGGCTAACAAAAGATACACGCTGCGTCGGATCCGCTGGCGCTTGCACGCGAATGGAAGAGCCATCAATCGGAACGGCCGTTCCCTGGCCAAAAATATCATCCACCGCGCGTGACACCGCGCTGGCGGTTGAAAAGTCACTGCGGTGAAGGTTTAAGATTAAAAACTCGTTTTCCAAGAAAGGTGTCTCGACCATTTTTTCAACAGTCGCCCCCTGAGGAACCCGGCCAACCGTGGGAATATTTACAGTTAATGATGATCCATCAGCCGCAGCGACGCCCAACCCCCCGACAGCCAGATTTCCCTGCGCAATCGCGTATGTTTGCCCGTCAGCACCCAAAAGCGGTGTCATCAAAAGCGTTCCACCGCGCAACGATTCTGATGCGCCCAGCGCCGAAACGGTGACATCAAGCGTTTGTCCAGGTTTGATAAACGGAGCCAAATCGGCCGTTACCATCACCGCCGCTGCGTTAGCCCCCGACAAACCAGAAGTGTCCGTTGACATGCCAAAACGCGACAGCATGGCCTGCATAGATTGCAAGGTGATCCCCAAATTAGCATCACCCGTTCCCGATAAGCCGACAACCAAGCCATAACCAACCAATTGATTGTTGCGCACGCCAGCCAAACTGGCCAAGTCTTTTATACGATCCGCATGGGCTAGGCTGGCCAGTGCTGAAAACCAAAAGAAGAATACAAAATTAACCAAAAGTTTCATCTTTTATCCTATTTAAATTGGTGAAACAACGCTGAAGACTTTTGACAACCAGCCCTTTTTAGATGTGTCCGCTAATTCCCCTGCGCCAATATAGGTGATTTCCGCATTGGCAAGGCGGTTAGAGTTCACGATATTTCCGTTGCCAATATCTTGCGGCCGGACAATCCCCTTAACGCGCACATACTCATCGCCATTATTCAGCGTCAGCTTTTTCTGGCCCAAAATTTCCAGATTTCCATTTTGGTACAGCCGCACGACCGAGGCCGATACCAATCCCGTTACAGCATTGGACTGAGAGGCCGACCCGGAGCCTGTAAAGGCTTGCGTGGTGCCCAACCCGTAATCTGTTGATGCAGCATTGGGGAATATGCCTTTTGGCAATGTGACACCGAAGCTGTCATCTTTGCCACTCGTCGCAGATTGCGATTTGGTGGCCTGAAAGCTTTCATTTAACGAAATGGTAAGGATATCGCCAACTTTTGAGGCTTTGCGTTCCGAGGCAAATAAGCCCTGCGCATTGCCATCAAAAATCGCCCCATCAGCCACCTGAGCGGTTTCGGTTTCTTCTGGAAACACCGGCGCGAACTCATCGCTGGCCAATTCTTCAACATAGGTCGAACATGCCGACAAACTGATGCAAAACAGAACCGAAAAAAGAGTGATGATGCGCATTTTATGTCAGCCTATAGATTGTTTGAGATATATTTCATCATCTCATCCGCTGCGGTGATCGACTTTGAACTCACCTCATAAGCGCGCTGCGTTTCAATCATCTCGACCAATTGCTGCACAACATTCACATTCGAACTTTCCAACGACCCCTGCACCAGTTTACCGCGGCCTTCCGTGAAGGGAACTCCGATTGCGGGCGCGCCGCTGGCTGCCGTTTCGACCAAGAAGTTTTCACCCAAAGCTTTCAAGCCACGCGGATTGGCAAAACCTGCCAAAGTAATTTGGCCCAATTCGCTGGGCACTGCCTCACCAGCCAATAAAGCGGTAACCAGCCCATCTTGCGAAATATTGATTTGCGAAGATCCAGAAGGGATAGTGATTTGAGGTTGCAGCACATAGCCACTGGATGTGGTCATCAAACCATCTGCGTTTCGCGAAAAAGTACCGTTACGCGTATATCCAATATTCCCATCAGGCATAAGAATTTGAAAGAACCCGTCGCCATCAACGGCCACATCCAAAGCGTTATCTGTGGTAATCATACTGCCCTGGGAGAATTTTTTCTCGGTGCTGACCGCACGCACACCCGTGCCAAGCGCCAAGGAAGATGTCAGCGCCGTATCTTCAGAGGTTTGATCACCGCCAGAGCGTGATATTTGATAAAGCAAGCTTTCAAAATTCACCCGGTCACTTTTAAAACCAACAGTATTCACGTTGGCAAGATTGTTTGAAATCACTTGCATCCGAGTTTGCTGCGCGGTCAAACCGGTTTTCGCGACATACATTGCTGAAGAAGACATTTTGGCACCTCTCTTTTGCAATCATTGATGCAAATGATGTGCCAAGATTTGAAATAAGCAGCGTTTATTGAAATTAATCGAAGCGCCAACTTTCAAACAGGCATAGGCGGCGCTAAACTATAGGCTTGCCCTGCAGAACAGGTTTCTTAAGTGCCCGGAAGGCGCATAATGCGCGTGGTTGCTTCGTCTAGGTTCTTAGCTTCTTTGATAAACTTTACGTTCAGTTCAAAATATCGCTGGCCCTCAATATTTGCCAAAAGCGCGTCTAAGGCTGTTGCGTTGCTGCCTTCCAAAAAACCTTGCGCAACTTCGGCGCGCTGATCCGCAACCGGCATTTCATTTTTATTATACGGGCGAATATAGCCGTCTATCGATTTTACCAATTGCGCGTCTTCGGCCAATGTCGTCCCTAAGATCGCAATTTGTTGCCGCGTTCCGTCTGGTGCATCAAGCGGCTCGATCAAAACAACGCCCGACTCGTCAATGATCAAATCGCGATTTTGCGGCACGTTGATCTTATTCATATTATTATCGAGCATGTAGTTGCCGGCACCATCGGTCAAAAACCGATCTGCGGTTATGGCGAAATCACCGCGCCTTGATAACGCGATATCAGCACCGTTTTTCGGCTCGATAAAAAAATACCCTTGATCACGAATGGCAAAATCCATCCGCTCATCCGTGCGTTGGATTGCGCCGTTTTGCGACGAAAACAACGTTTCCTGGCTGGCCTGAGCGAAATATCGGCTTTGATATTGGTCCATATTGGCCAAAAAGGTACTTGCGCGCACAGTTGACAGATCTTTTTTGAAACCTGGCACGTTTAAATTTGCCAGGTTTTGCGCGTTTACCCTTTGGTCAAAGCGTGAATTCGAAAGAGAATTCAACGCTGTATATATCATCCGATCCATATCAGACCCCTGCTATGCCCGCCTTAGCCTTACGAGCGAATATTAATGATCGCCTGCGTCAGCTGGGTCGAGGTTTCAATCGCTTTTGACGAGGCTTGGAAGTTTCGTTGCGCTGTGATCAAGTTCACCAGCTCTTCGGTAATATCCACGTTTGAGCGTTCCAAAGAACCTGATTGAATAGCGCCAAAACCTTCTGCACCCGCTTCCCCGAAGGTCGGCGTACCAGAGGTGGCCGTTTCAACAAAGGTCGCGTTCCCAACCTGTTTCAAACCGTTTTGGTTGTTAAAGTTCGCAAGAACGATCTTACCCAAAGGTCGGTTTTCACCGTTTGTATAATTGGCACGCAACAAACCGGTCGCGTCAATATCCAAACCATCCAATCGACCAGAGGTAAAACCATCCTGCTCAAGGTTGTTCACAGCAAAGGGCTGTGAAAGCTGTGTTGAAGCACTGTAATCCACATCTAGCGAGATTGAGAAACCAGCCGCCTGTTGTTCGTAATGAACACGGTTCAGCGGGCTGATTATTTGACCGGTTTTATCAAAGGTTAATTCGCCTTCATCGATATAAAGAGGATAGTAATCGGTCACCAAGTTATCAGGTGGTGTTTCCACGATTTCGCCTGCCGCGTTCACATAAAGCGGCACACCTGCATCATTGGTTGCTTGCACCAAATTAACGATTGTTGGAACAGCTCCAACACCCAAAGGTACGTCATCGAGGCCTAATTTAGCGGCACCTTTCACCTTAATCGTGGATTGATCGCCCGTTGTGCCCGTTGTGAATACAAAATTGTTGGTGTCAGCTTGATATTTTACGGTCACACCGCCCACAACGTCACCAGTTTCTGCATCTGAAATCTGGTTGATCCGCGTTTGTAATTCTGCAGCCAGCGTTGAACCAACATAATTACCTGAAGGCACTTCAATAATACCACTGATACCATTTACCGAAACGTTAAAAACGTTCGCATTGCCAGCAGACGAGAGCGAGAAAATCTCGTTCAAGGGCTCTGTCGCAGAAGCGCCTAAAGCTGCAGCTGGTTGAGAGGCCAAACCTCTAGCAGTATCAAAATTAGTTTGACCATGCGAACTAGCTCCAACGCCCATCAAACCGTTGTTCCCAGTACCCATATATCTGGTAGCCGTATCAAAACTAGAATTAACCACTGACCCATCAGTTGCATTAATACTATAACGTCCAACTTGAATGTTAGAAGCATTTTGGTTCGCATCAACACCCAAGGCACCATTTGCTGAGATATCTTCACCAGTTGTGCCGCTCATAAATGTAAATGTTTTCGTGTCACTGTTATATGCAACACTCGCACCAAAGCGTTTGGCGTTGATCTGCATTTCACCACCGTCAGCGACAAATGACTCGGCAGAAATCACTGCAGTAGAGCTGATATCAGTTTGCTGCGACGTATCTGAGGCTGGGATACCAAGATTGTTTGTACCATCGGCATCAGACGCGCCATAGACTTTAAAAGCCCGGAAGTTGGAATCCGTTCCCGGCCCAATCGCCGTGTGGTTTACACCAAACTGGAACCGTTGGTTAACTGCGTCATAGCTTATTTTAATAGGTGGGTTTTTTTCATCAACCCAGACAGTGGAGTTCGTAAAATTCGTTGAATCTAAGCCCAAAGATGCAAGCGTCGTTGAGCCGCCTAAACCCGCTGCAGTTAGTCCAGAAAATACTTCGTCATGGGTAATAAGTTTTGCAGCAGCCGGTGTAACGATAGCATCATTGGACCCACCGGTCACTTTGTTTGCTACAGTGGCAGCAGAACTCACCCCAGTGAAGGTTTGCCCGGCAGTGTAATCCGCTCCATTATAGGTCACTGTATGTCCAGAAACCGTATAGACGACGCCTGCTTCAATGGCCGCTGTGCCATCAGCGGAGATAGTCTTGCCGGCAACCTGTGCAACAGCCTGGCCAGCGACAGCCGTAAATGTCTCACCCGCACTATAAGTTACTGAATTATATGTCATTTCACCAGCAACAACTTTGAAAGTTTTACCAGTTGTTAGCCCCGCAGTTACAATGCCGTTATTTGAACCGCCAGTTACTTTATTAGTTACTGTTGTAGCAGCACTAACGCCAGTGAAGGTTTGACCAGCAGTGTAATCCACTCCGTTGTAAGTCACTGTATTTCCAGAAACCGTGTAAACTATTCCGGCCGTAATATTAGCTGTTCCCGCACCGGCAATCGTTTGTTGTCCCGTAATGACTGGTTTTACCCTTCCCGTACCAGCAAGCGTCGTTACATTTGCAGTAAAGATCGTTCCAAGGCCCGTTGCTCCAGTATTACTATCAGCATTGGCCGCCGTGACGGTCGCGGCTGTGGCATCATTAAAATCAGAAGTTCCAATACTAGTAATATAATATTCACTGCCCGACGTCAGAGACCCAGCATTTACCACGTTAATCGCCCCTGCATCCGCCTCATTATGTTTAAATGAATGAGTTGCTGCTGATGTTTCGCGCAAAACAATTTTCTTATTATTAAAACTGTTTACTGCACCCGCGGGCTTGAGATCCGCCCCTTCGAAAAATGCTTCCACATCTGTTGATTTATCGCTTAGAATAAAGGCTGAGCTAAATGTATCTGCCGCTGCGGTTGTTCCATCAGTTAATGTAAAGCCGCCATCTGGAAAACCTTCACCCGTGGTATTAATGGTAATAGTCTTTTGAGTGCTAGTGCTGTCAATACTCAAAATCGTTAATTCGCGACCATTAATTATGGCATTTTGATTAACAAAATCACCGGCGAGACGCACCACTTCACCCACGGAAAAATTCGACGTACTATCAACGTCGATTGTTAATAAATTGTTAGAGGAATCATACACGATGTCTCCACCTTCAGATATCGCGCTTTTGTTATCATACACCGAGAGATTAGGCTCTTTATTATAGTAGGAATAGGCCAAATGCCTTTCGGAGCTCGCGCCGCCTGTTGCAGTTCCTGTGTTTGAGTAATCAAAAGACACTACATCAGTTTGCTCGTAAACAGCCTCCATCTGGCTGCCACTTGAACGGGTAAACAAATTTTGTTCAACACCAAGAGCGCCGGTACCGTTTATAACATAATCATTCATTGTATCGATAATACGAACCTGAGCATGCGCTAGGTACTCTTCTCTCGTAAAATCTGGCGATGAACCCGCAGTATCAATACCGACCTGTTCAGTGACATATGATTTTTGTAACAAGTCAATTGAAACTGGAGTTGTAAGACCGCTTAGTGTGCCATCACCCGTATTAAGTGTATAAAAATCAACGGTTAAAGTATCATCCACATTTGAACGCACTTGCAGCTTATTATCATCGCCATAGGCGTCATTTATCGCGCGCTGCACTTCTGCCGCAAGCTGTGTCGCATTGTAAAACCCCGGACGAAGATCAATGCTGACAGGAACGTCACCGTCGTCAACATTCACCAATAAAAAGTCTTTGCCCCAGAAAATTGAGCTGTCTGAATTACCCGCCTCACGCGTGGCATTGAACATCATTGGATCGTTTGTAATCTCAATAAGCTTATTCCCCTCTTCCCCAAAATCAAAGCTACTTTGTCCTCCAGTTAGTTTTGCCGGCTGGGATGGAACTTGTTCATTTAAATTATCTCTACGATAAAGTGCAGAGCCCTTTCCTTCAGCAAAAAAGTTATCGTCAGGGATACCGGCAACAGTCGTTTCATTACCGAAGCGGTCAATATAGAGTTGCTCACCATTATCGTTCACGGCCGCAACTAGATCAGGGTTAATAATCGTTTCATCAATGACAAGGCGCGTGTCATATTTGTTGGTTGGATCATTGGCCGTAGCAGCTTGGGTTTTGATAAAATACACGGTCGCAATAGTTGGGTTACCCAAATCGTCAAAGATGGTCAGCGAGGTTGAGTTTGTGAAGCTTTCGGGATCTGACGTGCTAAACTGATATCCATCGGCAAATTTCGGATTATCTGTAATCACCGGCGCATCCGCAGGCAAGTTGATCGCCAAGTCAATGTTACTTGTCGCTTTCGGCTCACCCGAGGTCACCGGCAATTGCAAGGGCACCGCGTCATTGATGGTTTTAGATGTCACAGATCCATCTTCGTTCACCGGGTAGGTCAGCAAAAACTGCCCCGTTGAGTCAACAACGTTTCGGTTGTTATCCACGTTGAACGAACCGTTTCGGGTATAAACCACCTGACTTGATGTTAACGAGGGTTTCAACGCAAAGAAACCCTGGCCAGAAATCGCCAAGTCAAGCGCGTTTAATGAGGCAGCAATGTTACCCTGGGTAAACTGTTGTTTAACACCTTTCAAGATCGAGCCAGAACCAATCGATGAAGAAGAGTTCTGCAATGGCGACGTCGCGAAGATATCCCCAAATTCAGCCCGGCTTCGCTTAAAGCCGGTGGTTCCGACGTTCGCAATGTTGTTTGAGGTAGCGGCAATATCAGCCTGCGATCCATTCAATCCGGTAAGTGCGGTATAAAACGACATCTGTTAGTCTCCCTTAACCCTGGTAACGTCTTCGATTACATCCGATACCGCAGAACATTTGCGGCATCGATGGTTTGATTATTCTCTAATTCAAGATTGGTGGCGCCGGTGTCTTTGTTCAGCTCGGCCCCAATCACTTTGGCGAATAGGTTTGGCTGTAGGCTTTCCATGCCTTCGCCATAATTCACCATCACATCCACACGGATGTTTTTATTGCCATCCCGATAGGCTTGCGGCAGGTCGGTCCATTGGAAGCCAATCATTCCAGAAGCTTGTGGTCCCATTGTTTGCTCTTCAAGCAATTCATTGGTGGCAGCGTCATAAAAGTTCACCCGCGTATCAACCGCGGTTTTATCTAGCTCGAACACCCCGTGTAATTCGCCATTTGCATCGGCTGAGGTCATGTCACCGGGCACCAAAACCGAATGGCCCATCACGTTCGAAATCGAGGCAACGCGAAGTTGTTGAACCTCTGCGGCCATGGCTTTCATCGAGCTGGCCATTTCCTCAATACCAGTCACGGTCGAAAACTGAGCCATCTGCGCGATGAAATCGCCATTATCCATTGGAGCCATTGGATCCTGATTTTGCAATTGAGCTGTCATCAGGGTCAGAAAATCTTCTTGCCCCAATTTATCACTGGATTCGTTTACAACATCGCTAGCGCTCTTGATGCCCAGCTTGTCGAGGATCTCTTTTTGCGTCTGCGCGCTTGGGTTATTGCCGATTTCCATCATTTACACTCCAGCTTATTTGCCCATATCGATCGTGCGCATCATCAAGGCGCGCATGGTCGATAGAACTTCCAAATTATTTTGATATTGCCGACTGGCTTCCATCAT
>ERZ802822.1254-NODE-1254-length-16215-cov-6.034143_pt1 | contig 16215 bp, 18 predicted proteins | sample MGYA00345649_ERZ802822 | MGnify/ENA primary metagenome ERZ802822 (study PRJEB30503, sample SAMEA104212359) | marine metagenome | biome: Westerlies Biome; feature: [SRF] surface water layer (ENVO:00010504) within the epipelagic zone...; material: water...
ACTTTTATAATTATATTGATGACTTATAAATTTATTAAAAGAACTTATAATTTAATATTCTTATCTTTGTATTTTTATATTTTAATGATGTAGTTATTATATAGATATATTATATATTATTATATATCCTAATTATAACTAATATCTCTTCTTATTAATCTTAATTAAACTATATAGAGCGCCTTCAAGATTTTGGATGAGCATATCTAAACAACTGACTTATGGTTCTATGACCACTTACAGCTGCTATTTCAGGTATGGTATTTCCCTTCTCAAATAATCTGCTAATGGCTTCGTGTCTTAAATCATGGAACCTTATTTTAAGAGATAATCTTTTACATAACCTTTGATACAACAATCTCAAACTGTTTGTAGTCAGTGGAAAAACAAATTCATTTTTTACATTAAGAGTTTTTAAAATATTATATGATTTGTCTGTCATTGGTATTATACGTGGATGACCATTCTTTGTATTTTCAACTGTTATTAATCGTCTTTTAAAATCAATGTCAGCCCATTTTAAAGATAATATTTCACCTCGTCTCATAGCTGTTTCCAGAGCAAGAACAATAATAGGATGAAGATAAATGTTATTATGGTCTTTTGTGTATTGAAGAATTAATTCTAAATCTTTATCTTGTATTCTTCTTATAACCCGTTGATAAAGCTTGGGTATTTTAATGTGTCTAAATAGGTCTATTGGCACATCCCAACCCCATTCTACCTTAGCAATCTTTAAGGCATGTCTTAATATACCAAACTCTCTAGCAAAACTTGATGGCTTTATATTAGCCAACCTTTCATCTCTGTAATTGGTAATATCAATGGGTTGTAATTTATCAAGTGGTATCAGCATCCATAGGTTACGTGCTAATGATTCAATAATGATATTCTCATTATGGGATGATTTTTTAAGAGGTGTAACCTTCTGTTTATACTGAAGAATTATCTCTTTAAAATACTTGGGTCTATATAGTTCCCCAAGCTTTAACTTACTTTCCAACTCTAGTTCTTTCTGCCTTGCCCACCTCCTTGCATGGTCTAAAGAGATGAGAGTTGCACTGGTAGAAAGTCCTTTGATGCGAATCTGAACCTGGTATTTATTATTGCGTTTTCTTATGGTAGCCATATATAACCTCACTGTGACACATGTGTGACAGTCATTAAGTATATATATGATGAATTACTGCTAAGTCCTTGAAATTTATGGTGGGACTAACTGGGATTGAACCAGTGACCCCTTCGATGTCAACGAAGTGCTCTCCCGCTGAGCTATAGTCCCATTATCAAAATTTTTAATTTGTGATACTATTATAAATAATATTAAAAGAGAAAATGTAAAGTTAAATAATTATGAGAAAAATAGTTTTAAAATGTGAAAAAGCAGAATTAATTTTAGAGTTGAGAGAAACTTTAACTGCTGACATAATTTATAACTCATTACCACTAAAATCAAAAATTCAAAAATGGGGAGAAGAAATTTTTTTTGAAACTGGATTAAACGTTGAATTAGAAAATAATGCTAAATCAGTTGTAAATATTGGTGAAATTGCTTTTTGGAATGATGGATCAGCTATAGCCATAGGATATGGAAAAACTCCAATTTCTAAAGGTAATGAAATAAGACTTATCTCACCTTGCAATATATGGGCAGACTGCAAGTTTGACAAAAGTTACATTGAAAATATAAAAGAAAATGAAACTATAATCCTAGAAAGAGTATGAATTTATAGATCTACAAATATAGTGTCTAATGTTTTTTTAAAATCGTAATTTAAAGCTATTGGAGTATTTGTCTCTCTATCTACATAAACATGTATAAAAAAGCCATCCGCAGACGAAATTTCATCTTTTTCATGAAATAAACCTACTTCATACCTCACCGAACTAGTACCAATTTTAGTTACTCTTATTCCAGCATCGATTTCTTCTGGATATTGAAATGAAGAAAAATAATTACAACCCGATTGAACAATTAATCCAATATTTTTACCAAGTTTAATATCAATAAGATCATTTTGAATTAGCCATTTATTTACTGCAGTATCAAATAATGCGTAATAAACGATATTATTCATATGGCCGTAAATATCATTATCATTCCACCTTGTACTTATTTTAGAAAAAAAATTATATTCACTTCTATTTGAAGGTTTTTTTTTCAATTTAAATTCCTTTACGCTTAAATTCTGGAAGAGAACATACTTTAGATGAAATAAAATCAATTTTATTTTCTGGCAAAGAAGCAATGTTAACACGCCCATCAGGCATAAGGTATATTCCACTTTCTTTTCTTAATGTCATTATACCTTCGTGGGATATTGGCAAAAGAGAAAACATACCATTTTGCACCTTTAAAAAACTAAAAAAATCAGTTTGTTGTTTTTCTTGTAAAGAATTTGCAAGCTTATTTCTAAGAGAAACAATTCTATCTTGCATTGTTTCAATTTCTAAAAGCCATTCTTTTTTTAAAATTTCATCTTTTAGTAAAGTATTAATTGTTTCTGCTGCATGATCAGGTGGATGGAAATAAAGTTCACGTGCTATTTCACTTAACATCGTTTCTAAAGATTTACTTTTGACTTTATCTACATCAGTTATAACTGCAATCATTCCACAACGATCTCTATATACACCGAATGTTTTACTTGATGAAACTGTAATTACTATTTCTGGTACTATTTGTACTAATTTTCTAATTCCAAGAACATCGTCAATTATACCCTTTCCTAGTCCTTGATAAACTAAATCAATAAATGGTAATATTCCTTTTTTAAGACATATATTTGCAACTTGTTCCCATTGATCTAATGATAAATCAGCACCAGTTGGGTTATGACAACATCCATGTAACAATAATGAGTCGCCTGATTTAAGTTTATTCAAGTCATCAATCATATGATTGAAATCTAAGAAATTATTTTGTTGGTTGTAATAAGTATGTTTAGAAATTTTTAATCCTGCTTTTTCAAACATAAATGGCTGTTGACCCCAGGTAGGGTTAGGAATAGATATTAAATTATTTTGTAAATTATTTTTTATTAGCTCACCGGCAATGCGCAACCCTGAGCCAGCACCTGGTATTTGAATAGCGCCAACTTTGTGTTTACGCTCATTTAGGATAGTTTTACCAAGAACTAAATCTAAAATATTTTTACAATATTCACTATTTCCTGCAGGAGTTTTATATGATTTTGATTTTTCATTTTGATACAAAATACTTTCAGCTTTTTTTACTGCTTTAAAAACTGGAGCTTCACCTTTTTCATCTCTATAAATTCCAATTCCTAAATCAATTTTTGTGTCTCTTATGTCATTTTCTAAATCTCTAAACATTTGTCTAGTTGAATCAAGTGAAGAATCTGGAATATTAAAATATCTCATATAAAAACTTTCAAAAATTATTAATTAGTTTTTAAAATAAATTCATATAAAGTAAATATATTAAATGAATATAAAATGACAAATCATATTAATTTAGAAATTTACCATGCTGTCAAAGTTTATTAGGAGCAATCCCAAAAATCCAGTATTATTAACTGTTCCCCATTCTGGTGATTATTATCCTGACATTTTTATTAAAAACTTAAAGTTAAATTTAAATAAAGTTAGAAAAATTGAAGATTTTCACTCTGATAAAATTTTAAATTTTATGAATTTAAACAGTGCAGATATTATAATAGCTAAATGCTCTAGGGTAGTTGTAGATTTAAATAGATCCAGAAACGCTATAGATGACGATATGTTTATTGACAAAGTGAGTAATTGCCAAATAGATGAAAAAAAAATGATCTCATTTGGCCTAGGTGTTTTCCCAAAAATTATTTTTAGTGAAAATATATTTAATAATAAATTACCAGCTTCATATGCCCAATCAATTTTAGAGAGTTATTATGACCCTTTTCATAAAGTTTTATTAAATCAAATAGACGATTTATTAAATAGATTTGGTATTTGCTATCATTTTGATTTACATACCATGCCATCTAATGCGCTTAGAAATTTTAGAAAAAAACCAGATATTGTTTTAGGGAATAATTATGGAAAAAGCTCTTCTAGTGAACTAATAAATTATATGCGAAAAAATTTTGAAAATCATGGTCTAATTGTTGAATTAAACAATCCTTATGCTGGTGGATTTATAACACGAAACTATGGAAACCCATCAAATGGAGCAGAAACAATTCAAATAGAAATTAATAGATCCTTATACATGAATGAAGAAAAACTTTTAATTAATAATCTCAAGCCACTTCAAGAAATCTTTAAAAAAATTTTTGAAAATTTTAATTTTTGTAAAAAATTAGCAGCAGAGTAATTATAAAAGTCTATCAACCATTAAAAGTCTTTCAAGTTTTTTGTTAATCACTAATGGCTCATTAAGAATTTTTTTTACTAAAAGTTCAGCGTACAAAGGTGCATAAACAAATCCCCAAGCACCCATACCACCTAAAACATATATATTATCTGACTTTTTATCTGTGAAAGAGTTTAAATTTGCAAAAAATGGCATTCTATCTTTAGTACTCGCTCTTACACTTACTCTATATTTATTTTCATTAAAATTGTAAAAAATATTTTTTCTTAAAAAATCTGGTATTGAGTTTATATTAATATTCTGATCAATTTCTTTATAACTTGTATTGGCACTTCTATTAAATGAAGCCCCTATTTGATGGTATCCTCCAAAAGCTTGAGAAAAATGATGACCATAACTAAAATTCATTTTTAAATCTGAACTTAACTTATTTGCTTTTAAATAAGTTACTTGGCCTGAAATAGGTTTTATTGGTACATTTTGACTAAGATTCATCATCTCAAAACCATTAGCCCAAATCACTGTTTTAGCTTTCAATCTGTTACCGTAATTATCAATAATATTTTTAAAGCCATCATTTAAAGTTTTTATCTTTTCAACGTTAAATTTTGGGATAAATTTAACATCTTTAATAAGATTGTTTATGAATTTCGTATTATTAACAATTCCGCTAGATCTCATGTAGATATAGTTTAAATGTTTTAAAAAATTAAGTTTTTCAAAATTATTATTAATTAACTCTAATGGCCAATTATTTTCTAATAGTTTTTTATATTTTATAATATCTCTATCTCTAGACGGAATAAGAACAAGACCATTTGAACTTGGTATAGCATTTAAGTCTTTTGCAATTTTTCTTGAAAATAAAAAAGCTTCAAGTGATAACAAACCATAAGGAGAACTATCCAAAGTTAATTTGGGCATTTGAATGGCTAATTTATTTCCACTTGCACCAGTGCCAAGTTTGTAAGATTTATCAATTATAAAACACTCTATATTTCTTTTCCTCAAAGCATAAGCTAGAGAGGCACCAGAAATTCCTGAGCCAATTATTGCAACTGGGCCTATTTTATTATCATAATTAAATTCAGATATTCTACTAATAATTGAATCTTTTTTTATAGCATAAGTAATTTCTTTTTTATTACCGTATCCATTTACTTTTGAAACTTTGAAACCTGCTTTTAACAATCCTCTTCTGACATGTCCTGCAACAGAAAATGTACTTAAAGATCCATCTAAATTTGTAAAATTATAGAGTTGTTTAAAGAGTTTATCAGTCCATGCAAATGGATTTTTTTTTGGTGAAAAAGCATCTAAAAACCAAGTATCTACAATTAAATTAAAATTGATTAAAGAATTAATATCATCATAAATCAAAATTAAATTTACATTATCTCCTTTTATATAAATTCTATGAGTTGATTGATATATTTCTGGTATTTTTTTTAAAATTAAGTTTGAGTATTTGTCTAATTCTTTAATTTTTTTGTATACTCTTGATATTTCTTTTTTAGATAAAGGAGCATTTTCAAAACTTATGTAAGTTAAGGATGAATTAGATTTTCTATTTTCTTTCCACAACTTCCAAGTTAAAAGAAAATTTAAACCAGTGCCAAAACCTAACTCAGCAATTACAAAGTTTGCTTTTTTTTTAAATTTCGTAGTTAAACTATTTGTTTTAAGATAAACATGATCACTCTCTTTTAATCCACTCAATTTATCAAAATAGATATCATTATATAATTTTGAATAAACGCCCAATTTTGAAGAAATTGAAAATCTAGGATTTATTAAGTTATTTTGCATTTTAAATCTTTATAAATTAGTAAAAGTTATTTAAAACAATCTTATATATTATTCAAACATAACAGAATTTAATTAAAAAATGTTTTGGGAAACTAAAAAATTAAAAGAAATGACATCAAGTGAATGGGAATCGTTATGTGATAAGTGTGGCAAATGTTGCGTTATCAAACTAGAAGATTTTGATACTCAAGATATTTATTACACAAATGTGTCATGTAAATTACTTTGTGAAAAAACTGCCTTATGTAAAGACTATACAAACAGAAAAACAATTGTTCCTGATTGTACAATTTTGTCTTCTGATAACTTAAAAAACCTAAAATGGATGCCAGAAACATGCGCATACAAACTTATAGATGAAGGGAAAAAATTACCTAAATGGCACCCTCTTATATCTGGAAATGAAGAAGAAATCGTAAAAAGTGGAAATAGTGTTAAAAATAGGGTAACTAATGAAAAAAATGTTAAAGTTAAAAACCTACCTGATTATATTTATGATTGGTAATAATTATAGGAACGACAATGTCAAAAAATATGTGGATTTTAGCAGCACTAATTTCTGTTTTAGTTATCGCTTCAATTTATCGTGAACAATCAGGCATGAAAATGCCTGATCATTTAAATTGTAAAGAATCAATGTTACAACAAATGTTTTCAGATCAATGTACACCAAGGTCAGGATTAAAGAAAACACAATAAACAATCTAATATAGAGTTCCTAATAAATGAAAATTGCAATAATTGGTTCAGGCATATCTGGACTTTCTTCAGCTTTACTTTTGTCTCAAAAACATAATATTACGTTATTTGAATCTAACAATAGGTTTGGAGGACATGCAAACACTGTCGAAATAATGCATAAAGAGAACGTGATCCCCGTTGACACAGGCTTTATTGTTTACAACAAGTTAAATTATCCATATTTAGTCTCTTTTTTTGATTTTTTAAAAGTTGAGACAATAGACTCAGATATGTCCTTTGCTGTTTCAGCAAGAGATGGACAATTAGAATATTCTGGATCTATGAAAGGAATATTTGCCCAAAAAAAGAATTTTTTTAATCTTAAATTTTATAGAATGCTTAAAGATATTATTATTTTTTTTATCTTCGGTTACAAATATGCTTTTCAATTTAAGGAAAGTGAAAGTTTAGGTGAATACGTAAAAAGATGTAATTTTAGCAAAGAATTTATAAATGATCATCTTATTCCAATGTCTTCTGCTATATGGTCTTGTCCTGAAAAAGAAATATTAAATTTTCCTGCTAAAACTCTACTTACTTTTTTTAAAAATCATCAGTTAATTAATTTTATTTTTAGACCTAAATGGAGGACTGTTAAGGGCGGCTCAAAACAATATGTTAACAAAGTTATAGAAAAACTTTCATCCGATGCAAAAAATAGGCTTATATTAAATTCAAAAATTAAGTCTGTTTATTGTAAAAATAATAAAATTGAAATCAACTTTGAAGAATCTACTGAAATATTTGATAAGGTTATTATGGCAACACATCCAGATCAAACAATAAAATTGATTAAAAATTTAGATGAACAATCAACAGATATTTTAAGAAAATTTAAATATCAAAAAAATATAGTCTATTTACATTCTGATAGTAGTTTAATGCCTAAAAATAAAAAAACATGGTCTAGTTGGAATTATATATCAAGTAAAAGTGAAGAAAAATCATCACTGACTTATTGGATGAATTTACTTCAAAAAATTAATAATTCACTTAATGTATTTGTTAGTTTAAATCCCTATATAACACCAATTAAATCTTTAACTTACAAAAAAATTATTTATGAACACCCCATCTTTAACACCCAAACTAATGAAGCCCAAAAAAAAATGACTGAAATACAAGGAAAAAATAATATTTTTTATGCTGGAGCTTGGTTAAGATATGGCTTTCATGAAGATGGAATTATGTCTGCTGTAAATATAAGTTCTTTATTGAATATTAAAATTCCCTGGAAAAAATGAGCCTTTTTGAATGATATTAAATACAGGTAGCATTAAATTTTACGATGGATTCGTTTATCATAAAAGAAATGGTGCTAAAGAGCATTTTTTTAAAAACAATATAAATGCAATCTTTATTGAATTAATAAATAATAAATATAGAGAAAAATACAAATATCCTGCTTTATTTTCTATTGATAAATTTAATTTATTAGCTTGGCACCCCTCATATCATGGAGCACAATTAGAAAAAACTGACAATCAAAATTTGTATAAATTTATATTAAATTTAATAGACAAATCTGATAGTAAAAAACATATAATTGATAATATAAAGTTATTAACATTTCCAAAAGTGTTTGGATTGGGTTTCAATCCTTTATCTGTATATTTTTGTTATGATATTAAAGGATCATTGTTACATACAGTTTTTGAAGTTAGAAATACATTTGGAGACATACATCATTACATATTACAAAATACAAAAAAAAATAATAAGACTCAGAAAACAATAAAAAAACTTTTTGTTTCACCTTTTTATCCTCAAAAAGGATATTATCATTTATATGCAAATCAATTAAATAACAAAATTTTAACATCTGTAGATTACATAATTAATGACAATAAAGTATTTTCTGCGTCAATGAACTTAAAAGAAATTAAGTTTAACAACTTTAATATTTTAAAGGCTTTAGTAAAATTTTCTTTGTTTCCTGGTAAAGTTTGGATAAATATTCATTTACAAGCCTTTTTTCTATGGTTAAAAAAAATCAGAATATACAAAATTCCCATAAGTCAAAAAATTAAACATTCTTTTGGAATGAAAATATCAAGAGATTAACAAATTATTTTTATAAATATTAGGAAATTAAAATTAAATGAATTTTTGGAATAAGTTATTTTTAAATGGAGTACAAAAGTTTCCATATGGTTCTATTACAATAGAATGGCCGAACGGGACAATTAAAAAAATAAATGCAAATAATAATGGTCCCAATGCACATTTAAGAATAACTGATAATAATGTTATAAAAGAAATAATTCATGGAGGTTCTGTAAAATTTGCTGAATTGTATATGGACAAAAGAATATCATCCAAAAACTTAACTTCTCTTATGTATTATTGTGCATTAAATAATGATCAAGCTGAGGAAACATTTAAAATTTCTTTTTTGAAATATATTTATAATAAATTTTTACATTTTAAAAATAGAAATACTACAATTCAGGCACAAAAAAATATTTCTTATCATTACGATTTAGGGAATCAATTTTATAGATATTGGTTAGATAAATCTATGACTTACTCATCAGCAATATTTTCTGATCAACACGATCAACTCGAACTTGCACAAATAAATAAATATAAAAAACTAGCTGATTTATCAGATATTAAAAATGGAGATAAGATATTGGAAATTGGTTGTGGTTGGGGTGGGTTTTCTGAATTTTTAGGAAACAATTATGACTGTGAAATTACTGCAATAACAATTTCTAAAGAACAATTTAATTTTACAAATAAAAGAATTAAAGAAGCAAATTTATCAAAAAAAGTGAAGGTTTTATTCTGTGACTATCGCAATATTGAGGGTAAATTTGATAAAATTGTATCAATAGAAATGTTTGAAGCTGTAGGGAAAGACTATTGGAATGTCTTTTTTAATAAGATTGAAAGCATATTAAATCCTAACGGTAATATTGGTCTTCAACTAATTACTATTGATGATAAAATTTATGACGTATATAAAAACAATCCTGATTTTATTCAAAAATATATTTTTCCTGGTGGAATGTTACCTTCTTTCAAAATTCTTGAAAATATTATCAATAATAATTCCTTACATATAGAGAACGTAAATAGTTACGCAAATGACTACGCAAAAACTTTAAGTTTGTGGAAACAAGAATTTAATAAAAATTGGAAAAATATTGAAAAGCTTGGTTTTGATGAAACCTTCAATCTTATGTGGAATTATTATCTGTCATACTGTGAAGGTGGATTTTTATCTAAAAATATAGACTTAAAACAAATCAAATTAAAATTTAATTAATTTTAACTTTAAACATCCTTAAACTAATTTTATATAATATACCGATAAAGGGTAATTTTACATATAGACCATTTAACGAATCCCAATAATCTAAATGAGATACAATCTTTCCTTCTTTATTAAAAGTTATATCACTCATTCCTTCAATAATTTGTAATGATTTAAAAGCATAGAAAGACATTTTCCATTTCAAAAAAACATGACTTTTGTTTTCAGCATGGTCTAATATAGTGAATTTTGGCTCATTTACATTTTCGAACATATGATAAAATATTTTTTTAAAATTTTTTAATCCTTTAACGTTATTAAACGGATCTCTAAAAACAATGTCCTTTATAACTAAATCGTCAAAATTATTTATGTTATCTTTATTCAAATTTGCAAATAATTTTAGATATTTTTCTATATTTTTTTTAATCATATTTATTTTTTAAGATATAAATTTTTTTATAAGTAAATAAGATATTTTATCTGGTAATATACTGAAAATTTTCATGAAAATTGAAAAAGTTAAGGGGAATGAAAATTCAAATTTATTAGTATACATATACTTATGGATCATCTTAGCTGCATTATCTACTTTCATTAAACCTGGCATATAAAAATCATTAAGAGATGTTGCTGGAGTTTCTACAAAACCAGGACTGCATACCTGAACTTTAATACCTTTTGAGTTTAAATCATATCTAATAGATTGTGCAAAAGACCTTAAAGCTGCCTTTGTAGGACCATAGGCAGCAGCTTTTGGCAACCCTATCCATCCTGATATACTTGACATTATAATTATCTGACCTTTCTTTTTACTAATCATCTTTGGTAAAAAAGCCTCATAGCTATTTACAATTCCCAAATAATTAATAAGCATGTGTTGTTTATAATTTTCTAAATTATTTTTACTAGCATCTATTGGAGTATATATTCCCGCATTTAAAAACAACAAATCAGCTGGATTATTTTTTTTGGCTATTGATTTTAATTTAGAAAAGTCTTGGACGTCACAAGCGTAAATGCTCAAAGAATCTTTATTTTCACAAAGATTATTTTGTAAAAGTTTTAACTTTTCTAAATTACGACTTAAACCAATTACATTCCACTCATGTTGTATAAGCAACTTTGTTAATGCAGCGCCTATTCCTTCACTCGCGCCTGTAATTATAGCAGTATTTTGTTTCATTCTAAAATTTTCTATTTTATAGCAATAATCAAATTAAACCTTACAGCTTTGATATCGAACTATAACTGCTCCCCTTACTTTTGATTCTAATATTTTAATATTTACAGAAAATTTTCCTGCCATAATATTTTTATTTATTGGTAAATCACCTTCAATAATATCATTATTACCTAAATAAATAAAAATTACTCTAAGAGTTTTAGAAGGGTCGAAATATGGGTTTTTATTTGTTGTATCTGAGATATTACCTTCTGCTTTTACTTTCAAGCTTCCTGATAATAATAATAGCGTATTTTCAGGAGGTATAAAAGATTGGGTGGAAACAGCTAATTCTTTATACTGAAAATTATTACAAATTTTATTTTTTCCTAACAATCTTAAGTTATCGATGATGTCCTTTTCTCTAACTCCATTTGCTAAACTAGAAGCAAGTATATTTTTTGCATCTCGTCCAAAGTCAGAATTATGATTGCTAATATTTTGGGTGTTTAAGGCTAAATTAGCTTCTTTTAATTTTAGTCTTGTGTCAGTTAGCTTTCTATCAAGCTCTACTTTCTTATTATTAAAATCATTAATAATTTTTTCATTTTCTTGAATAAGTATTAACTTATCACCATTTCCTAACCACCAACCAACAAAAAAGGTCAGTATTACAACTAATAGCTTAATACAAAAATTTAAGATGAATTTCAGTTGTTTTTGTCTATATTTATTTTGAGCTTGGTAATAATCCAAATTAAGACCTTGAATAAAAATTTTTTTCTTTTTTATATTTAATATGTAATAAATCAATATTTTTTTAACAATAAAGGAAACTATACATAATTAAAAATTTAAAAAGTAAAAATCAAAGAGCTTGGCAAAGGATGCTTTCAGGAAGAAAGCTCGACATTTTATCTCCCTCACCTATTGATATTGAAATAGAAGACATAGCTTTAGGATTGTCTCGTGTTACAAGATGGAACGGTCAAACCACTGGTGAGCACGCTTATTCAGTTGCACAACATTCTATATTAGTTGAAGAAATATTTAATTTAGAATATCCAAATTTAAATAAAAAATGGAATTTAGCCGCCCTCTTACATGATGCACCTGAATATGTCATCGGTGATTTAATTACACCCTTTAAATATGCACTCAATAATAGCTATAGAACTGTCGAGGATAATTTAATGAAATCAATCTATATTCGATTTGGATTACCTGCAATTATTCCTAAAAGTATTGAAATTAAAATAAAAAGAATTGATAAGGCTGTTGCTTGGTTTGAAGCTATTGAGATCGCGGGATATAGTGAATGTGAAGCATTACAAATTTTAAAAAAACCAAGAATAGAATGTAAAAACAAAAATATGGTTACTTTAGCTCCTAATGATATTGCAAATAAATTTCTAAATAGATTTGAAGAGCTTAACTAAGAAATATATTAGTAACCTTCGTCGATTAATGGAAATGCACTTAAAGCACTTAATTTACCAAATGAATAATCTTTACTTAAATAAGTATCATCTAAATCAAAAATTGAATTAACGCCTAACAACCTTAGAGCCGTTGAAATTTCTAATTCTAGTAATTCTAACATTCTTACTATTGCTTTTGATCCACCTGCTGCCGCAGCAAATCCTTGAAGCCTTCCTATTCCTACGCAATCAGCTCCTAAAGCAATAGCTTTTACGACATCTGTACCTCTCATGATGCCACCGTCAAAAATAACTTTGGCATTATCCCCTATTGCTTCAGATATTTCTGGAAGTACATTTAAGCCACCTAAACCATAATCTAACTGTCTTCCACCATGATTAGAAACATAAACAACCTCGACGCCATGTTCAACTGCCAATAAAGCATCCTCTTTAGTAGCAATTCCTTTTATTATTATTGGTAAATGACAATAGGATTTTATTCTATCAATATCTTTCCAAGAAAATCTCATTTGATGTTCGAAACCACTTGCTGACTGTCGAGAGGTAGTTCTATATCTTTTAGCTAAATCTCTTTCTCTTCTTCCATATGCATCTAAGTCTACAGTTAAACATATTCCAGCATAATTATGGTCCATTGCATTCTTAATATTATCATCTACCCAATCTTTGTTCCCTCTAACATATAGTTGGAATAACTTTGGGTAATTAACACTTTTAGCAACCTCTTCCAATCCAGGCATGCATGTAGAACTAATCATATGCATTATACCAAATTCAGATGCAGCTAAAGTAGGAGCAGTACCTGCTCCATCGACAAAATCTTGCATTGAACCAATAGGTGCAAGAATAACAGGCATTTTAAGATTATGCCCAAATAGATCAACCGATAAATCTACGTTTTCAACATCCCTTAATACTCTAGGTCTAAAGGCAATATTATCCAGAGCAAACCTATTTCTTTTAAAAGTTGTTTCGGTTTCAGATGCTCCAATGAGATAATCCCAGGTTTCTTTAGGAAGTTTTTCTCTAGCCTTTTTAACAAATTCATGAAGTACTAAATATTCTTCTCCCTCGATTTTACTACCTAATTTTTTTTCAGTCATTTTATTCTCCAAGCCTTCAAATTGAACTATATAAAAATTAATCTTAAAAGCCATAAAAAACTTGCCTTAGCCAAAAAGCTAAGTTACACAACAATCATATGGTTTTGCGAGCGTGGCGGAATGGTAGACGCACTGGACTTAAAATCCAGAGTCCGATAAGGACGTGGGGGTTCAAGTCCCCCCGCTCGTACCATATAATTGATCTTATTTACCTAGATACAGTACATAGGCCATTATAAATGATTATTGCCCGTACCAGAGATGATTTAAATCAAACTCTCCAAAAATTTACTCAAAAACCTGGCAAGTTAGCATTAATACCTACTATGGGTAATTTGCATGATGGACATCTGTCATTAGTAAGATTAGCAAAATTAAATGCTAAAAAGACAATTACAACAATTTTTGTTAATCCACTTCAATTTGGAAGAAATGAAGATTTTGAAAAATATCCAAGAACTGAAGAAATGGATATTAAAAAATTAAGTAAAGAAAAATGTGATATTTTATTTATACCCGTTAACAGAAATGAAGTGTTTCCTAAATTTGAAGAGGTTAAAAAAATTGAGTCTGGAAAGCTTGGAAATGAACTTTGTGGTAAAATTAGACCAGGGCATTTTGATGGTGTGTTGACAGTAGTAAATAAAATTTTTGATTTAATAAAACCTGATATTGCAATTTTTGGTGCTAAAGACTACCAACAACAAATATTGATAAGCGAAATGTCTAAAATATTACACCCTTATTTAACTATATTAAAAGCTCCAATTATAAGATCTAAAAATGGTGTTGCCTTATCTTCTAGAAATAATTATTTATCCGAGAAAGAAATGAATTTGGCCTCAAATTTATTCAAATGCCTTGAAAATAGTGTGAAGTTATATAAGGACAATGTTCTTCTAAGTGAAATTATTGAAAGTGCACAAAAATTTTTAATATCAAAAAAATTAAATCCTGACTATTTCGAACTAAGGGATAACAAACTAAACAATATTAACGATAATAATTTTAATGGAAAAAAAGTTTTTTTAAGTTCTGTTACATTAAATAAAACACGATTAATCGATAACATTGAATTTTAAATGTTTTTTTTTCCTTTTGCTGATGAAAATCCAACCAAAAAAAAACCCATAGTTAGTTGGAGCATCATTTTTATTTGTTCTCTGTTGTTTGTTAATTATGTTTTTGAACAAGAGTATATTAAAGATCAAATTGTTTTAAGTTTTGGAATGATACCTGCTATTTTATTTGGGTATTCTGAGTTGTCTACAAATTTAAAAATTATTCCTCCTTTTCTTTCAATAATCACTTCTATGTTTTTACATGGTGGATGGATGCACTTAATAGGTAACATGACTTATCTATATATTTTTGGTGATAATATTGAAGAAACATTAGGAAAAACAAAATTTATTATTTTTTACTTTTTAACTGGTGGATTTGCGGCTTTATCTCAAGCTATATTAGATATAAATTCTACAATCCCTATGATTGGTGCTTCAGGGGCTATTGCAGGAGTATTAGGTGCATATTTAGTTCTATTTCCAAAAGCAAAAATCAAAGTTTTTTTCTGGTTTATTATTTTTTTTAAAATATTTAAAATTAGAGCCTTTATAGTTCTTGGAGGTTGGATTTTTATACAGTTTTTAAGCTTTAGTCAAAATGATTTAAATTCAGGCGGCGTGGCTTATGCTGCACATATTGGAGGTTTTATTTCTGGGGTTGTTTTAATTAACCTTATGAAAAATAAAACAAGGATAAAACGAAAAATATCAAGAACCTCAGTACCTAATTCTAAATAAGTTTTTAGAAAGACCTCTCATCTAATTCATTTTCTTCAACAATTTTACCTTTGCCTCCTAGTTTAATTATTGCTGATAAAACAGACTCAGATGCCTGATTAAGTAAACTTTCATATTCTGATCTCAAAACTATTGAAGTACCAAAATTGCCAGGTTTAAAATACGGATAGGACCCTATTTTTACAGTTTTAAATTTTTTTTCAATTTGTTCTAAATCTTTAGCAATTAAACCTTCACCTACGTTACTAGAAACAGTTTTTGACTTAAGTTTTATTCCACCTACAAGATCATATAAGATGGTACTAAACATACCTTGCATTATTTTAGGAACTCCAGCAAAAACAAATAAATTTTCTATTTTATAACCTGGTGCTGATGATACAGGATTATCAATTAAAATTGAATTAGTAGGAATTATTGCCATTTTTTGACGAGCTTCATTGAACTCAATATTCGTCCCTTCATAATGTATTTTTAATCTTCGCATAGCCTCAGGATCCTTAACTAGTTTTTGATTGAAGGCTCTAGCAACAGACTCCGTAGTAATATCATCATGTGTAGGACCTATCC
>ERZ802822.1255-NODE-1255-length-16212-cov-9.403285_pt1 | contig 16212 bp, 10 predicted proteins | sample MGYA00345649_ERZ802822 | MGnify/ENA primary metagenome ERZ802822 (study PRJEB30503, sample SAMEA104212359) | marine metagenome | biome: Westerlies Biome; feature: [SRF] surface water layer (ENVO:00010504) within the epipelagic zone...; material: water...
ATACATAATAATATAATATATCGTCGGGTATAAATGATAAATAATAATTAATCATACTTATTATATTTATTATATTAATAATAGATATAAATTTTAACAAATAAAATAAATCAAATACAAATTTAACAAGATCAATTATTAAATAATATCATTATTTGTATTGGTATTGTAATTTAATGATATCTTATGGTTAATATATTGGTCATAACTATCATAAAATAATTTATTATTAGTGTTATTACCATATGTTTTTATACCTTTTGTATTATATATTCCCGAAATATCTATTACTCTATAAAATCTTTTTTCGTGTAAACTGCCGATTCTACAATTTTTATAAGGAATTCCTGTAACTGCATTTACTATTAGATTGCCTACAATATTACTAGGGTAATAGTGTGGATAGCTCATATTAATATTATTTATTTATTCATTTATTTATTTATTTAGTTATTTAGTTATTTAGTTATTTAAAAATAGAGCATTCTTCTTTTTTATACAAGAATTGGGATTATTAGTTACTCCGTCCCAATATACGTTACATCCATTTGCCCATTTATTTTTTTCACATAAAATATCTTCAGGAGTCGCACCACTACTATAAAATTTACTTACAGATACATTATAACAACTTGCTGGAATATCGATTTTAGATTCAGCTGGATAATTATCAGGAACATCATAATAAGGATTAGACGGTTTATTATATATGCACGTATTACCAGCTGTATCTAATTGATAAAATGATGGACATGAAGTATCAACTGGTGGAAATTTTCCATCCTTAATAGAGTAATATAAAATTATACCTACAACAATTAAAGATATAATTAAAACAATTGCCGCAATATGTAAAACTAATAAATTAAATTCATCCATTTATATATTGTACAGACAAAATATGTTATAAATTAAATAAAATTATAATAAATTAAATAAATTAAATAAATTAAATAAATTAAATAAATTAAATAAATTAAATAAATTAAATAAACATTCTATATTATATTATATTTATATATAATATATGATTTGTCCAAATGGTAGAGTAAATTTATTAGATCAAAAAGATTTTTCAACCCTTAATTTAATGGATAAAATTCCTGTTAATAATAAAACAACAAATTATCGAGATGCATTAAATGGTAATTTAGAAACTTCGACATTATCAAATACTTTTTTTTCCAGTAATAATATTATTATTATTCAAAATGCAATAAAAAAAGAAATATATAATAAAAGCGGTAAATTAATAGATAATCAAAATGAAAATGAATTAAAAATAATTATGAGAAGCACATATTTACAGTGGAGTAATAATAATATAACAAATATTACTAAACAAATTGAGGCCCTAAATAAGTTAGTTATAGATTATTGTGTTAAAACAATTTATTCAGAACTAGTTGGATATTATAAATATAGAGAAGATGCTAGTACTTTAGCCGTTCCGCACGACTTGCCAATTTTATCTAATACAAAAAATAAAACGTTAGAATTGAAACCATGGTTTTAATATTTTTTAATATTTTTTAATATATTCTGACTATATATGACATTTAATCCATTGGGTCTTCAGGTAAACATTATATCAGATAAGTCAAACAGTAGAAGTTCTGGAATAAGCAGTGAAGCTTCTGAAAATATAGATAATTATATTGAAGACATTGTTGATAGAAAAATGCGGATAAATGCAAAGCCTAAAGTCAAAAGAAATATGATTAATGCTATGAAAACAATTTTTAATACATTAATTGATAGTTCTAATAGTATTTCTGAAAAGGATCTGGATGATCGTTATAATAATATTAATAAAAAACGACTAAAAAAAGTGTTATATATGTTAGGACCTATAATGGGTCAAGAATATGAATTTACTACAAATTTATATTCTTCAAAAGAAAATGGCAAAGATCACAACCCCAAATATTTTTTAAAAATATATGAAGGAAATGATAAAACTAATTTATCTGAATATTATTCTATAATAATTAAATTAATTTCTGAAATATATTTTCACAAAAAAGCCATGACAGTAAAAAATAAATGTAATTTCTATTTGCCAAAGATAATTTCTTATGGTATAATAAATATTGATAATAGTGATAATAATGAACAGTTCAAAATATATTTAAAAATTCAATAAATAGATTTAAATACATTATATAGTTTTAATCGATTGAAAAACAATCATAATATATTAATAAAAATTTTCAAAGAATTATATAAAATAAATAAGTGTCTAGAAAAAAATTATTTATTTCATAATGATTTACATCAGGAAAATGTATATATCAAACTTAATCATAATTTAACGAATTTAGAAAAAATATATATATTAGATTATGGAGAATCTATTGCTAGATTAGATAGATTAGACGAACATCGTGATATTAAACAATTATTCTCAAGATTCTTAAAAGGTTATAATTTTGATGAAATTATATTAAATAAAAAACAAAAATTATCAACAAGAGTAAGTAGAAGATTTGATAGAACAATTAGAAAATCCAGAGAATCATCAAGACCAATGAGCGCAACATTAAAACGAAAGAGCATTAATGTTTCAGCTAGACCATCTAGCGTATAGCTATTTTTGTTTATTTTTTTTGTGAATTTTATTTTCCAAAGATATAAATTCCATATATTCTTTCCTTAAAATAGTTAATTCATTTAACCACATTTCTTCAATTTTGTCTCTTCTTATTTTATCTAATTCTGCTTGTTTATTGCCTTGTTCATTAATTAATTTATCCACATTTTCTTGGCAAACACTATCCATAGGCATTTTTATTAAATAATTGAAATTTTTTTCCGAATGTGGACCCGACTCTCCAGTATCAAATTTCATATTTTCTAACATTGTATTAATTTGATCCTTAGATTTCTTTCTGAGATCAATTTTATCATCTAATGTATCTTTAATATATCGTGCTTTATTACTTAATACAATAAGCTCTTTAGAAAGTTTATCTATTAAATATTCTTTGCGCTTATTATAATATTCTAAACGAATACTATAATATTCTTCAATAATTTCTTCAACAGTATCATACTTTTTTAATTGTTCCTTTTCATTAAATAAATGCATATTACTAGTTGAGTGTAATACATACAATTTTAATAACTTTTCCACTCCATTTATACCATAATCATGTTTCGTTTGCAATAATTTAGTTAATATGCCTGGATAAAAGACTATTGTAAATTCAACAGATGAATCTGTACTCATATCATTATAGTCTTTAAGTAAATTATTAGAAGATTTTTCTTTTTGTTTATTATGACCGGATACAAGCAATGATTCCAAATATTCTTTATAATCTTGTGTCCATAAACCAATCGGTAATTCTGTTATTTTAATTTTATCAATACCAATAATTTCATAAGCACCTTTAAATACATATTTTTTATTTTCTAATTTAATAATTTCACCGTTGAAACCCTTATAAAATGGTTCGATATCTATATTGCTATCTTCATACTTAAGCAAACTCTCTAATTTTTTTATAATTTGCAATGGGTTATAACACATAATATCTGTACTGAATCCAGTACCGATTCCCTTAGATCCATTAACCAATACTAGAGGAATAATTGGTACATAATAAATAGGTTCGACTATTGTACCATCATCATCTATATGAGTCAGAATCTTATCATCAATTTCTGGGAAAATATATCGAGTTAATGAATTTAATTGTGTGAAAATATATCTTTCCGAACCTGCATCTTTTCCACCTTGAAGTCGCGTCCCAAATTGACCACGAGGTTCAAATAAATTAATATTATTTGATCCTACAAAATTTTGTGCCAATCCAATAATAGCACCATTTAAACTGGCTTCTCCATGATGATATCCTGAATGTTCCGAAACATATCCACTAAATTGTGCTACCTTAATTTCTGATGTCAAATTTTTCTTAAATGCTGAATATATAATTTTTCGTAGGCTAATTTTTAGTCCATCAACTAAATTTGGAATAGAACGATCATTGTCATATTTTGAAAAATGAATTAAATCATTATTAATAAATTCTTCATAGCTAACAGATGTTTCGCTAGTATTTAAATATGCATTACGATTGTAATTCATTAACCAATCTTTACGATCATTTGATCGTTTCTTATTAAATACCATATCTATATTATTTATACAACTTTCACCATTTGATTTGAAATTCACAATTTTCTTTTTTGCAAAATATTCTTTGAATTCTTTACTAGTACTAGTACCAAGACCCTTATAGTATTTAATTTTATATTTATTAACATCATTCGTTTTTTTCCATTCTTCAAATTCTCCATTATTATAAAATTCAATAATTTCTGCACCCTTTGTAGCTTTTAAAATTGGAGTATTCATATAACCAATAAAATCAGGTATTTCTATTAAAGATCTCCATTCCGTATCAATCATATTAATACCCAAACCTTTAATATGACTACCATCTAAATCTTGATCTGTCATAAAAAGTATTTTTCCATATCTTAGTTTTGTTTTAATATCATCTGGTGTATAAATTTTTCCATGTTCTAATCCAAGAATATGTTTAATTTCTGTAATTTCTTTATTTTCTGAAATTCTACTAATAGCTTCACCCCTAATATTAAATAATTTACCTTTCATCGGATATATTCCTATATAATTTCGATCTTCACGCGAGAGCCCAGAGACTATTCCTGCCTTAGCCGAATCTCCCTCACATAAAATTATGATACAGGTATTCGATTTGTTTGTTCCTGCATAATTTGCATCTATTAATTTTGGAATACCCCGAATAGATTTTGTTTTTGCTCCATCGGTTTTTTTAGCATTTTTATTATCTTTAATATCTGCAATATCACATGCAGTATTCATAATTCCCATTTTTGCTATTTTTTCAATAAATTTATCGCTAACAATACAGGTAGATCCAAACTTTGAAGATGGTAAGTTCATATAATCTTTTGTTTGACTATCAAATGCCGGATTTTCTATATCACATCGTATAAAAAGGGCTATTTGTTCTTTAATTATACTTGGCTTCACTTCTGTTTTCTTTTTTTGCTTAATATAATCTATTAATTTTTTTGTTATTTGATTTAAAATATATTCCACATGTTTTCCTCCTTTACTAGTATAAATTCCATTAACAAATGTCATATGCATAAATTCACCAATAGGTGTTAATGCTACTGCATATTCCCACCGTTCATTAGATTCTTCATATTTATATTCGCTTTTTCCCAATACTAAATTAATATAGTTGCAAAAATTTTTAACAGGAATTATTTCATTATTTAATTTGACTTTTACTATTTTATCTGTAACAGCGGCAATATCATATACTCTTCGTTTTAATAATTGAATAATATCATTAGTCAATCCAGATAATCCCAAACGTTTATAGTCTGGTTTAAAACAAACCTTAGTGTATGGTTTAGATTTACTTGCTTTCGTAATTTTTGGTTTATCAATATTTTCTAAATTATTATGAAATTCTTGAACATATTTTAAACCTCGAATATGATCAACAGTTTCAATTTTACCCCAAGTAGACCAAATTAATACTAATTTGAAACCGAATCCATTTTTTCCACCAACAATTCGTTTTTCATCTTTATCATAATTAGTAGAAGTTCTTAAATGTCCAAAAATTAATTCAGGTATCCACACTTTATATTCTGGGTGTTCAGCTATATCAATACCATTTCCATCATTATACATAGTAATAATTCCATCATCAGATATTTCAATATTTATATTAGTCACTGGTATATTAATATCTTTAGAATCACATTCATTTATCTTTTGTTGCATTCTAATAACATGATCTCGGCAATTAACAATGCCTTCATCAAATAGTTTATATAATCCTGGATTATAACTTATTTTTTTTCTTTCAATTGTATTCGTATCATCTGTAGAATTTAATATAAATTCATCCGAATCAATTAATTCAACACTACCAATATAAGTATCTGGATTATCTAAAATATGTTCTCTATCAGATTTTTTCCGATACTTGCTTAAATTTTTAGAATCTTTAGACATAATTATTATTAATAGATAATTTCTAAATTTTTTTTAGATTTATTTTCAATTTTATTAAAAATTAAAATATAAAGTATATATATAAAATGTTTGGATTCATAACTAACTTAATTACCGGTGGACCCGGAACAGCTGGTTTTACTTTAGACGCATTAACTGCCGCGTGTATATTTATAGTTATAGATGTACTTGGTTTACTGGTATTATTATCAAATTCTAGTGCAAAAGAAAAATTATCTGTTTTAGGAACGCCAATGGCTATATTATTTGTTGGTTTAATTTTAGGAGTAACGGCTAGATTTAAGTAAATTTAATAAGTTATCTGTTTATTTATTATCAATATATTTAATACTAAATATATTGATATATTGATATTCTTCCCAGAGCGATTCGAACACTCGACATGTGGATATCTACGATTTCCCATTACAGTCAACCGCTCTACCAACTGAGCTATGGGAAAATAAAAAGATTTTTTAAATTATCTTTAAATATTTTTATCAATTAAAAGTCTTTTAAAAGTATTTTAATTGATATTTTATAAATAGTTATATTTTTATTAAAATTTTATCTATCTTCTGCGATGGCGTTTAGTGCCAGCTCTTTTTCCTTTATTACGTCTAGAACGATGTTGTTTTTTAACAGTTTTTTTAACAGCACCAAATTTTCCTTTTTGCGCGAAGAATCCATGTTTTTCTAAACGTTTCTCTTTTTTTGCACTTAAGTGTTTTTTACGAGAAACTACTCGACCATGTTTATTATAAAATAAATCTTGCTTTTTTAAACCACCAGGAGTCTTATAGGCAGTTCCATGATGTACCTGTGCGCGTGAACCTTCTAATATTTCATATGTTTTACCATTAATATGGTATTTACCGTCGCTAGCCCGCATATGCTTTTTCATTATATTATATGGAAAGAAAATATTTAGAAATAAATAAAATAAAATAAAATTAAATAAAATAAAATTAAATAAAATAAAATTAATAAAAAATAAAAATAAATAATTTATTAAATTAATTTATCAAAATAAATATAATTATTACTAAATTATTTATATATTATTTTATATTAATATGTCTGATAATTCGCAACTATTAAATATAGCCGGGTACGCAACAGTAACAAATGTAGATATATGTATAAATAATATAGACAAACTTATATATTTTGATGTAAGCGATTGTAAAATAGGAATTAATTGTACTGATACAAGTTATTCTTTAGAAGTTGCTAAAACTTCTGAACCAACTCACGATTATGAAGGTTTTATAAAAACGTATGGATTGATGGTAGATTCTAGTGTAAATATACATGGCAATGCTATAATAGAAAATTTAGATGTTTCTAATTTATTAAATTCAAATTTATTAAATACTAATTCATTGACTGCCAACTATTTAGATGTTAGTTTTTCTAATATAACTGATTGTTCTATTAATTTTTTAGACGTAAGTACTGCTATAATGAATGATGTTAGTATAACTAATTTAGAAGTAATTAATCCTATGAATAATTTAAATTTAAATATTTTAGACGTAAGCAATATCACTGTTAATGAATCTGCGTTATTTAAATCAGACATATCATTAGATGGTGGATATATATATTATTCAAGTGGAACTTTACCTGAAAATACTGGAAATATACTAGCAACAAAACAATATGTTGATGAATTTATTCAGGGAATACATGTAAAAAAAAGTGTTGAATTTGCTACTATTTCAGGGGAAAATTTATTATTCGATAATATCGATAATAATCAGTTAACAATAAATTTGTCTACCGGATATTTAGATAGTTGTAATAATCCAGATATTTATATAGTTAATAATCGTGTATTAGTTAAAAATCAAACAGATGAAACCCAAAATGGTGTATATTATATTTTAGAAAACGCTTCGTCGAATCTTACATTAGAAAGAACTCAAGATTTATCTGCTGGTTCAAAATCACAAGGTGTATATGTTTTTATAGATGGTAGTAATTCATCACAGCAAAATACTAGTTGGATTCAAACTAATGATGTTTCAAATGTTATAATTGGAGACAATTCTTTAAATTTTGTACAATTTTCTAGAGCGGGTGACTATAGAGGTAGTAAAAATATTTTAATTACAGATTTAAAAATAGAATTAAAATCAGATATAAGTATTAATTCCATTATAAGTAACAAAGGAATATTTTCAGACGTATCTATTAATAATCTAGAAATTATAAATAGTCTAGTGGTAAATGATGCGTGTCATGGAACTTTAACGGCTGGCGACGCTAGTATTAATAATCTTGATGTAAGCAATTTAGTTGTTTTAAATAGTTTAATTGTTAAAGATGCTTCTCATGGAACGTTAAAAGCATATGATGCTAGTATTAATTATTTGGAAATTATAAATAGTCTAGTGGTAAATGATGCGTGTCATGGAACTTTAACGGCTGGCGACGCTAGTATTAATACTCTTGATGTAAGTAATCTAGTTGTTTTAAATAGTTTAATTGTTAAAGATGCTTCTCATGGAACGTTCATAGCACATGACGCAAGTATTAATTATTTGGAAATTATAAATAGTCTAGTGGTAGATGATGCATGTCATGGAACTTTAACGGCTGAAGATGCTAGTATTAATAATCTGGATGTAAGCAATCTAGTTGTTTTAAATAGTTTGATTGTTGAAGATGCTTCCCATGGAACGCTCATAGCATATGATGCTAGTATTAATTATTTGGAAATTATAAATAGTCTAGTGGTAGATGATGCGTGTCATGGAACTTTAAAGGCTGAAGATGCTAGTATTAATAATCTGGATGTAAGCAATCTAGTTGTTTTAAATAGTTTAATTGTTAAAGATGCTTCTCATGGAACGCTCATAGCACATGACGCAAGCATTAATTATTTGGAAATTATAAATAGTCTAGTAGTACATGATGCGTGTCATGGAACTTTAACGGCTGGCGATGCCAGTATTAATAATCTGGATGTAAGCAATCTAGTTGTTTTTAATAGTTTAATTGTTAAAGATGCTTGTCACGGAACATTCAGAGCACATGACGCAAGCATAAATTATTTAGATGTTACAGATACATTAGTCGTAGAAAATATATATGTTCAAAATTCACGCCATTCTTCTGCACGTTTTTTTGAAATAGATGCTTCTAAAGTTGTAATAAATGGTGATTTTACTTCTACAATAAACCAAGTAGATTTTAGTAATGGAAATATTATTTTACCACATAAAGATTTACAATATGTTCCAAGTGATGTAATTGATAGAGCTGTGGTATCCAAATATTATGTAGATCAAATAGCTCAAGGAATTAACGTTAAAGATAATGTAAATTATGCAACTATTCCCTTAACATATATTGGTGAAGATAGTTCAGAAACATTATTGTTTTTAGATAATGCTATTTATACTAATATATCGACATCAGGATTATTATTTAGTCCTAAATATGCCAATATTGATGGTATTTATGATATAGACCATTTTAATAAAGATGATTCTGTTTTAATTAATAGTCAACTGAATGCTAAACATAACGGAATTTATACATTTTCTATTCCAAACATACATGATGGCGAAGGTACTTTTAATTTTCACGATAACCATATTTGCTATCATGATGCAAGTAAAAATTGGTTTTTAGAACGAAGATATGATTTATCATATGATGAAATAGTAAAAGGAATATATGTTTTTGTAACAGATGGTAATACTAATAAAAATACTAGTTGGTTGCAATCTAGCAACTTGTCATCTGTAAAGATTGGTGATAATTCTTTAAATTTTGCATTATTTTCCAAAATAAATGAATATAAAAGTGGTCAAAATATAAATATAGATTCATTCTTAAATGTGAATTTAATTAATGATATTTGTATAAATAATATTTTTAGTGAAACGGGAAATATATTAACACTAGATGTCAGTGGATTAATAACTAAAGATATAACAGTAAATAATAATTTAACAGTTGCAAACGAAGTTACTATAGTTGGTACAATTAGTGTAGACGGCCATTCACAATTAGATGATGCTTCTATTAATTATTTAGATGTTGGTGGATTAAATGTTTTTCAATCTATTATTGGTTTGTCTAATACTATAGATAATCAATCAATAACATTCGCAACAATAGATTTAAGTGCAACAAATATAGACGTCAGTAATATAATAATTACCAGAGATGTTAGCGTTAATAATAATGCTACGATAAATTCTGCTTTAATAAATGATGCATCAATAAATTATTTAGATATTAGTGGTTTAAATATTTTTCAATCTATTATAGATTTATCTAATACTGTTAGTAATAATTCTTCTAAATTGCAAACTTCCGATTTAAGCGCGGGAATAGTTGATGTAAGTAATATAATAATTACAAGAGATATCAGTGTAAATAATAATGCTAATATAAATTTTGGTAATATTAATGAAATAACTACATCTAACATTGGTATTGCACAGAGTATAACCGATGATTATGCATTAAAAATACATAGCAATGGCAACGAAGTTACAGCAAGCACTGGAACTATAGTATTAGATGTATCATCCAGCAGTGAAACATCGAATTCATCATCCATACTTTTTAAATCTGGAGTTAATCAACATGATGATTATGCATACATTCAATATTATGATAATCATTCTAATGACCCACCAGATTCTTCTGGAGAATATAAATTAAAAATAGGAGTAATGAATGTTAGTGGATCGGACTATTTTAGTGATAGTATTGAATTAAATACAAATGGTATTGAATTAAATACAAATGGTATTACGTCTATTTTTTGTAAATATGATGGAAAAGTCGGAATAGGAAAAATAAGCCCAGAACATCTATTAGATGTTAGTGGAATGACAAATACACAAGATATAATCGTTAATAGATTAGCTGAGTTACATACTGTTACTATATCTGAAATTTTAACAGTTAGTGGAATTAATATATATTCATATATAACAGATCTATCTACTAGTTTGTATTTAGATATCGGTGATTTATCTACAAACGTTTATTTAGATATAAGTGATTTATCTATAAATGTTTATTCAGATATAAGTGATTTATCTATAAATGTTTATTCAGATATAAGTGATTTATCTTTTAATGTATATGAAAAAATAACAATGGACATAAGTGATTTATCTATAAATGTTTATTCAGATATAAGTGATTTATCTATAAATGTTTATTCAGGAATAAGTGATTTATCGTTTAATATACATGATTTATCATTTAATGTATATGAAAAAATAACAATGGACATAAGTGATTTATCCTTAAATGTTTATTCGAAAATACATGATTTATCAAATTATGTAGATAGTCATTCTGAAAATTTTGTATCAAATAAAGGAGAATTTGTAGATATTTGCGCAAATTTGATAGATGTAAGTAATATTATATTTAGAAAAGATATATCTGTAAATAATCATGCATTTATAAATGATGCTTCCATAAATTCATTAGATTTAAGTGGGATAAATAGTGTTTATACTTATTTAACAGATTTATCTAATAATATAGATTCAAATTATCAATTAATACAGAATATTTCTGGTGTAGAATCAACTCTTGAAACATTATTAACTTTTAAGACTACAGTTTCCGATTTATCTGGTAACATTAATGATATTTTAACAGATATTTGTAATGAAACTTTAATACCATTAAATGAGAATATATCGATATCGGGAACAAGTTTAGCCAGATATATAGGACTAAATCAAGATATATCTATTACTGGTATATCGTGTGATACAATAGAGTGTAATACAATAGATATAAGTAATTCTTTTAGTTATGATAGTAGTTCAACTGCAATAAATGATATATCAAATCATTCGACAAATGTATTGAATTTAAAACAAAGTGCTGATCTTATTACGTTAATATATAATAATCCAACAATAATTGAATTTATTTAATGGAATTTAATAAATAAATATAAATTTAATAAAATAATAATTAAATTTATATGCCTAAAAATTTATCATTAATAGGAAAAATATCAATGAATACACTAGAAAAATTTTTAAAAGAAAAAAATATAGATAAATCACATATATCAAGTATATATCTATCTAGTATTATTACCGAAATTGATAATATAGTATTAACATACGAAGCGGGATATAAAAATCTACATACAATGAGTGCAAATAAATATAGTTCATATTTTTCAGATATAAGTGGTATATTAACTAGTAAGGATAAAACAATATTAATTAAATATCCTCCAGCCAAAAACATTAATAATATTAATCTTCCTGATTCGATTATTGAAATAGCTACAATGGCTTTCATTAATCATCCATATATAAGAGATATTAATTTTAATAATGTTAAAATAATTGGTACGCAATCGTGTTATAAACTTCACTTACAATCTAATATAATTTTAAATAAAAATATAGAATATATTTATGATTTGGCATTTGCTGACAGTAAAGGAATAGAAACTCTATCTTTTGAGCCAGATTCACAATTGAAAGAATTATATAAACAATGTTTTTTTAATAATTATCATATTAAAAATATAGATTTGAATAATTGTAATCAATTAAGCGTACTAGGAGAAATGGCTTTTCAACAATGTGGATTTTTACATAATATTAACTTTAACAATTGTAATAATCTACATAAAATAGAAGAATCTGCTTTTAGATTTATAGGCGCATCTTGGACTGATCCTCCTCCTATAAATTTAATTTTTCCAAAATCTATATTGGAAATATCAAGTAATGCATTTGCAAATATATCTACATTACACTCTATAGCATTTTCTCCAGAAACAGATTTAGAGAGCTTAGTTTTAGGAAATGATTGTTTTAAAGATATATGTGATAATCTTCTAGTATTTAGAGAATATTTAAAATTAAGTTCAGATTTTATAACCTCCACACAGACAAATAGTACAGTTCATTATACAAATACAGACCTTTATTTAGTAGATATATTAGATTTAAATTATATTTATCCATTTATGGATTCGACTAATTTTACTTTTGAGAATTTTAATAGCCAGGAAAATAACTCTTTCGGTACAATTTTTACAACTACAGATGGAATATCTAAAATGTTATCAGGTCTTGATATAACTGCCAGCGATTTTAAACCTATAATAACCAATAATAATAATAATAAAACAAAATTTAAAATATCTAACATAAAATACGACAACGACAATGAAACACCGGTTTATTTATCAAATTTGGCAATTAATTTAAAAGATATTAATAATTTAACTGGATTTAATGAAATCTGGTTTGATTATGGTAATAATAATATTCTTGTTCGATATAGGAGAGGAGTTTATACAGGAATAAATACAAAATTACATTTTAAAATAGATAATGTTGATGATGCAGTTTTTATAGTACTATTTGATGGTGTAAATGATCCAATATATACTAAAACTTATTTTTATACAGATATAGAAAATAATAAAGTAATAATAGATTCAATAGATGTTGATGAAAATAAATATTATAATTTAATTGTATTATTTTATGAGATGAATGCTGCTCAGAATTTATTGATAGATTTCAATTTTACTGGTTTTTCATAAAACGCTAAAATTAGTATTGAATATATATTATATATTTATATATTCAATGAGTCAATATATTTATCATAGTGACTATATGTCTAAAAATAATTTAATATTAACATCTCACGAAATAGATTTAACACAAATTAAAACAGTTACATGTTCAGATACATTAACAATAATAGAACCTAATACTTTTGATGAATGTAGCAATTTAACGAAGATTACTTTTAGTAAAAATTTAAGAAAAATTGGAGATAATGCATTTAACGGATGTGGTCAATTGAAAGAAATTTTTTTTAATGGACCTAGACATGGGCTATCGTTAGAATTAGGAACAGATTGTTTTAATAATATTCATGAAAAATGTTCAATAAATTATGGTTTAACAGATTTTAATAATCATTTTTTAAATGATAGTACAAATGTAACTTTATTATATAGGGGGGGATATACCCAAAATTTTGTAGACGATAATGCAAAAGATATTGATAAACATTTGTCCGGTACTTCCGTGGGATGGATTGGTAGTGGTGGTTGGGTAGATAATTTGGGTATTTTTATTGGACCACATATAACATATCAAGAACACGGTAGCATTACAAAAGATGCCGATAGATATTATATTCGAAATTCTATTGGAGATTCTGTATCGAAATATGCGATAATATCTTCAAATACATATCCAATTTTAAATACTAATCGTGGTAATGTTACTTTTGAAGCAGATTTTGCATCTAATACAAATTTAGGTGTTAGATTTATCGCTTTAGTTAATAACGTTTGGTATGGAAGTAAACAATTCGGTACAGGCACAGATGATCATGGAGATATGACTCTAACAGAAGTAATATCTTGGGAAACAATACTTGCAAATATAGACAAAGGCCCTTGGTATAAATCATTGGCTGGATTACCAGATGGATATGAGTGGCGAAATGGGTACCAATGGGAGACAATTCCTATAGTTAGTCATGGTGAATATTATGGCGGATTACCAAGTGGCGATATTACACAATATGGTTTTGCATGGTTGCAAACTGCAAATAATCATTATGGTGCAATGGATAATTTTCGAGTAGTTACTAATTTTCCCGTATATACATATTTTAAATTAACAGACGGTACTACTAAAACAGTTGTCCAAGATGATATACTTAAATACGACACTAATGATAACAATAGAACATCTTTATATAATTGTACTAACAATAGTACGGGCGTGAACGAATCAACAGATATCAAAACTATATCAGAAATACATATAGGAAACAATATAACAGAAATTAGTGATTTCGCATTTAGGGTGGATGATAATTATAGTACAGCTATTGTATATATACCTACATCTGTTACAATAATTGGTGTTGGTGCATTTTCTGCAAATAAAATAAATTATTTTGTTTTTATGGATATCGATAATTCACAACTAAAAACTATTGAAGTTGAAGCATTTTGGTATACAGATTTAAAAACATTTACAATTCCTTCAAGTGTAACCAGTATTGGTTCTAATGCATTTCATGGTGCAAATCATGGTGGTCTAAAAACAATATATTTTCATGATATTGATAATTCACAATTGGAGTATATTGGGCCCTATGCTTTTATGTATCTTTATAACGATGTAAATTCAGATATATATATTAAAATACCAAAAAATGTAAATCATATTAATAAGGGTGCTTACTATCGCAATAGTGTATATAATAAAAATGTTTATTTTTATGGTAATAGACCACTATTAAATACTATACATCAAAATAGTGATGCTTCTGGAAATATAGCTCCTGAAGTTTTTGAGTTTGGATCAGGGGCAAAAATAATTGTTCCAAATTTTTTAGATTATCCAGAATATGCATCATCGTGGGAGAAGATTACAAGTATAGACGGTTATCCGGTGGAACAAAATTCATCATAATTATAATGATTTAGAAACGATTTTTTGGTGCATGTCGACATTTATTACTATTATTTAAATTATCTATAGAAACATTAATAGTAGTATCAATAAATTGTTTAACACATACATTTCTATAATTTAATTCTTGCAATTTAACGGTATATTTACTCTTTGAATATTTAATTAATTGATTACGTTGCATTTTTTTACTAGCCAACTGACCAATCTTATATTTATCATGCATTGGATGATGTATCTCTTTTTCTGGACAACAACTTTTTATTACTGGAGGAATCGTAGGAATATTTGTTGGTATTTGGTTACTTAAATCGATGTTATAATCTAATTGAACATCTTTTTCTAATAAAATATATTCGCGCTCCCATTTACCAGTACTACATGAATATGAATCATTATCATAATAAATATCATAATATATATATAATTTTAATGAATTAGTTAATTGATATAAATTTGATAAAACTATATTTGAATTAGGTAATTTATATATAATATTGGAATGCATTATATTATTATTTGTATCCGATACAAATAATGGATCGCAAGTTGTAATATTCGTTATAACATATATTAAATTTTTTTCATCAAAATTAACAGTGTTTTTATTAAAAATATCTTGATATAACTCCTTTTGAAAATAATTATTTAAATCAATAGTAACATTATTACCCAAGTTAGGAAAATAATTATATA
>ERZ802822.1258-NODE-1258-length-16183-cov-7.090153_pt1 | contig 16183 bp, 16 predicted proteins | sample MGYA00345649_ERZ802822 | MGnify/ENA primary metagenome ERZ802822 (study PRJEB30503, sample SAMEA104212359) | marine metagenome | biome: Westerlies Biome; feature: [SRF] surface water layer (ENVO:00010504) within the epipelagic zone...; material: water...
ATGGCTCCCAAAAGAATGAACACCGTCGCGGCGGATGATGGGTGGGAGTTGTACGACACCACTAAGGATTTCAGTCTCTCGAACAATCTCGCCGATCAGGAGCCTGAGCGCCTTGAGGCCATGAAGAAGAAGTTCATGGAAGAGGCGATTGAAAACCAGGTGCTCCCCCTGGATGATCGTCTTCTTGAGCGTCTTGTTCCTTCCGTGGCGGGCCGGCCGACACTTTTGGGTGATCGGACTTCGATGGACCTGTATCCCTATGCCTGGAACATGGTCGAAGACTCGATTCTCAATGTGAAGAACGTTTCGAACAGTGTTACGGCCTTTGTTGATGTGAAAGGAGGCGAAGAAGATGGCGTGATCTTCTCCCAGGGAGGGCGATTCGGTGGTTGGTCGCTTTATGTTGAACACAACAAGCCTTCCTATACCTATAACTACATGGGAGAGCTGTTCACCCTGACGAGCAACAAGCCATTGCCCGCTGGTAAATCCGAAATCCGTTTCGAACTCGACTACGACGGCGGTGGCACTGGAAAAGGTGCAGATCTTCGATTGAAACTCAACGGCGAGGTGGTCGCTGAAGGCCGCCTGGAGAAGACGATTGCATCGCGTTTTTCCATTGATGAAGGCGCTGATGTTGGTCTCGACCGTGGCTCTGCGGTCACGGTTAAAACCATTGGTCCTCGTCGTTACAGCGCCTATGGCGGTCAGATTGACAAGGTGACACTTCAGATCTACCCCAAGGACACGGATGCAGCCAAGGGCTAAGGACGCGTGTTACTGATTCAGTCTGTGGGGATGGCTCCAAGTTGAGCCATCCCCTTTTTCTTGGCTGGCCTTGATGATGCCTGTCAACCAGGGGCCTGCGCCAGAGCATGCTGTTGCATAGGCCCATATCCGTCATCACCGATATTTCATGAACTGAGCTGGAGTACAACTCCATTAAGAGGAAGCATCTGAACGATTCATTGAAGAATCATCCTGTAGACGCTGAACTCATCTTTAAATAAAGCAATGGAGTTTGGACGATGCTTTTTGCCTGGTTGATCCCGTTCGTGCGGAGTATGGGACTTTACTGCCCCTGCGGCAAGGCATCTGGCCTATAAAAGTGCACCGGATTAATTTTCCAACCGATGACGACACTGAAGTTCAAAATATTGTCGTCCGTCTTCATTGCTTTGCTGGGTTCTACGCAATGTTTCTCTGCAAGAGCGCAGGTTAGTGATCAACCACTTGTCGCAGATCCAGCGGATTTTGATTTCACTCCTCTGCTTTGGACTGAAGCAACCATCGCTCAGAGTGGTTCTGATCAGCCTCAACCTGTTACTGGGAATGAGCCTGTTTCTGTTACTCCTGGAGAATCGAAGGCGAAGGAAGAAGGATCTCTCGCCAAAGCGGCTCAGAATCCTATTGCGAGTTTGATCAGCCTTCCGATTCAATGGAATTCAACACCCTCAACTCAGTGGGCGCCAAACGTCACGATTCCATCCGCTGATCCTTCGCTTCCTCCTGTACGCACGAACTTTAAAGCCAATCAAACGCAGAATGTTGTGAATGTGCAGCCTGTCATTCCCTTCAAGGTGAGCGATGGGTTGACACTCGTGACGCGTACGATTGTCCCATTCATTTCGCAGCCAGGGCCTCGGGGCACATCCATTCAGTCCCTAGGTGACATCAACCCCTCTGTCTTTTTTGTGCCAACATTGAAGGGTAACTTTACCGTTGGTGTGGGTCCAACGGTGGTGATTCCTTCGGCAACCGATAACCGTCTCAGTTCGAAGCGCTGGAGTGCGGGTCCAACGGGTGTTCTTGTTTACACAAAAGGTCCAATTGTTGCCGGTGGATTGATTAATAATATTTGGTCATTTGCGGGTGACGATGGTCGTGATGTGAATAAAATGTTGATTCAACCTTTTCTGAATTATAATCTTCCGAAGGGGTGGTATCTCACCAGCTCCCCAATTATTACTGCCAACTGGAACCAGGCCGAAAACAAAGGCTGGACCGTTCCCGTTGGAGCTGGCTTTGGGCGCGTTTTTGTTTTAGGGACTCAGCCCGTGAATGCATCACTTAGCGCTTATTACAACGCAGTCAAGCCTGAGGTTGCTGGGCAAACACTGATTGGAGATTGGACTTTCCGCGCTCAGGTTCAGTTCCTTTTCCCAACGGGAGGTTAATCAAGTTGCATTCTTTTGCAATGTTTGACTAGGGTTTTCATGGAAGAGATTTTGATAGGCCCTGGCGAAATGTCCTCGACTATAAAAATTAAAATGTTTAGCGATATCTGAAACGTTCTGAAGCGCCGCTTCCGCTCTCGCGTCTTTGTTTCGCAGCATCCAATTCACTTGTTCGAGGCGGATGGTTTTGAGGAGCTCCATTGGGCCCATTTCGAAGGTGTCTTTTGTGCCTTGAATAAGAGTTCGTCTTGAGCAAAAAAGTTGTTTGCTGATATCGTCTAGCGTTAGATCTTCATTTCCTCGATCAAATCCAAGTTGGATGAAGTTTTTAACAAGTAATTGGCGTTGCGTTAGTTCAAGTGGATGGTAGTTGATGTCTTGTGTGCTCATCAATGAGTCAATAAAATGGCTGATTATCGAGTTCCCGATTTGTTGTCGATTGGATAAGTTTGAGGCTGTATTATTGATTGACTGTTGAAGCAGGGTTTTGAGTTTATGGTGTTGGCTTGGAGTGATCTGTGCACTATTGCAAAGTAGGAATTTTTCTTTTAGTTGCTCTGCATTGCAATGCTTCAGAATGGAATTAATTCTGTTGGCTGACGTGATTGCGAAGTAAGTTGTTGAATTTGCTGTAAGTTGAAAATGTGACTCCTTTAGGTTTGATTTGAATCCGTTGATTGAGTATTTGGGTACGGCTAGAGTATGTGTTTTGTGATCGTCGGCCACTCCTGATGATTCCAGGCAAAAGCTCATGAAATCGGGCCCGCGATCTCCATTCAGGAGCAAGCGTTGATTGCTGCTGATTTCAAGAATGGTGATCGAATTGAAATTGGCGCAACTGAATCTGCCCGCTAATCGTCCTTGGCTCAGTTGAATTGCCTCATAGGGTTTGCCGAGGCGCTTCAAGTAGTAAGCCAGTTCGCTTGCTGATCCGAAGGAGGCAGACCAGGGAAGAGGCTGATCATTAGGAAACCTTATGGTTTTGTCGGAATGCCTCCCGTAACAGTCGTTTCTCCTCATTGCTCATACCCCTCAGTCATAAGTTAATTTCCTTAGTGGCCTTCGCTGGCCTGCTGAGTGTCAATTTTTTGAATGCACCCTTTCCGGCGTTGTTCCGATCAGTTTGTCGCCGGGGGATGCATCAGGCCTTCGGTCCTGATCCAGGCGCTCCGCCTCTACAAGCCCCACTGGCGTTGCGGGTTGAATGGTGTGATTCCCCTTCTCTCTGGATTGGTGCTCGAGCCTTTGGCTTGGCTCCAGACTGCTCTGTATTCCAAGCGCTTAGCGCAGATTCAGCCACCAGATGATCCTGTTGTTGTGATCGGACATTGGCGCAGTGGCACCACCTATCTGCATCAGCTGTTGGCGTCGGATCCAGCTGCAGCCACGGCAAGGAATGCGTTCACTGTGGCTCCGCAGGTGGCCCTTATCTTGAAGCCTTTGATCGTCGGCTTCTTGAATCGGATCATGAGCGTGCATCGTCCAATCGATGCTGTGCCTTGGTCTGCCTTGGATCCTCAGGAGGACGAAATTGGTCTCGTCCGACTCACGTTGGACACCAACATGGCCGGAGTGGCATTCCCTCGTTGTTATCCCAGGTGTTTTCGCCGTTATGTGCTGGCCTCTACGGCATCCTTCCGGCGTGAGCTTGTGAGGTTCACCAAGCTCACCTGGCTGCATGACGGGGTTGGTAAGAGCCATCTCGTGATCAAAAATTCAGCCCATACAGCACGTGTTCTCTTGCTCTTGCAGTTGTATCCCAATGCTCGTTTTGTTTTGCTCAAGCGTGATCCAATCGCTTCGATTCGCTCTCTGGTGCAGGTGAAGCAGCTTTTGGGGGGGCTGATGGGGTTTCAGGCTGTGCCTGATCAGGTGCGACAGGTTGAGGAAACCGTGGCCGCCCACGCTGAGCTGATGGGCGCCTTTGAGGCGTCCCGAGCTCAGATTCCTCCAGGGCAGTTGGTGGAGGTGGCCTACACCGATCTGATGGCATCACCCATCACAACGGTGGAAAGGATTTATCGAGACCTCGGAATCGGTGGCTGGCAACGGGCCCGATCCTCAGTGCAGGCGCGCGCGACTCAGGCGGAGAACTATCACCCCTCTCCAGTGAAGTTGAATCCCGCCGCGGAGCAGCGGTTGCAGGAGCTGATGGCCCAACAACCGCCGCACCCCTAAGCCGTTATTGGCCAAAGGCCACCTGGCATGCGGCGTTCAGCAGCTGCGCTTCGTTGGCATTCCTTGGTGTGCTGCCGTTGAGGGTCCCCTGCCTGCAGTTGGCTGAGTAACGCACCGTCTCGTAACCGTCGTCGGCTTCAAAGGTGACCACATCGCCAGTGGCTGTGATACTCGGGTAATAGAGCGAGTAATCAGAGCTGGGTACCACGATGTAGCTGACCTGTTGGTTTTGCGCTGAATTAACCAGGCTGTTGATCACACTAAATGTGGCCAGACCTGCCAACCCCCAAGCGGCTGCTTGGCCGGGGTACCAGCCCCAGTTGTTCCAATAAGACCCGCCATACCAGCCGTAAGACCATGGACGGTTGTTGTACCAATTACCTCCGCTGTACCAGCCTTTCCCGTAGCGATCCCAGTTGTTGATCGCCTTGCGGTAGGTGTCGTTGCGAATGTTTGTCCGATCCGTCCGGTTGCTCTGGCGAATGTCGGTGCGATCGGTGCGTCCGTCCTGCCGACTGTTGATGGCGTCGTTGCGATTGGTTTGCCGGGTGTCGCGGGTGCCCTGACGTCCGTCTTGCCGGCTGTTGACGGCATCGTTGCGATTGGTTTGCCGGGTGTCGCGGGTGCCCTGACGGCTGCTTTGGTTGGTTTGGCGGTTGGTCTGTCGCGATCCCTGATTGGATTGGCGGGAACTGCTACGAGAACCACTGCCGCTGTAGGAGCTAAAGCCTGTTCGACCACTACTGCGTGAGCCACTACTGCGTGAGCCGCTGCTGCGTGATCCACCGCCTCTGGAACCACCGCCTCGGGAGCCACCGCCGCGGCGCTGGGCTAGGAGCTGTTCCTGCGAGGACTCCTGGCGGATGGCTTCGTGGCTGGAGAGAGCGGCCAGCCCGGCCGCGGGCTGCAGACTCAGGAGCAGGCCGAGGCATCCTGCGATCCGTCGTGTGCAGCCGTTCTTGATGGCTTGCGTCATTGCTTGATGGCCTCCATGAGGCGGTCACAACCGTTGTCAAAACAGGCCACATCCACGCGTCCGTTGGGACCGAAGGCCATGCCTACTCGGGTGCGGCCCTGCATGGCATCCCCGCTGTTGATGAGAACGTCGGCCAGGAATGAGGGATTCTTGACGCAGAAGGCATCATCGTTGAAACAAAGTTCTTCCGTCTTGAAATTGATCAATGCGTTCTTCACCGAGATCCATGGCTTGGAGTTACTGCCCCGGCCTTCGATACGAACGTAGGGATCTTCGATCACGCGATAGCTCACGGTGCGGGAGCCGAACTGATGGCGATACTCGGTGGTGTCGTCGACGTCCACAGCCTGAACTCGACAGGAAAAAGATCGATCACCTGTCCTACAGGTGGTGTTCAGGTTGTAAAGCTCCTGGGCTATCACCACGGGTGCGCTGAGACTGCCAAGCAGGACTGTTAGGCCTGCTAGCACCCCACCGCGACGCTGATTGAGCATGGGTGTTGCGGGTGGCGGAGGTGGAAAGCCTCCATGTGGTCACCATGACCAGCAATTCCGCAGTTGGCAGCTTTATTGCCCAGTAGGGATCAATGACCTCTTTGACGATACGTTGGCTCGAAGACGTCAACGTGGTTGTGGTCCGCTCTTTTGCCCTTGTCGTGATGGTGTCTCTGCTGGTGCCGATGTCAGCGCGAGCGGTGGATGATTGCGGATTGATTAAGCGGCTGATGAACACCCTCGGAGCTTCGATGGCGCGCAACCGCATGCTGATCGCATCGTCTCAGGCCTCTGGTGACAATGTGCAGCAGGCCGAGGAGGCAAGTGCACTTCTCGCGCGCCAATCCAAGGACTTTCGCGAGCTGCGGGAGGATTACGTGCGAAATCGATGTGGAGATGACTGGGATTGATTCAAGCCAGCCCTTGCGACGTCAGCGTCTGCATGAATTGCTGCTGGCTTTGATTGCAAGGGAAGACGACCTTGAGCTTATGGATGGCGACGGTCCTGCAGGATTGGCTGGCTCGGCTAGTGGAGAAGGGGCCGTTGTGGCGGCCCGCTGGTTGGAGCGCAACCAGCGAGTGTTTCAGAAGTATCAAGCTCTGGTGCGCACGGCGGTGACTCTCGACGCTCTGCTCGATGGTGAGGAACCCTCTGACTCGTAAGGGAGGGAGGGCTTGGCCTGCTGATCTGCTTGAGGCCATCCACTGGTTTGTCCGGCAAGGTCTGGCAATCTGGGGCGACTTTCCGCCGTCCCATGGCTCCCCTCGGTCTGTCTGCCCTGCGTTCGCTTCTGCGCCGCAGTCCCCGGCCGCAGGCCTGGACGCCACCCGAGGCCAGTTGGAGCCGGCCCTTCGGCCTGGGCTGGGATCAGCCCTATACGGTCCGCTATGCCAGCAATCTCGATGACGGCCCATGGCATGGCATGCCCCTTGGGGGATTTGGTGCTGGTTGCATCGGCCGCAGCTCCCGCGGTGACTTCAACCTCTGGCATCTCGATGGTGGAGAGCATTGGTATGGAACGATCCCCGACTGTCAGTTCTCCCTGTTTGAAAACAACGGCAGCAGCAAACGGGCCCACGCTTTGGCCTTGAAGCCCGAGGCTGACGCCTCACGTTCCAACAGCGGTGAGCCTCTGGCTGCCTGGAATTGGTATCCCGTCAGCACGGGTGAGCAGAGCACCGGAACCTATGCCGCCCGCTATCCCCTGAGCTGGACCCATTACGAGGGTGTATTCGACGCCGAGGTGCAATGCGAGGCCTTCAGCCCGATCCTCCCTGGCGACTATCAACGCACCAGTTATCCAGTGGCCGTGTTCCGCTGGACCTTGCGCAATCCCACCGATCAACCGCTGGATCTGTCGTTGCTCCTCAGTTGGCGCAACACGGTGGGTTGGTTCTTCAACACCGACCCCTCGGCAGAGGTGCATTTCCGGGATGACGGCAGCCCGGAACACAACTACGCCCCAGCGATCGGCTACGGCGAGGGACAACGCAACCGTTGGTTGGATCAGGAAGGCATGCGCGGCATCGTGCTGGAAGGCCAGCGCAGCGAGCCCATCGGCGAGGGGCAAGGGCAGTGGTGTCTGGCGGTTCCTGACACGCTTGATGGTGTTGAGGTGCTGCGCTGCAGCCGCTGGGATCCCACGGGTGATGGCCAGGAGCTCTGGCAACCGTTTGCTGCGGAGGGCCGCATTCCCAACAGCAACAACGATCGGGCCAGTCGTGCCGGCGAGCACGCCAGTGCAGCGATTGCCCTGACGTTCACACTGGCTCCCGGGGAATCCCGCGAAATCCCGATTGCGATCAGCTGGGATCTGCCGGTCACCGCCTTCGCGTCCGGTGTTCGTGATTTGCGCCGCTACACCGATTTCTTTGGAGCCGATGGTCGCAATGCCGCGGCAATGGCAACGGAAGCCCTGCGGGACTGGCGCCATTGGCGTGATCAGATCGATGCCTGGCAGGCACCGGTGCTGGCGCGCAAGGAGCTGCCGGAAGCTCTGCGCATGGCCTTATTCAATGAGCTCTACGACCTGGCCAGTGGCGGAAGCCTCTGGACCGCGGCGTCGGGTAAGGATCCCCACGGTCGCTTTGGCGTGCTCGAGTGTCTCGACTATGCCTGGTACGAAAGCCTGGATGTGCGGCTCTACGGATCCCTGGGTTTGCTGCAGCTCTGGCCGGAACTCGACAAGGCGGTGCTGCGCAGCTTCGCCAGAGCGATCCCGGCGGCGGATGCCACCCAGCGGCCGATCGGTTGGTATTTCACCCAAGGACGCGGCCGGGTGGAAGCGGATCGCAAGGTGGAGGGGGCCACGCCGCACGACCTGGGGGCTCCCAATGAGGTCCCTTTTGATGCCACCAATTACACGGCGTATCAGGATTGCAATCTCTGGAAAGACCTCGCCAGCGATTTTGTGCTGCAAGTGTGGCGCACCTTCAAGCTCGCACCCACCGGCGAAGACCTCACGTTTCTGGCGGATTGCTGGCCAGCGGCGGTGCAGGCCTTGCACTATCTGAAGCGTTTTGACGTCAACAACGACGGTTTACCGGATAACGGGGGTGCTCCTGATCAGACCTTTGACGACTGGCCGCTGAAGGGGGTGAGTGCCTATTGCGGCGCGTTGTGGATCGCTGCGCTTGAAGCTGCTTTGGCTATGGCCCAAAGGCTGCAGCAGGAGCTGGGGCTGGATACCGGCAGTGAACAGCACACCTTCAGCAACTGGCTGGAGCAATCCCGGGCCAATTTCGATGCTCTGCTCTGGAACGGCGAGTACTACGACATTGATGCCGAAAGCGGCACGCCAGTGGTGATGGCCGATCAGCTCTGCGGTGATTTTTATGCGCGCCTGCTGGGCCTGGAGCCGGTGGTGAGTGACGCCAACAGCCGCAGCACGCTCAAGGCCGTGAAGGAGAGTTGCTTTGAGAAGTTCCAGGGCGGCAGCCTTGGGGTGGCCAATGGACTGCGCCGTGATGGCACACCCTTGGATCCCAATGGCACTCATCCGCTGGAGGTGTGGACAGGCATCAACTTCGGCATCGCCAGCTACTACCAGTTGATGGGTGAAGGGCAGACTGCGGAAGCAATCTGTTCAGCGGTGGTGCATCAGGTGTACAGCGGTGGTCTGCAGTTCCGCACACCGGAGGCGATCACGGCGGTGAACACCTTCAGGGCTTGTCATTACCTGCGGGCGATGGCGATCTGGGGGCTGTGGGCGACGCACACCGATTGGCAACGGATTCCTGGGGCGGAGCGCATCAGCTGAACCTGCGCTACTGCAGCCGCATCACCAATTTCCTACAGACGAAACTGGCCATGATCTGGCAGTTCTGACGCTCAGTTCAGCTCCATGGCGATTCTGTGTTGTTGCGGTTATTGCTTGTTCAAATCGCATGAACTTGGCTTGCTTGATTGCATGAATCAATTCGATTAAAAAGTGAAATACTTTACTTTTTGTGCATACGCGTCTGACGTCGTTAGCTTGTAAAGGTGCCCCCTTTGTGATTTTCAGTGTCGGATTTGTCGCCATCGATGGCTTCGAGTGCCACGCCTTATGTGTGGTCGCTGATCCTGTCATTCGCTGCGTTGCTGATCAGCATCATCCTGCTCTATGCCGCTCGATTTAGTGCAAGGCTTGAAGTCAAGGACTTGGCTGCGTTGCGTTCGATGTTTGATCGCTTTCCGGCCTGGGGTAAGCGTGCAAGTTGGGCACAGCAAAACAGTTTTGAAGCCTTCGCTATGCATGCTCCTGCGGCATTACTTGCTGTTGTTGCGGTGTTGAATGGTCACGCCCTTCCAGGCATCGCTGTCGCGGTTGCATTGGCGCATCCAGTGCTTCGTGTTGCCTATATCAGCGCTTATATCTTGAACGTTCCGATCGCTCGCTCCGTGGCTTGGTTCTTAGGTCTGCTCTGCAGTGGGATCCTTTATGGCGTGGGACTAGAAGCCCTTGTGTAGCGATGAAAGTTGCAGTCTCTATTCGATGATTGAAGTGAATGATTGCTGTCTGTTTTGTAGGCCTGCTCTTTGGGTTGTTGGCATAGCCTCCCGGTTTTTTGTTGTCACAGCGGATTTGACGGGGTGTGTGCGCACACGCCAGTGGCAGTATCACCTGGCAGTTCTGACGTTCAATTCAGCTCCACGGCGATGCTGCGATTGAGTTTCAAGGTTTCGTGATCGTTCTGGTTGGTGTCGCTCAGCTCCAGATTGAAAAAGGAGGCGGAGTCGGCATCAAATAATGGTCCGGCATGCCAGGTGCCCAGATGCAATTTGATGCCTTCGCCGGCTTCGATGCGCAGCAACCAGGCTGCGGAAGCATCCAGCACTGGCCCCTTTGTGTCTGGCGGTGCCAGCAGCAGCCAGAAGGAACGTGCTTCGGCGGAACTCAGGCATTGGGTGGCGTTCAGGTGGCGGGTCATCGCCGCGATCCGCAGGGGTCTGCGGGGGATGCGCATCACGTAATACCGCAGTGTCCCTGGTCCGAAGCTCAGCTCCGCGTCATGCTCCCCGGGCAAGGTCATGTCGTCCACCTCGCGCAAGGCGGTGCCGCAGGCTTCAAGACGTGGATCCAGTAGGGACCCCGCTTGCAGTGGCTGATGCTCGATCATGGGAGCACTGTTCGCGCTTGATTCATGCTCGCGTTGCGTCGTCTGCTTTGCACACTGCTGGTTGCCGTAACGCTCTTGCTGCTCACCCCCATGGCCGTGAGCGCGCAGGTGCATGAACACCAGGATGAAAATGGGGCACCGATGCTGCGCAGCCTCGAAAGCCTGCGCGATCTGGATTACCAGAGTTGGCAGGCAGTGGCCTATCGCACCGGTCAGCCTGGTAATCCCGTGGTGCTGCGCATCGTGGGTTACCCCGGCAAGCTGCGCCTCGAACACCCCTCCCCCCTGCTCGTGCAGGCCGGCGTGAAGGAGTCGCAACTCAACGACATCACTCTTGAGAATCCGGTTCTGGTCAGTGATGGCCGGGAGGCGGCCGCTGAGTTCGCCCTCGATCCACTGCTCAACGATCTCAGCAACAACCGCCCTCTGCGTTTGTTCCTTCCCGGTGTGTTCAACGAAATGCCTGTTCCCCCTTATGTGGTGGGGGAGTGGCGTGAGGTGCAAACGGAGCCTCTCAGTTCATGAGGGCGGTCGCTGACGCTGATCAGCGCTGGATTCCCTGGATGCGTCGGGCCTTGGAACTGGCGGCCTTGGCCGATGGCTACACGAGTCCTAATCCCCTAGTGGGCGCGGTGGTGCTCGATCCCTCCGGCACGCTGGTGGGGGAGGGATTTCATGCCAGGGCCGGTGAACCCCATGCCGAAGTGGGGGCCTTAGCCCAGGCCGGTGATGCCGCCCGCGGCGGCACGATCATCGTCACCCTGGAGCCTTGCTGCCATCACGGCCGCACCCCGCCCTGCACGGACGCCTTGATCAAGGCAGGGATCGCTCGGGTGGTGGTGGCACTCACCGATCCCGATCCCCGTGTTGCCGGTGGTGGTTTGCAACGGCTGCGCGATGCCGGCGTGGAGGTGATCTCCGGTGTGCTGGAGGCAGAAGCTGCCCAACAGAATTGCGCCTTCGTGCACCGCGTGTGCACCGGTCGGCCCTGGGGCCTTCTCAAGTGGGCGATGAGCCTGGATGGCCGAACGGCCTTGCCCAATGGCGCCAGTCAGTGGATCAGCGGATCCACCGCACGCACCTGGGTGCATCGTCTGCGGGCCCAGTGTGATGCCGTGATCGTGGGAGGCGGCACCGTGCGCGCTGATGATCCGCTGCTTACCAGCCGGGGCTTGCGCAGCCCTGAACCGCTGCGGGTGGTGCTGAGCCGCAGGCTGGATCTGCCTGATCAGGCTCAGATCTGGGACCAATCCGTTGCGCCCACCCTCGTGGTGCATGGCCAGGACGCGCCGGCGGAAGCGCGGGACCGGTTGGAGGCGCTGGGGTTGCAACGGGAGGTGCTGCCGGCCTGTGGGCCTGAGTCTTTGATGGCGGTCCTGGCCCAGCGGGGCTGCAACCGGGTGCTCTGGGAGTGTGGCCCGGAGCTGGCTGCCGCCGCCCTGCAGCAGGCGTGCGTGCAGGAGCTGGCTGCGGTGATAGCCCCCAAGCTGCTTGGCGGTGAGCCGGCGCGCACACCTCTTGGGCATCTGGGCTTCCAGGCCATGGAGGAGGTGGTGGTTCTGCAGGGGCTGCGTCAGCAGCGCCTCACCGACGATCTGTTGCTGCAGGTGACTCTCAGTTCCCTTTCATATCCGTGCTGAAGCGGCCGATCAGCACGCCCATCACCACGGCCCCCATCAGGATGCTTTCGTTCACTTTAGTTTCGCTGGCCAGGGCCCGCACCAGCCGGATCACACTCCAGCCCACCCGCTTCACCGGTGTGATCAGCCACATCCACTGCGACACCACCGCGAACAGCCCCAGAACCCGAGTGCACCAGAGTGCGATCAGCGAGTAGCAGGGAGCTCCGAGCCAGCAATACCCTGTAATCCCGCTTGCCGGGACCATTGCGTTGTTGCAGTAGATAGAGACGGAAAGCTCGGCTAGTTCGGCGTCGGTCTACTGGAAGTCTCACCAAAGCGAGGCTGTTTGTCTTCAACGTCGATTGGGATCGTGTTGCTCCAGGCGGTCTTCGATCTCACGGTCACCGGCGTAACGCCCGATCAGCACCCCCATCACCACGGCTAGGTAGAGAGGTCCGGCAATGCCTGTGCTGACGGCCAGGATCCTGGCGAGGGGAAGCTCGGGGTTGATGTCTCCAAAGCCAACGGTGGTGAGGCAGATGAAGGCGAAGTAATTGATCTGAGCGAACACCGCCGCTGACCCGATCACCGTGTAGTTCTGGCCTGCTGCATCCGTGATCGGGATGTCGAGGGGTTCGAAGCTGCCTGGCTGAATGGTTTCCACTGCGCTCATGACCAGCCCGGCTGTGAGTCCCAGCAACAGATAGCCCGCGGCAGCACCCATCAGCATGGCGGAGGTCACATGCCGTTCGGTGGCCAAGCGTTCCATCAGGCGGATCACGCTCCACCCCACCAGCACACCCCAGCTCAACACCAGCGGCACGCCGCTGGTCTCCCAGCGCACCGGGGTGAGCAGCCACAGCAGCAAAGCCGACAGCGCCACGAGTCCCAGTGCTTGGTACAAACGATCCTGCAGGGTGAGCACTGGCTTGCGGATCATCACCAACTGGGTGAGCAGCAGGGCGATCAGGGCATAGCCGAGGCTTCCCAGCCAGGTGAGCCTTGGAAAGGCGAAGCTGGCCAGCACTATCAGACAGAGGCCCAGCAGCAGTTCATAAATCAGTTCCCTCCATCGCTTGCGCCGCCACTCCGATCGCATCATTTCTGGGATTGCTCAGGCCGAGGATGGCTCGAATCGCGCGCAAGGGCGAGCCTCTGTCGCCCATCCCCGTACGGTTCTCCCCCCCCGCCGGACGAACGCCCATCAGTTGCGAGCTTTAGTTTGGGAGCATCATCGGGACCCGAAACATGCCGATCCGCGAGGACGACAATCGCCCCAACCGTCGCTTTGGAATCATCAACCTCGTGTTGATCGGCTTCGGGGTACTTCTGCTGGTCAGCAGTTTCCTGCCTAACCAGGGCATGCAGCAGGTGCCTCGGGTTCCTTATTCCCTTTTCATCGATCAGGTGAACGACGGCGCTGTGAAGCGCGCATACATCACGCAAGATCAGATTCGCTATGAGCTTTCGGAAGCCGAAGAAGGTGCACCTTCTGTGTTGGCGACCACGCCGATCTTCGACATGGATCTCCCCCAGCGCCTGGAGTCCAAGGGCGTGGAATTTGCAGCAGCACCGCCCAAGAAACCCAATATCTTCACCACAATCCTCAGCTGGGTAGTCCCCCCGCTGATCTTCATCCTGGTGCTTCAGTTCTTCGCCCGCCGTTCCATGGGAGCGGGTGGTGCCCAGGGAGCACTCAATTTCACCAAGAGCAAGGCCAAGGTTTATGTGCCTGATGAGCAGTCTCGGGTGACCTTTGCTGACGTCGCTGGTGTGGATGAGGCCAAGGATGAACTCACCGAAATCGTCGACTTCCTCAAGACCCCCGAGCGTTATACGGAGATCGGGGCTCGGATTCCGAAGGGTGTGCTGTTGGTTGGCCCTCCTGGAACAGGCAAGACTTTGCTCTCCAAAGCTGTCGCCGGCGAAGCCGGTGTGCCGTTCTTCATCATCAGTGGCTCGGAATTCGTTGAGCTGTTTGTAGGCGCCGGTGCAGCCAGGGTGCGTGACTTGTTTGAACAGGCCAAAAAGAATGCCCCCTGCATCATTTTCATCGATGAGCTGGATGCGATCGGTAAGAGTCGCTCAGGCTCGATGGGCGTTGTCGGCGGCAACGACGAGCGGGAGCAGACCCTCAACCAGCTGCTCACTGAAATGGATGGCTTTGCTTCGAAAGACAAGCCTGTGATTGTTCTGGCTGCCACCAACCAGCCGGAGGTCCTTGATGCTGCGTTGCTGCGTCCCGGACGTTTTGACCGCCAAGTGCTTGTAGATCGCCCGGATCTCTCCGGTCGTAAAACCATCCTCGAGATCTACGCCAAAAAAGTGAAGTTGGCTGAGGGTGTGGATCTCGATCGCATCGCCCAGGCCACGAGTGGCTTCGCAGGTGCTGATCTGGCCAACCTGGTGAATGAGGCGGCCCTGTTGGCAGCTCGCAACAAGCAGACGTCCGTGCAGCAAGGAGATCTCAATGAGGCGATCGAGCGCGTTGTCGCCGGTCTTGAGAAGAAGAGCCGGGTGATGCAGGACGATGAAAAGAAAGTTGTGGCTTACCACGAAGTCGGTCACGCCATCGTCGGTCACCTCATGCCAGGGGGCAGCAAGGTGGCGAAAATCTCCATCGTTCCTCGCGGCATGAGTGCCTTGGGCTACACCCTTCAACTCCCCACCGAAGAGCGATTCCTTAATTCCCGCGAAGACCTGGAAGGACAGATCGCCACCTTGCTCGGCGGCCGATCAGCCGAGGAAATTGTGTTCGGCAAAATCACCACCGGAGCGGCCAACGACCTTCAGCGGGCCACGGATATCGCCGAGCAGATGGTGGGTACCTACGGAATGAGTGACACCCTCGGACCGTTGGCTTACGACAAGCAAGGTGGTGGGCGTTTCCTCGGCGGTGGCAACAATCCACGCCGCACGGTGAGCGATGCCACCGCCCAGGCGATCGATCGGGAAGTGCGTGCCCTGGTGGATAACGCTCATGAGCAGGCCCTGGCAATCCTTCGCCAGAACATGGCTCTTCTTGAAACCATCGCTCAGAAGATCCTTGAGAAAGAAGTGATCGAAGGCGACGACCTCAAGGAGATGCTGGCTGCCAGCGTGTTGCCTGAGGCCGTTGCGGCCTGAGGCTTGACGGATCCACCACTTGTCCCCGATAACAGCTGTTTGAAGTCCTGCCATGGCGTCCGCTACCACCAGTGTCGCCGCCGTTCTCACTGGGTTGAGCGGCAGCGACTTCCTCTCGTCGGCCGATACCACTGCTCAACAGACTGCGGCATTGCTGCAGCTGGCCACTCAGCTCAAACGTGGCGAACGTCGGATTGATCTGGGTAACAGAGTCCTCGGTCTGATCTTCACTAAAGCGTCCACGCGAACCCGGGTCAGCTTTCAGGTGGCGATGGCCCTTCTCGGGGGGCAGACCGTTGACCTCAATCCTCAGCTCACCCAACTCGGTCGGGGCGAGCCCCTCGAAGACACCGCCCGCGTGCTGAGCCGCTTCTGCGATGTTCTGGCAATTCGTACCTTCGCCCAGCAGGAGTTGGCGGATTACGCCCACTGGGCCTCCATTCCAGTGATCAATGCCCTCACCGATCTGGAGCACCCCTGCCAAGCCCTCGCTGATTTCCTCACGATGCAGGAGGCCTTCGGCGATCTTCAGGGTCAGACGCTGGCCTATGTGGGTGATGGCAACAATGTGGCGCACTCGCTGATGCTCTGTGGTGCGCTGCTCGGCGTGAATGTGCGCATCGGTTGCCCGGAGGGATTTGAGCCACTCCCAGGTGTTGTTGATCAAGCGCGCGCTTTGTCAGTAGGGGGTGCGCAGATCAGCGTGATCACTGATCCTGTTGAGGCTGTGCGTGGAGCTCAAGCTCTTTACACCGATGTGTGGGCTTCCATGGGCCAGGAGCAGGAACAGGCCGAGCGAGAGCGAGCCTTTCAGGGCTTCTGCCTCAACGAGGATCTGTTGGCGGAGGCTGATTCCCGCGCCATCGTGTTGCATTGCCTGCCGGCGCACCGCGGCGAGGAAATCAGTGCCGGTGTGATGGAGGGACCCTCAAGTCGGATCTTTGATCAGGCCGAGAACCGTTTGCATGCCCAGCAGGCGCTGCTGGCAGCCCTGCTGGGCGGACTCTG
>ERZ802822.1259-NODE-1259-length-16170-cov-10.257317_pt1 | contig 16170 bp, 16 predicted proteins | sample MGYA00345649_ERZ802822 | MGnify/ENA primary metagenome ERZ802822 (study PRJEB30503, sample SAMEA104212359) | marine metagenome | biome: Westerlies Biome; feature: [SRF] surface water layer (ENVO:00010504) within the epipelagic zone...; material: water...
ATCAAGGTTGAATAATTTTTTACACAATGCTCTGATAGAGTTACCATGTGCTGAAATTAGAACATTTCCATCTTTTAATTTATCTTTTATTTCGCTATCAAAATATTTTATGACTCTTTCATAAGTATCTTTTAAAGACTCAGTGTCTGGAATCACATCTTTAGGTATATCTTTATATGCTTCAATATTAATTGGATGATAAGGGCTTTCTTTATTAAGAGCTTCTGGTTTTTTGTCCCAAGATCTACGAAATTCGTACACTTTTTTTTCACCAATTTTTTTACTCATTTCAATCTTGTTTAAACCTGTAAAAGCTCCATAATGTCTTTCATTAAGTTGCCAAGCTTTTGTGAATTTTTTTTTATCATTTAAAATTTTTTGAATAATTTTAAGCGTGTTATTTGCACGTGATTGAAGAGAAGAATAATAAAAATTAATTTCAATATTTTTTTCTTTTATTAATAAACCTGCTTTTTCATTCACTCCAGGAGATGCGTTAAATCAATATTTAACCTCTGAAACGACGGATGAACCTGATGTTCACTCTAATCAGGTTGGCTTACTTCTTAGAAGTCCCTGTTTCATCAATTCAGAAGAGATGGATTGTATGACCTGTCATGATCCTCATTCGAATGAAAAACAAAGTATGCTTAAATTTAATGCAAGCTGTGTAGAATGTCACCCAAACCCAAAACATAGAACTGTATTGTCTGAAAATTCTTTCGATTGTGTGAGTTGTCACATGCCCGTAGAGTCGAGTAAATTGATGAAAATTCAAATAAATCTAGATAGTATCAGTCCAGTTCAGGTACGCACCCATAGAATAGGTATCTACATTGAGGGGGAACTGCTCCTTTAATAGTTTTTTCTGACTGAAACCCATCTCTTGGGCCTACCTCAGTAACCTTAACCTGTTTAACATTCATAAAAATTCCTCACTACATGTTTTATATTTTAAAATAATTAACAATAAGATTAAATAAAAAAAATACAACATTCACTTGACCTTTTTCGTAATAAATTGTGATACTGAATTTTATTTTATTTAACTTAAATATTTGGGGGTTTTAATGAAAAATATTTCAAGCGCATTATTAGTTGCTTCTTCACTAATAGTAACTGCGTCTATTGCAAACGCAGATCAATTTTTAAGAATGGTTTCTGGACCATCTGGTGGATCATGGTATCCCCTCGGTGCCAAAGTAATGCAAACAATGGAAAGCAAGATAAAGGGTGTTTCAACTTCTAACACTTCAGGTGGCGGTATTTCTAATGTTATGTCTGTAGACGGGGGTGATGCTGAAATTGGCTGGACCTATGCTCACACAGTAGCTAATGGTTACTCTGGAAAAGGTAAATTTAAGAAAGCACATAAAAACGTAAGATATTTTGCTACTTTATATCCTGCTGCATTCCAAGTTGCTGTTAGAGCAGATTCAAAAATTAAAAGTTTTGAAGATATGAAATCTGCAAACATCAGTCCAGGTAAACCAAAATGGACAGGAACAGCCTTTTGTGAATCTATCATAAAAGATTATGGTTACGATTTTAGTACTATTAAAAAAAATGGTGGCGTAGTTCATATGGTTAGCTATAAAGAATCTGTTGCTCTTATGAAAGATGGACAAGCGGATGTATTTATGGCAGCTACTTCAGTTCCACAAGCAAGTTTTATAGAACTTGAAAACAGTCCTGGAATAAGATTCATTGGATTACCTAAAGATAGAATAGACAGAATTGTTAAGAACAATCCTGGATACATTTATGGTAAAATTCCTGCAAGTGCATATAAGTCTCTTGATAAGGACATACCTACATTAGGAATTGTTACTTCAATGATAGTTCACAAAGATTTGTCTGATGATTTAGTCTACAAAATGACTAAAGTTTTCTGGGATAATCATGCTGAATTTGTAAAAGTTAAAGGTGTTTGGAAAAAAGTACTAATGAAAGATGCTGTGAATGGTGCTGCTGTTCCTGTTCATCCTGGTGCTGCCAAGTACTACAAAGAACAAGGCGTAATGTAATCAATATTGAAGGGCACACTTATGTGCCCTTCTTATTAACTTTTATCTTAAATATATGGCTCAAAATACAAAAAAATTAGAATATAACGAAGTTAAAGAAACTAGTTTTTTTGATGAACTTCTTGAGTGGAACAAAGATAAATCTATTTATTATTGGATTATTATTATTTGTTCTTGGTTATCAATTGGTTTAGCCTTTTATCACTTATTTGTTGCGGTTTATGGAACTCCTGAAGGCAGATCTTTTAGGTCTATTCATCTTTCTGCAATGATGGTTTTAGCGGTTTTTATATACCCCTTATTTCGGAATAGTATAAAAGATCCAATAATATTGGAAAATGATAAAAACGGAAATCTCCTAAGATTTCTTGGATTCTCTTATGATCTATTAATTATACTCTCAATTATATTTGTTCAATTATGGACCACTTGGGACGTTGAAACTTTTATGATGAGATATGGTGACAAATATATTGGTGATATAATAGTTGGATCAATCCTTATTTTTATTGTGTTAGATGCTACCAGACGTGCAGTTGGTTGGGCTATGGTTTTTGTCGCTGGTTTTTTTATGTTGCATGCATTATACGCTCATAAGTTTTTTGGTTTTTTTTATGGCCCTCCAACAAGATTAGCTAAATATATAGATACGTTATTTATGACCTCAGATGGAATATACGGTATTCCCTTATATGTAGCTTCCACTTACATAGTTCTATTCATAATATTTGGAGGTATTTTAATAAGATCCGGGGTTGGAAGATTTTTTGTTGATTTAGCCGTTGCACTTACTGGACATAGAACAGGAGGACCTGCAAAAGCAGCTGTTGTAGCCTCAGGAATGACAGGAACTGTATATGGATCTGCTGTGGCTAATGTTGTAACTACTGGTTCTTTTACAATACCTCTAATGAAAAATTATGGTTATAGAGCTAAATTTGCAGCTGCAGTTGAAGCGTGCGCATCTTCTGGAGGTCAAATAACTCCTCCAATTATGGGTGCTGCTGCTTTTATAATGGCTGAATTTTTAGAAGCACCTTATTCGTATGTAATTCTTGCTGCTATCATTCCTGCTTTCTTATACTTTACCACAATTTACTTCATGGTTCATATAGAGGCTGAAAAACATGGAATAGAAAAAATTGATAAGTCAATGCTGCCCAATGTTATTGAGGTGTTAAAAGGTGGAGGACATATGTTGCTTTCACTGGTTGTATTAATAGGGCTGTTGATTTATGGGAAGACAGCAATGACTGCTGGTTTTTGGAGTATTGTGTCTGTCATAATCCTAAGCTTTATTAAAAAAAATACTAGAATGTCAGTTGTAGATATCCTTGGAGCATTTGAAAGTGGTATCAAATCAACAGTCCCTGTTACTATAGCATGTGCTTGTGCTGGAATTATTATTGGTTCCGTATTTGTTTCAGGTCTTGGCCTAAAATTCACACAATCAGTCATAGACTTATCTGGAGGAGTTCTATTTATTTTACTTTGCCTTACAGCTATTTCTGCAATAATTCTAGGAATGGGTATGACAACTACGGCAGTTTACATAACTGTAGCTGCATTAATTGTTCCGTCTTTAATTGAATCTGGAATTTTACCAATAGCAGCACATATGTTTGCTTTTTATTTTGGGGTCGTATCAACTATAACTCCCCCCGTAGCATTAGCCTCATTTGCAGGGGCCGCTATTGCAAAGTCGCCACCAATGGCAACAGCAGTTGAATCTAGCAAAGTAGGGATTGCTAAATATATCGTGCCTTTTGCTTTTGTTTATAATCCCTCCCTATTAATGGAAGGGCCAATAATTTGGAGTTTATATAGTCTTATTGCTGTTCTACTAGCTTATTGGTTGATGACGCTTGGTCTTGAAGGATGGTTTAATGGTAAACTAAACGCTTACAAAAGAACCTTCGTGTTATTAGGTTCAGTAACCTTACTAATACCACCCTTAGAAATAATTTACGGTGTAAATGGTTTTTACTATAATTTAATTGGAATTTTAGTTTTATTAATGATTTATTTTTTACAAGGAAAATTAAATTTTAAATTAAAGGTTACGACATGAACAAAATATTTATGGGAAAACCAATCCATTGGCTGATGATTATAATTGCTACTGCAATAATATTTTCTTGTGGTTTAAATAAAATGCATGTCAGTAACTTTAATTTATTTGTTTCTATCATTTTTGTTTCAATAGCAATATTAATTTATTCCATACTTAAATCTTCCAAACAAAAAAATTGAATACTCTAAATTTATCGTTATGGTCATATTAATTTAATCAATTAATATTTGTAAGTTGAGCTATGGGAAAAGAAAAGGGATCAGAGCTTCTATTAAAAGCCACCAAAATAAATAAATCATTTGGTGATTTCAGTGCCAACAAAGACATAGATATAGATATAGCTAAAGGAGAAATTCACGCTCTCTTAGGTGAAAATGGAGCGGGTAAATCAACACTCGTAAAAATTTTTTACGGCGTTCTTAAACCAGATACTGGTTCTATTGAAATTAATAATAAAGAAGTTTCGATATCTTCTCCTAATTCTGCTCGAAAAAATGGTATTGGAATGGTATTCCAACATTTTTCTTTATTTCCTGCACTTACAGTTGCTGAAAATATATTAATAGCCTTAGACGAAAAAGTTAAATTTAAAGATTTAATTTCTGAAATTTCAAAACTTTCTAAAGAATGGGAGTTATTTGTAGATCCTTTAAAACGGGTCAGTGAGCTTTCAGTTGGAGAACAGCAAAGAGTTGAGATAATAAGATGTTTGATGCAAAACCCTAAATTATTAATTATGGATGAACCAACATCTGTTCTAACACCTCAAGAAATTTCAAATCTATTCAAAATTTTAAAGCGTTTAGCTTCTTCAGGTTGTTCTATTTTATATATAAGCCACAAATTAGAAGAAATTATAGAAATAGCAGATCAAGTAACTATTTTAAAATCTGGCAAATCAATAGCTACAATTGATGCAAAAAAAACAACTACAAAATTTCTTGCTGAAACTATGGTTGGTAAAGAAATAACTGCATTAAAAAAGGTAAATACTAAAACTTCTTCTAAAGATATTGCATTAGAGCTTAAAAATTTAAACAAACCAAACGAAACCAATTTTGGAATATCTCTAAAAAATATCAATTTACAGGTCAATTATGGTGAAATTTTAGGTATTGCAGGTATAGCAGGTAATGGCCAAGTCGAATTAATGGAAGTATTAAGTGGGGAAACAATAACTGATAATGAAAATGAAATTTTATTAGAGAGTATACCTATAGGCTTCAAAGATATTACTGAAAGAAGACAACTTGGTATAGAGACAATACCAGAGGAGCGGACATTACATGCTACTGTTCCGAATTTAACAATCAGTGAAAACACCTTTCTAACATATTTTTCTAAATATAATAAAACCGACAATATTATTTCTAATTTATTAAATAATCACCAAAACAGTCTTATTGAAAGTGAAAAGATATTAAAGGATAATGATGTTAGGTGCCCAGAAGTAAATCCTTTAGCCAATCAATTATCTGGTGGAAATCTTCAAAAATTTATTTTAGGCAGATCATTAGCCAACAATCCTAAAGTAGCAATCTTTTCTCAACCAACTTGGGGCGTGGATATAGGTGCCGCAACATCTATAAGACAAAAATTACTAAACCTGTCCCAAAACGAAAAGGCAGTTATTTTAATCAGCCAAGATTTAGAAGAAATTTTTGAATTATCCGATCAAATTTGTGTAATAAATAATGGAACTTTGAGCAAGATTATGCCTGTAGATAAAGTTACTGCAGCAGATGTAGGCTTATTGATGGGGGGTAAATTAGATATTGATAGCGAATTGGAAATTATCAAATGATTACATTTACACCAAGAGATAAAGTTTCCAAAAACTGGACAATTATGGGACCTGCTTTATCAATTTTTTTTACTGTTTTTTTTGGTTTATTAATTTTTGCATTACTTGGGTATGACCCTTTAGAGACACTATATCAAATTTTTATCTCTCCCTTTTCAAGAATAGATAGAATTAGTGACGTCTTTGTTAAAGCATGCCCTCTAATTATTATTGGAATTGGCTTGATGTTATGTTTCAGAGCTAATGTTTGGAATATTGGTGCTGAAGGTCAATTTATAATGGGCACTCTACTAGCTGGTTCATTTGCATTACTTTTCCCAAATGTAGAAAATAAATTATTAATATTTATCATGATATTTATTGGTTTTGTTGGCGGAGCTTTGTGGGCGTTTATACCTGCAATTTTAAAAACAAAGTTAAACGTTAATGAAATTTTAGTCAGTCTAATGCTAGTTTATGTAGCAATGCTATTTATTGATTTTATTGTTAGAGGTCCGTTAAGAGATCCTATGAGTTTTGGTTTTCCATTATCAAAACCTTATTCTGACGGAGCTCTAATAAATAAGATTCCATTTCCAGGAATAGGTTATCTTGGACAGCTTCATTATGGAGTTTTATTTATAGTATTATTAATTCCATTTTCATGGCTCTTTGTAAATAAAACATTAAGTGGTTTTAAAATAAATGTTTTAGGAGCTGCTCCAAAAGCTGCCAGGTTTGCAGGTTTTAAACAAAATGCAATAACTATAACTGTATTATTAATATCTGGAGGTCTAGCCGGCGTTGCGGGTGTAATTGAGGTTTCTGCAAATATTGGCCAACTGCAACCTGAAGTTTCTTTTGGATATGGATTTACAGCTATTATTGTTGCATTTCTTGGTAGATTAAACCCAGTTGGAATTTTGTTCGCTGGCATTATTATAGCGACTGTCAAGTTAGGAGCTGATAACGCTCAGATGTCTATGGGGATTCCAAAAGTAGTAACTGGGTTGTTTGAAGGTATTCTTTTGTTTTTTTTATTAACCGGAGAAACTCTACAAAAATATAAGATCAAATGGTCAAAGGTTAAAAAATAATGGAAGCATTGATATTAACAATAATTGCAACATCTATACCTCTACTATTAGCAGCAACAGGCGAACTTATTACTGAAAAAAGTGGAGTGTTAAACCTTGGTGTAGAAGGTATGATGTTAAGCGGTGCTGTGGGTGCTTTAGGAGCTGTGTTATGGCTAGAAAATCCGTATTTTGGAATAATTGCTGGAGCATTATCAGGGATTTTTATGGCCTCTATCTTTTCAATTTTTACAATTAATTTTATGACTAACCAAGTGGCAACAGGTCTTGGCTTAACCATTTTCGCAACTGGGCTAACTGGTTTAGCAGGTGCTCCCTTAGTAGGAAAGACAATACCCTCATTGCCAAAAATAGAAATATTTTTGTTATCTGATATACCAGTAATTGGTAATATATTATTTAAACAAGATTTTATAGCCTACCTATCTATAGCTATAATTATAATAATTACTTATTTCTTAAAATATTCAAAACCCGGGGTAGTTTTACGTGCGGTTGGCGATGATCATCAAAGTGCTCACTCAGTAGGATACCCAGTCAAAAAGATTCGCTGGTACGCTACTTGTTTTGGTGGAATGTGTGCAGGTATTGGAGGAGCTTATATTCCTTTAGTATTAACACCACATTGGTCAGAAGGAATGACGGCTGGTAGAGGTTGGATAGCTCTCGCTTTGGTTGTTTTTGCTTCTTGGATACCATGGCGAATTATAGTTGGTGCGCTAATTTTTGGAGGAATCACAATTGCTCAATTAGTTGGACAAGCACGAGGTTGGCCTATTCCTTCACAAATACTTTCTATGATGCCATATTTAGCTACAATCATAGCTTTAACTATAATCTCAGGAAGAATTTCTAAAAATAATAGTGTAGTACCAGCTTCGCTCGGAAAACCATTTTTTGATACTCAATAAAATTGAGTTAAATATTTGCATTTTAAATATTTAATTTAAGAATTAATCTTTTTTTATTGTCATTTTAAAGATTCACTCTAAGGTTTTATTATTAAATTAGGAGTTTGAAATGATAAAATTTTGTATGCGTATTTTTTCACTGGTTGCATTAAGTGCATCAGTTTTATTTTTATTAATTAATAGTACTTTTGCTGGTAATCAAACAAAAGTGGGTTTTGTTTATTTGACTACACCTGGAGATCATGGATGGACCTATGCCCATGAACTAGGTAAGCAAATGGTTGAAAAACGTTTTGGAGATGATGTTAAGATTTCTGTAGTTGAAAATGTTCCAGAAGGCCCCGACGCCACCAGAGTTATAAGAGAACTAGCAAAACAAGGAAATGAAATCATCTTTACAACTTCATTTGGTTATATGGAGCCAACTTTGAAAGTTGCTAAAGAATTTCCCAATGTAAAGTTTGAACATATCACAGGTTATAAAAGGTCTAAAAATGTTGCTACTGGAAATATTCGATTTTATGAAGGCCGATATATTCAAGGTGTAGTAGCAGGATTAATGACTAAAACAAATAAAATTGGATATATTGGTGCCTATCCAATTGCTGAAGTCATTATGGGCATAAATGCGTTTGCTCAAGGATTAAGGTCTGTTAATAAGGATGCTTCAATATCAGTAATATGGGCCAATACTTGGTACGACCCAGTTAAAGAAGCTGATGCTGCTAAAGTGCATATAGCTGAAGGTGCTGATATACTTGCACAACACACTGATTCACCAGCTATGCTTCAAATAGCTGAAAAAAAAGGTGCTTTAGGTTTTGGTCAATCTACTGATATGTCTGCGTTTGCGCCAAAAGCTCAACTCTTTGCCTCAATTAATAATTGGGGACCTTATTACATAAGAAAAATTGAAGAATTAAAAAGTGGTAAATGGAATACTGGTGATGGTCCCGACCATTGGGCAGGAAATGATTGGGGTGGATTAAAAGCAGATATGTTAATCATTTCTAAATTTCAAAACATGCCAAGTGGTGTTGCTCAAAAAGCTCAAGAGACTTTAGATAGTCTTAAAAGTGGTAAGATTAATATCTTTGCTGGTCCTTTAGTAGATAACACAGGCAAAGAAATAATCCCTTCTGGAAAAAGCCTAGATGATGGCGCCTTATGGGGTATGAACTATTATCTAAAGGGTGTAAACGGGAAAATACCTGGATAACATATATTTAAAAATATCGTAGCCATATTTAAAAATATGGCTACGTTTATAAAATTATGATTTTTAAAAAAATAAAGTTTATAAACACACTCACTTTTTCACTAATATTTATTTTTTTATCGCCTTCTTTTAGTTTTTCAAAAATAAAAATTAATGATCTCAGTAATAAAATCCATGTTTTAGACGTCTATGGTAAAAGATATACCCTTGATAATTCTAAAATTATTAAAACAGGTGATTATTTACAGACAAGAAAAAATCCAGCAATTTTAATTTTTAACAATAAAACTAAAGTATGTTTCTCAACTAATTCATCTTTAAAAATTGAAAATATTAAAATTGTTAAAAGTAAATTTGAAATAAATTTTAGCCTTAAAAAAGGGCATATTCTTTTATCAATTCCTAAAAATTCTAAAGATAAACATAATGTGATTTTTTCTAATTATAGAATAAATAATTTTAAAGATGAAATTATCATATCAAAACAAAATAAACTAGAATTCCTAAACTTTAATAATAATTTAAAACTTATATTTAAAGATAAGAAAAACTACAACATACCGCCTTATTCTTATTCGAAGCTGTCTGAAAAAGAAAATATTGTAGAAATTAATAACGCAACTGATGTTAGTCAATATACAAATAAATTTTTAGAAGGATGTGTTAACCAAATCCAAAATTTAAAAGAAAAAAGAAAAGATTGGAAACTTCAATATGGTTGTATCACCCAGAATGGACGGTTAGTCTGTGGTAATAGATATAAGTAAATATCACAAATTTAAATAAAGTATTCTTAATGCAATAAACCCTAGAAGAATTAAGGTCACTTTATCAAAAGTTTCTTTAGATATACTTTTAGCTAACCATGAACCAAGTGGCATAAAGGACATAAGTACAACCGTAGATATAATACTAACAATAATAATCTCTGTATTTAAAAAATTATAGTAGTACAATGTAGGCATTTGGAAGATGGACATCACACCAAAATATACAGAAATAGTTGGTATAAATTGATTTCGTTCTAATTTCATAGAATTTAAAAAAGTTATTGATATTGGTGCTGACAAGCCTGCTGAACCTTGAAGAATACCTCCCCCCGCTCCCATAATAAATACTAGTTTTTTTGCTTTTTCGTAGACTAATTTCCATGAAGGTACTGCAAGTTTGAGTAATATATATATTATTACTATAACGGCTACAGATAGAGTTAAAATTTTAATTGGTAAACTTACTAATAAGATTGTACCAAGAAAAGCTCCTACTCCACCACCTAACGCAAACGAGACAGTAAAAAAAGGTGGAAGAATAGTTTTTCTAAATTGGTAAAGTTGGCCAATATTTGTTAATAAATTAGGAATTACCATAATAATTACTGCAATTCTTACGTCATAAAATGCTGCTATTACAGGTATAGTAATGATTGGAGCCCCTGCTCCTGTTGCACCTTTAAGTATTCCCCCTAAAGCAAAAGCAATGAAGATGGCTATTATTGTTATGGGATCAAAATTCAATTGAATAAAAGCTTTATAATTTTAAAATTAATTTTCCAAAGTGTTCATTATCTCTCATAGAAGATAGAGCTTGTGCCACATCATTAAAATCAAAAACTTTTTCAATTGGTAAAGATAATTTTCCAGTTGTTACTAAATCTCCAAGATCCTTCCACATATCTAAATAGACATTTCTTATTTCTTCAACTGATCTAGTTCTGAAAGTCACTCCTTGATAATTTATTCTTCTCAATGCATGGAGATCACAATTAAAGTCTGTCGTTCCACCTGCTAGTCTTCCAACATTAACTATTTTACCTTTTATTTTAGTAGCTTGCATATTCTGATTAACTGTGTAGCCCGATAATTGATCTATAATAAGATCTACACCATCATTGTTAGTTGCAGCTAAAACTTGATCAACCCAGTCATTATCTTTTGAATTTACTACTATGTTAGCACCTAGTGATTTTAATTTATTAAATTTTTCAGGTTTTGTAGAAGTCCCAATAACTATTTGAGCACCTAAATGTTTTGCTATCTGCAGTCCCATAAGCCCAACACCCGAGCTTGCTCCTTGTATCAGAACTGTTTGTCCTTTTACAAATCCTCCAATTGTAACAATTGCATTATGCATTGTTGCAAGGGCTACAGGTAATGTACTTGCTGTTGTAAAATCCATATTATTGTCAGGTATCTTAATTACTCTTCCATAGTCAGCAATAGCAAATTCAGCCCAAGTTGATGATCCTGAGCACATTACTCTGTCACCGATTGAAAAATTTTTAACATTATCACCACATTCCACTACTTCACCTGAGAACTCCATGCCAACTATAGTTCCAGCGCCACCAGCTGCACCGTGCGCCCCTCCGTCAGCAACAACTAAATCTGCTCTGTTAAGTCCACATGCATGAACCTTAACTAGAACATCATCACTTTTTGGTTTAGGCATATCTACATCTAGAATTTGAACACCAGTATCAGCTACTGTGACTGCTCTCATTTTCTTTCCTTTCTTTTATACAAAAGTCTATGATCTTGCTTCTTTCATTTTATTGCTTATTCCTTCTGCATAAATTCTGACATCACTTGCTAAAGTTGCTAAATCATAGCCATTAGATAATTTATCTTTAAGATAAGAAGGTGAAAGACAATGTATTCCTACTTTTATATTGTTGTCTTTACATGCACTTTCAATTTTTTTAATTGCATCAATCATTTCTGGTTCAACTCTATCTAAACCTGGTTTAAATCCCATAGAAATACTTAAGTCAGATGGCCCTATATATATACCAGTTAAGCCATCCGTAGCTGCAATTTTTTCTACATTTTCTAAAGCTTCAACAGTCTCAATCATAGCAAATGAAATAATTTTTTCATTTGCTTCATCATGATATGATGGACCATGAATCATTAGAGCTCTTGTAGGACCTGAACTCCGGTAACCAATAGGAGCATATCTAGTAGCTCCAACAAAGTTAATAGCATCCTCAGGCGTATTAATCATCGGACAAATAATACCCAATGCGCCAGCATCTAAGGATTTCATTATAATCCCAGGTTCGTTCCACGGAACTCTAACCATCGGAGTTTTACCTGAACCTGATATAACTTGCAGCATGTTGAGAGCTATTTGATAATCAACTAAACCGTGTTGCATATCAATTGTAATGGAGTCAAAGTCATTCATTGACATCATTTCAGCTGTCACTGCATTAGGAATTGAACACCACGCATTAATTGCCCCTTTTCCTTTTGACCAGCAATTTCTTAAAGTTTGTTGTTCCATTTGATTATCTCCTACAAAACGTTTTTATTTATAATAACTTCAGGGTTTACTTTATTATCAAAGACATCAAGTATGTTTTGTACTGCTTGTTTTGACATTCTAATGGTAGCTTCTTGGGTTACACCTGCGATGTGAGGTGAGAGTAAAATATTGTCTAAACTAAAAAGTGGGTTTGAAGATGTCGATGGTTCATCGTCATAAACATCCAAACCGGCTCCTCTTATAATTTTGGATTTTAATGCATTTAATAAAGCCTTTTCATTTACAATCCCTCCCCTAGCACAATTAATTAGAAATGAACTTTCTTTCATAATTTTAAATTCATTATCTGAAAACATATTTGTTGTTTCATTGTTTTTTGGACAATGTAATGATACAGCATCCATTTGGGATAAAATATCTAAAAAATTATCTACAAGAACTGCACCAGATTTTTTTATTTCTTCTGCATTAACATAAGGGTCATAAACATAAACATTCATATCAAAAGCAAGGGCCCTTTTAACTAACCTCGAACCAATTCTGCCAAAACCGATAACGAGCAGATTTTTTTCAGCAACATCCCATGCTCGTATATCCCAACGAGTAGTCCAATCTGCTTTGCGCGCAAAACTGTCATAATAAAAAACATTTTTGGATAGGGCTAACAACATAAACATAGCGTGTTCTGCAACTGAAATCATATTTGAATGTGCAGCTATAGCTAGAGGTATATTACTATCATTCAATGCATCGACATCAATTGAGTCATATCCAACACCATGCCTGGAAACTATTAATAAATTTTTGGAGTTTTCAATTATTTTTCTTGAAATATTAGCCGTCCTAACAGTGATACCATGAACGTCCTTTGCAGCCTCCATAATCTCATTTTCATTAGCCGACATTATAGTAATTGGCTCAATATCATCTCTTTCCAACAATAATTTTTTACCTTCTTCATGAAGACCTTGAACCATCAAAACTTTCTTTTTATTAGTTGGATTGTTATTGACCATTTTAGTTCCTTTAAATATAAAATTTAACTTATTAACAGTAATCTAAACCCAAAATTATTCAAATAAATTATATACGAGATTTATATTGTCTTAAAAAAAATATTATGTTTGAGTTGTTTTAAAATTTTTTTAGGAAATCTGTAAGAAATGAAAACTAAAGCATTTATTCGCCGCGTTGGTTTTGGTCTTAAGCCTGACGAAAAAGTCCCTACAAATCCACTGGATTGGGCAAAAGAACAAATGCTAGTTGTGCCAAAATTAATTTGGCCGGGTAGAATTTACTCGGAAAAAGAAATGTTAGATATTAGAGTAGATTTTACCACTTCTGAAGATAAACTTCAAAAGACCGAAAAAGATCCATCAAAAGCTAAAGAAAAGAAAAGAAAATTATATCGTAGGACTGGACGAAAATTTTTTGAACGATATGAATTAGCTATTAGGCATCATCAAGCAGTATATGGAAATCAACCAGTATTTGAACGTTTTTGGCACTTTTGGGGAAATCATTTTGCCATTGTTGATAAAAATAAATTACCAGTTTTTAATACGGGCCCAATGCAAAGAGAACAATTACGCCCATTAATGACAGGAAGATTTGCAGATATGGTCTATGACATGACTTTAACATGGCCAATGATAAAAAGTTTAGATAATTTTAAATCAAGAGGTCCCAATTCAGCATTTAATGTAAATAGAAGACGTAAAAACAAACCTGAAAAAGGATTAAACGAAAACCATGGCAGAGAATTATTGGAACTTCATACTATTTCTCCTAAAGCAGGATATACTCAAGTAGATGTCATTAATGCCGCTTATATTATGACAGGATGGGGTTTTATTGGTGGTAAAAAAGGTGTTGAAGCAAAAAAAATAGGATATCTGGGCAGTCTTCATGAGCCAGGCACACACACAGTTCTTGGAAAAAAATATAAAACAGAAGGCTTTAGTTCTAAGACAAAAGGTAAAAAACAATTACGTAATCTTATTGAAAATCTCTGCGAGAGTGAAGACTGTATAAATTTTATAGCCTGGAAATTATGTAGACACTTTATTTGTGATGATCCAAAACCAGAAATGATCAAAATTATAATTGATGCTTGGAAAAAATCTAAAGGAATGCTTCCAGATATTCATAAGGCTGTCCTTGAAGCTACATGGAAATACGGTGAACCTGAACAGAAATTCCTTTCACCAGAAACTTGGCTTATACAAATTGCAAGAATGACTGGAGCTGATTGGCCTGGGAATCACAAAATTTTTGAATATGATTTCGAATCTAGGCTTAATTATAAACAAAAGAAAATTAGTTGGATACTTGGTGAATTAGGGCACCTGCCTTTCAGAGCTAAACAGCCAAACGGATTTCCAGATACTGAAGCAGAGTGGCTTTCACAAGAATATCTAGTTAGACGAATTGCATTAGTTAATAACCCTACTCAAATTGGATTATATAAAAATTCATTACCATTAATTGATATTTCAAAAAAAATGGTAAATAAAAATTTTGATGATCCTAGAGAATTGTTGGGTATTTTAAGAAAATTAGAAAATAAGAATAGTAATTCAAATTCTTTAATTGCCGTATTATGTAGTAGAAAGGTTTTAAAAGTATGAATATTTCACGACGTATTTTTTTATCCGGCTCAGCTTCATTAATAGTCTCCGCTCCAATAATATCAAGAGCCTTTGGTTCAACTTCAACAAAGAAAAATCTTGTTGTTATAATGTTACGTGGTGGAATGGATGGCCTTACAGCAGTACCCTTTATCGGTAATAACATTCTTAAAAAAGCAAGGCCAGATATTGGAGTAGATAAACCTATAAAAATTACTTCTGATTTTGCACTGCATCCACAGCTTAAAAAATTCAAAAAATTATGGGACAAAAATAAGGCATCTATCTTTCACGCGACCTCTATCCCATATACAGGTAGATCACACTTTGAAGGACAATACCTAATGGAAAGTGGTGGTACTGTACCTTATTATGATAAGACCGGATGGCTTGGAAGAGCTCTCGAAACGGCAAATAAAAAAAGTTTGTCTATCTCACTTCCAATGCCTCTCATCCTAAGAGGTGGAAAAGATCTTGATAATTTTATGCCTTCAGCTAATAGATTGCCTAGTGATGAAACATTAAAAATTTTAGCAGCTGACTATCATGATGATGAAGCATTAAGCAATGTTTTACGTACCATACGTAAGAGGCCAATTGCCATGATGCAAACTAGTAAGAATTCAAGCCAAGATGTAAAAAGATTGGCTAAGATTGCGGGTCAGCAACTAGTCCAACCTAACGGACCAAGTATTGCAGTGTTTGATATAGCAGGGTTTGACACTCATGCTGATCAAGGAGGTGACTATGGAGAGCATGCAAAAAAATTAAAACAATTTGACGAAATAATTGGTACATTAGAGGATGAATTAGGTTCTGCTTTTGAAGATACAATAATTGTTTCACTTACAGAATTTGGAAGAACAGTTGATCAAAATGGAGGGTCTGGAACAGAACATGGTTATGGTTCTGCTATTCTTATGGCTGGCGGTCTATTACCTAAATCAAAAATAATAGGAGACTGGCCTGGTCTAGAAAAAAAGAATTTATTTGAAGGTCGTGATTTAGATTCTTCGATTGATGCTAGAGCTGTTTATGCATCAATTCTTGCTAGAGTTTTAGATAGAGATCATAAAGAGATAGTTAAAAACGCTTTTTTTAATGCTAATCTTCCAGACATGACCCAGAGGATTTTTGGATAATATAACAAACTAAATCATTT
>ERZ802822.1263-NODE-1263-length-16128-cov-23.920940_pt1 | contig 16128 bp, 16 predicted proteins | sample MGYA00345649_ERZ802822 | MGnify/ENA primary metagenome ERZ802822 (study PRJEB30503, sample SAMEA104212359) | marine metagenome | biome: Westerlies Biome; feature: [SRF] surface water layer (ENVO:00010504) within the epipelagic zone...; material: water...
ATACCTTTTTACCCTGTTCCAATGACCATGCAAACATTTGTTGTGTTGTTTTTGGGAGTAAGCTTAGGATATAAAATTGGATTAGCTAGTGTTGGTTTGTATTTATTAGAAGGAATTTTGGGATTACCAGTTTTTTCAAATTCTCCTGAAAAAGGTGTCGGATTTTTGTACTTCACCGGTCCTACTATGGGGTACTTAATTGGTTTCTTAACTGCTAGTTTTTTAGCTTCAAAAGTAAATAGCAAGGATAGTTTTTTATTAGTTTTAACTAAACTTATAGTTGCAACTTCTACAATTTATATTCTGGGATTATTGTGGCTTGGAACACTTATAGGATGGGATAAACCAATTTTTGCATTAGGAGCTACACCATTTCTTTTAGCTGAAATTTTTAAAATTATTATTTTAGCTATAATATCAAAAAAAATTATAAAAATTAGAAATTTTATCTAGGCGATCTTTTAGATAGAATTCTTTGGAGAGTTCTTCTGTGCATTTTTAATCTTCTCGCAGTTTCAGAAACATTTCTATTACATAGCTCAAAAACTCTATGTATATGTTCCCACTTTACTCTATCTGCAGACATTGGATTTTCTGGTGGAGCAGCTTTTTTATTAGGATCTGCCAATAAAGCCCTCTCAACATCTTCAGCATCAGCTGGTTTGGCTAAATAGTCTATAGCACCTTCTTTGATTGCAGCAACTGCGGTAGGAATATTTCCATATCCTGTCAGCATGATAATTCTACTGTCATTATTTGTTAATTGAATTTGTTTTACTACCTCTAATCCATTACCGTCACCAAGCCTAAGATCTACAACAGCAAATCCTAGTTTTGTTTTCTTAACTGAATCCACTCCTTTTTGTACACTCTCAGCTTGAAAAACTTCAAATCCTTTTTTTTCCATTGCTCTTGCTAGTCTTTCTCTAAATGGATTGTCGTCATCAACTATTAGTAGAGATTTATTCTCGAAATCACTAAGGTTTTTAAGGGCAATTTGTTCTTTCATGCTAACTTATATGGCTATTAACTATTAAAATTCAATACCTATTATTTGCTTTACTTTATTTACCTATAGGCTTAATAGGGGGGAATTTTAAAGTTTTTTATAAGTAAAAGACTTTTTTTTATTAAATTTTTTTTGGAGGCATTTTAAATGCAAAAATTTAAATCAGTTGAGGACTTAATTAATCAACTGAAACCTGAAAAACCGGTTTATTGTATCAGAAAGAATTCTATTCAATCTGCAGTTAAATATTTCATAAAAAATTTTCCTGGAAAAATTTTATACGCAGTAAAAACTAACCCACATCCTTTGGTAATCGAACAAATTATAGAAAGTGGCGTAGAGCAATTTGATGTTGCATCAATTGAAGAAATTAAAACTATAAAAAGTTTTAGCCAAACTGCTAAATGCTCATATATGCACACTGTAAAGAGTAGAGAAAACATAAAAGAAGCTTACTTTAAATATGGAGTTAAAACTTTTTCACTAGATACTAAAGATGAGTTAATCAAAATTATTGAAACTACCAATAATGCTAAAGACTTAGAATTATTTGTAAGGGTAGCAGTTTCAAATGAACACGCAGAAATAGATTTATCAAAAAAATTTGGTGCATTAAGCTCTGAAGCTGCTGGATTATTAAGGCTTGCAAAGCAACACTCCAAAAAAATTGGTTTGAGTTTTCATGTTGGATCTCAATGTATGCATCCAATTTCTTACGCTAAAGGTATTAATGATATTGGAAATATAATTAAAAAAACAAAAATTATCCCAGACTATATTAATGTTGGTGGTGGATTTCCAGCTATATATCCAGATCTAATTCCACAGGCTTTGGATAGCTATTTTAATGAAATTAAAAAAAGTTTAGAAAACTTAAAGCTTGAAAAGTTACCTGAAATAATTTGTGAACCTGGGAGAGCTTTAGTGGCAGAAAGTGGTTCTACAATTGTAAAAGTAAATTTACGAAAAAAACAAAAACTTTATATAAATGATGGAACTTATGGCACTCTTTTTGATGCAGGTACTCCTAATATTGTTTTTCCATCTAAAATGATTAAAGAAAATAGTAATAAAATAATTTCTAAAAAATTAACAGCTTTTGATTTTTTTGGACCGACTTGCGATAGTATGGATTATATGAAAGGTCCATTTTTACTTCCTAACAATATTAAAGAAAATGATTATATTGAACTTGGTCAATTAGGTGCTTACGGTTTAACATTTAGAACTCAGTTTAATGGCTTTTACTCTGATGAAATCTACGAGGTTGAAGATCAACCAATATTAACGATGTATGGTAAAGACATTAATAAAGCTACTCTGGTTGCTTAATGTCTGATCATAAAAACGTAGGTCATAATAGCAAAAAAGATTTTTTAAAGAATCCAATAGAACATATTGATATTACGTCATTTGACTCTCGAAAAATAATTTCTTCGATGGAAAAAATGTCTTTTGTTTCAAGAGAAACAGCTAATGCAGCGAATATATATAACGACATGTTAAAAGATAAAGATTGCACAATATTTTTAACATTAGCAGGGTCTACATCTGCCGCTGGTTGTATGAATATTTATAAAGATTTAGTTAAATATAATATGGTGGATGCGATTGTTGCAACTGGAGCATCTATTGTTGATATGGATTTTTTTGAAGCCCTTGGATTTAAACATTATCAAGGTTCACAATTTCAAGACGATACAGAATTAAGAAATAACTATATTGATCGAATATATGACACCTATATCGATGAAGAAGAGTTGCAAATGTGTGATAAAATTATATGCGAGATAGCAGATACATTAGAACCACGAAGTTATACTTCTAGAGAGTTTATTTATGAGATGGGAAAATATTTAAAAAAAAATTCAAAGAAGAAAGACTCTTTAATTGAGACTGCATATGAAAATGATGTTCCAATTTTTTGTCCTGCCTTTACAGACTCTAGTGCGGGATTTGGTTTAGTTATTCATCAAGAAAAAAATCCAAAACAACATATGACTATAGATTCTATTAGAGAGTTTAGAGAACTTACAGAAATTAAAATTCAATCTAAAGGTTCAGGACTTTTTATGATTGGTGGTGGGGTTCCCAAAAATTTTATTCAAGATACAGTTATATGTGCTGAACTTTTAGGAAAAGAAGTTGATATGCATAAATATGCTGTACAAATTACAGTTGCAGATAGTAGAGATGGTGCTTGCAGTAGCTCAACCTTAAAGGAAGCAAGTTCTTGGGGTAAAGTAGATATAACAAAAGAACAAATGGTGTTTGCTGAAGCAACAAGTGTATTGCCACTAATAGCAAGTGATGCTTACCATAAAGGTGAATGGAAAAGCAGAGATAGAAAAAACTTCACAAAAATTTTTAAATAAAATTGAAATATCTTTCAAATAAAAACGGATTTTTAGGGATTGATAATAAAGTCAATTTCAAAGAAAAAGTAATAGTTGTACCATTTGGCCTTGAAAAAACAGTTAGTTATGGAGGTGGAACTAAAAATGGACCCAAAGAAATAATCAAAGCATCTCATCAAGTTGAATTGTATGATGAAGAATTAAATTGTGAACCTTATAAAAAAATAGGGATTAAAACCTTAAAGCCATTTAAGATTGATAAAAATATCAAAAAAGCTCTAAATAAGATGTCTAAAATAAATGAAGAGATTTTAGGTAAAAAACTTTTTCCAATGACATTTGGTGGTGAACACTCCATTACCCCTGGATGTATTGCTCCATTCACTAAAAAATATAAAGACATATGTCTTTTACATTTTGATGCTCATGCAGACTTACGAGAAAGTTATAATGGAGAAAAATTTTCACACGCTTCTGCTATTAGAAGATGTTTAGATTATCCAAATGTTTCTGTAATTTCATTTGGAATTAGAAACATATCTCAAAGTGAAATTCCCTTTTTAAAAAAAAATTCTTCTAGAATTAATGTATTTTGGGCAAAAGATAAAAGTAAATGGAATTTAAACAAGTTTAAAAAACTGATAAAGAATAAAACAGTTTATCTGACCTTTGATGTTGATGGATTAGACTCAAGTATTATGCCGGCAACCGGGACTCCAGAACCCGGTGGATTATTGTGGGATGAAACTCTAAATATTATAAGAATTGCTGCAAAAAATTCTAAAATTGTTGGTGCAGATATTAACGAACTATCACCCATAAAAGGCTTTAACTCATATAATTTTCTTGTAGCAAAGTTAGCTTATAAAATTTTGTCTTATAAATTTTTATACTAAACTTTAACAGCTTTGAAGGTAGCAAGTAATAATCTAAAAGGTATTAACATTATTAAAGCCACAAATATCTTAACTGCTAAGTCTCCTAAAGATAACGTAATCCATGGTATCCCTGTTGCATAAAAAGATATTGAAAAGAATAAAAAAGTATCAACTGTAGATCCAATAAATGAAGAAGCTATTGGAGCTATAAACCATTTTTTTTTTCTTAATTGATCAAATATTTGTACATCCAATAATTGAGCTACCAAAAAAGCAGTTCCTGACCCAATGGCAATTCTCACTGAAATTAAATCTGCAAAATTAGTTGAGAATAAAAGAGTAAAACTAACACCTATTGCAAATCCAATATAAACAATTTTTCTTGCTACCAACTTTCCATATGATCTATTTGCTAAATCTGTAATTAAAAATGCCACTGGATAACTAAAAGCACCATAAGTAAGTATCTCTTCGAGACCATAATATTTAATCGGAAACTGAACTAAATAATTTGATGACAAAACAACAACTCCCATTAAAAATGAGAGAAGCAAAAACAATTTATTCATTATGCAGATTTTGCTACTGGCTTTTTCTTAAACGGAGATTTAATTAAAATCCCTTTTTTTAATTTTTTAAGTCTTGGTGACAAGTTTTTGTTTTTAACAACCTTTAAATATTCGTCAAAACTACCTTTTTTATCAACTGATCTTACTCCCGCATTACTTACAGTAAGTTTCAAACTTCTTTTCATCAGTTCGCTTGTGAACTTAACTTTTTTAAGATTAGGTAAAAATCTTCTTTTAGTCTTATTGTTAGCATGACTAACATTATGACCTTTCATAGGGATTTTACCGGTTAATTCACATTTTTTTGACATAATAACAGTGCCTATATAAGGCGAGATGATGAATGCGTCAAGTTTAATAGATTTAAGATAGGGTTTTATTTCCTACAATTTCATTAAAATTCTTCACTCCATCTCTTAATAGTAAATCTTTTAGATCCTTTTTTATAATCCCTGCAATATTTGGGCCTTTAAAAACCATTCCAGTATAAAGTTGAATAAAATCTGCACCTGCTAAAAACTTATTATATGCCGCTTGACCAGAGTCAACACCCCCTACTCCTATTATCTTAATTTTACCTTTTAATAACTTATAGAATTTATTAATTAAAATATTTGATTTTGTCTCTATAGGTTTTCCAGATAACCCTCCTTTTTGATGTCTTTGAATATCACTAAGCAAATTTCTTGAAGACTCAGATGTATTAGAAATAATTATCGCTTTTATCTCGTTTTCTAAAAGGATTTCAGAAATCAAATTAATTTGATTTTCGTCTATATCTGGTGAGATTTTTACTACAATGGGAACATTTGATTTTAAATCATTTTTTTCTTTTAAAATAGATGCAAGCAATTCTTGTAATTTACTTTCTTCGTGAAGACTTCTTAAATTTTCAGTATTTGGAGATGAAATATTTATTGTTATATAATCTGCAACTTCATGAAAGGTTCTTAATCCGATTAAGTAATCATTCAGCCTATTATCAGAATCTTTATTTGGTCCTATATTAATCCCAAGTAATCCTAGCTTTTTATTTGATTTAATTCGATCCAAAACAGTTTTAGCTCCATGATTATTAAATCCCAATCTGTTAATTAAAGCTTCATCTTCAACAAGTCTAAAAACTCTTGGTTTAGAATTTCCATATTGTTTTAAAGGAGTAATGGTTCCAACTTCAACAAATCCAAAACCTAGTCTGAATAAAGCATTATATACTTCTGCATTCTTATCAAAACCAGCTGCCATCCCTATTGGATTATCTATCTCCTTATCAAAAATTTTAGTTTTAAAAATTGGATCATCTTTATTTTTATCAAATATATTTGAAACTAAATTCAATTTTAAAGATTTAATTGCTAAAGTGTGAGCTCTTTCAGGATCTATTTTAAATATTAAAGATCTTAGCTTTGAAAACATTATTTTAGTTTATTTATTAACAGCTCTTTAGTTTCGTTGACACCAAAAAAACTTATAAAAAATCCCATACGAGGCCCATTTTCATCTCCAAAAACTACCTCATAAATCAATTTAAACCAATCTCTTAAATTTTCTGCATAACCATTTTCTTTTCCAGTTGAATAAATCAATGTTTGTATGTCTTCTGGCGACATTTCATCAGTACACTTTTCTAAAGTTTTTACTAAAGCTTGTAATGCTAATTTTTCATTATCATTGGGATTCTTATATTTTTTTTGAGCCTTGATTACATCATTAAAATACTTAATTGCATAACCTATCAATCCATCAAAAATTGAAAAATTTTCTTCAGAAATATCTGATTTATATTTTTTAACAAATTTCCATAATAATTCTTTACTGTCGGCATTGCTAGTCTCAACCAAATTTAGCAACATTGAAAATGTCATAATCATATCCTCATTAGGAATATTACCATTATGTACATGCCAAACAGGATTCATTAATAGTTGTAATTCATTCTGTTTTTTTGATTTTTCAATACAATCTAAATAATCATCGACAGCTTTAGGTACTATTTCTTTATAAAGTTTTTTAGCTCTTTTTGGGTTTTGATACATATACAAAGATAAACTTTCTGGAGAAGCATATTTTAACCATTGATCAATGGTGATACCATTCCCTTTTGACTTAGAAATTTTCTCACCTTTTTCGTCTAAAAATAACTCATAAGCAAATCCTGATGGATTTTTTTTTCCTATTAAATTAATTATTTTTGTTGATAAAATTGCACTCTCAATTAAATCCTTACCATACATTTCAAAGTCGACATCAAGAGCATACCATCTCATCGCCCAATCAACTTTCCATTGTAATTTACAATTTCCATCTAAAATACTTGCCTCAAATTTTTTTCCTTTATTATCAAAAATAATCTTAGATTTTTCTTTATCAATTTCTATAACGGGTATTTCCAAAACATGTCCAGAGTCAGGACAAATTGGTAAAAATGGACTATAAGTTTGTTGTCGTTCCTTGCCTAGTGTTGGAATTATAATGTTCATAATTCCCTCATAATTATCTAAAATAATTTTCAGCGTAGGATTAAAAAAACCACTCTTATAAAGAGATGTGGAACTTTGAAAATTATATTTAAATTTGAAACTATCTAAAAAATTTTTTAACATTTCATTATTATGCTCACCAAAACTATTAAATTTTTCAAACGGATCAGGAACTTGAGTTAATGGTTTATGAAGATTATCATTTAATAATTTTTGATTAGGAACGTTATCTGGAACTTTTCTTAATCCATCCATATCATCTGAAAATGTTATTATCTCAGTAGGTAAATCTGATAATTGATTTAATGCATTTACTAGCATCGATGTTCTTGCAACTTCGCCAAATGTTCCAATATGTGGAAGACCACTTGGACCATAACCGGTCTGTAGTGTAATTTTACCTTTTTTTTCAATGAAAGATTTTCTCTCACGAAGCATTTTTTTTGCTTCTACAAAAGGCCATGCACTTGTTTTATCTAAATTTTCTTTTTTAATCATGAATTATTCTTCTAAAAAATCTTAAATTAGCGAATTTATTAATTCTTATAGAGTTGAAATTTATTTACCATAAAATAATGTTCTTTCAAAATGTCTAATTATAAAACTGTTTTTTTTACCCTTGGAATTTTACAAATAATTCTAGGTGTATCAATGTTCATACCTATAATTGCACAGTTTGTTTATTCAGAAATAGATTCATCTTTCTTTGGTGCCTCAATTATTACAATTGTATTTGGAATTTTATTTTTTTTATCTAATTTAGATCACAATAAAAAATTAAACTTACAACAAGCTTTTTTGTTAACAGCTCTATCTTGGTTGAGTATTGCAATTTTTGGCTCTCTACCATTTATATTTTCAACCATTGAATTAACAATTACTGATGCTTTTTTTGAAAGTATGTCAGGTATAACAACCACTGGTTCTACTATAATTTCTAATTTAGAAGAAACACCTAAAGGAATATTGTTATGGAGAGCTATCCTTCAGTGGTTAGGGGGTATCGGTATAATTGTTATGGCAATTACTCTAATGCCAATAATGAATGTGGGTGGAATGCAATTATTCAAGATATCTAGTAACGATTCTTCTGAAAAAATACTTCCAAAATCAAAAGAGATAGCTCTAAGATTAATTTATATTTATTTAGGCTTAACTGCTATATGTGCAATTACTTATTGGGTGTTTGGAATGGGAAAATTTGATAGTTTAACTCATTCTATGACCACAATTGCAACTGGTGGTTTCTCAAATTATAACCAGTCAATTGGTTATTTCGATAGCGTCCCTATAGAAATCTCATCAATGGTTTTTATTATTTTAGGTAGTTTACCTTTTATTGCATATATAAAATTTATAAATGGAAATAGAAAAATTTTTCTAACAGATATTCAAATAAAAACTTTTTTAAAAATTATCATCGCAACAGTTATTATACTGTCTGTATATTTATTAATAAATGATAATGATAATTTTAATTTGAGGTCAGTTTTTTTTAATACAGTTTCAATATTAACTGGAACTGGATACGTAAGTGCAGAATTTGATGGTTGGGGTAGTTTTCCATTGACATTATTTCTGGCTTTAATGTTTATAGGAGGCTGTGCAGGCTCAACAACTTGTGGAATTAAAATTTTCAGAATTCAAATATTATATTTATTTATAGCAAATCAGCTTAAAAAAATTATTTATCCAAAAGGAGTTTTTGTAATTAAATATGATCAAAGCTCAGTGGATGATAAATTTATTGCTTCAATAATTTCTTTTATATATTTTTACTTTGTAATATTTTTTGTATTAACTACCTTATTGTCATTAACTGGACTTGATTTTATTACTTCAATCTCTGGAGCAGCAACTTCAATTTCTAATGTTGGTCCTGGATTAGGCCCTATAATTGGTCCTAATGGAGATTTTTCTTCACTACCAGATATTTCTAAATGGGTTTTAACTATAGGAATGATTTTGGGTAGACTTGAATTGTTTGCAATACTAGTATTATTCTTACCTTCTTTTTGGCGTAATTAAAAATGATTGAAATAAAGAAACAATCTTTATCTGAAACTTTTTCAGTCTATTTTGATAGTAGAATGTTAAAGATCTTATTGCTTGGAGCAATCTCTGGCTTTCCATGGGTTTTGATAGGGAGTAGTCTCAGTCTTTGGCTAAAAGAGGATGGTTTAAGCAGATCTACTATTGGATGGGCTGGCTTAATTTTTGGTGTATATGCTTTTAATTATTTATGGGCACCTTTAATTGACAGAATACAACTTCCTTTTTTAACAAAAAGAATTGGTCACAGAAGAGGATGGATAGTTTTAATGCAGTTATTAATTTTAATTTGCCTATTCCTGTGGAGCATAATTAATCCAACTGAAAATTTAGCTTTAGTAATTAGCGTTGGTTTATTAATAGCAATAGCCTCAGCTACTCAAGATATAACTGTTGATGCTTTAAGAATAGAACAAATTGGAGAAAATGAAGGAAAATCAATGGCTGCTGGAGCTGCAATGGCGGTTGTTGGTTGGTGGACTGGATATAAACTGGGTGGGGTTATTTCATTATTTTCCGCAGAATATTTACAAAATTTAGGATTTGAAAATTATTGGCAGTTAACATTTTTAATTTTAGGAGTACTGGTAATACTAATGAATATTGGGCTAATGTTTGTTAAAGAATCTGATTCTACAGATCGAGAAAATAAACAAAAAGAAAATGATAAATTAATTTCTAACAATTTTAAGACCAAAAATCTAATTACTAACTTTTTTACATGGATTGGTGGAACTATAAGTGGACCAATTATTAGTTTTTTTAAAAAAAATGGATTTTCAATTGCCCTTGGAATACTTGGTTTTGTTTTTTTATTTAAAGTTGGTGAGGCCTTTTTGGGAAGAATGTCTATTATATTTTATAAAGAGATAGGTTTTAGCAAAACAGATATTGCTATTTATTCTAAGACTTTAGGATGGGTTACAACTGTAATTTTTACATTATTGGGTGGACTTTTTGTAATTCGATCAGGCGTTTTAAAAGCAATGTTTCTTGCAGGAATTATTATGGCAAGCACAAATCTTTTATTTAGCGTTCTTGCTTGGAGTGATAAATCTGAATTACTTTTTGCAATAGCAGTTATTTTTGATGATATTGCAGCTGCGTTTGCAACTGTAGCCTTTGTTGCCTTTATTTCTTTACTGGTAGATAGATCCTATACAGCAACCCAGTATGCTCTATTAGCCTCAATTGGAACAGCTGGCAGAACAACTTTAGCATCATCATCGGGTGCATTAGTGGATTGGTTAAACGGTGATTGGGGTACATTTTTTATTCTAACAGCTATAATGGTAATACCATCATTAATTTTATTATGGTTCATGAGAAACAAGCTTAAATTAAGTGAAAAATAATTATTATTTTAATCGTAGTTTAGGTAATATTTACATAAAGCCATCTGTTAAGTCAGAAGTTAGTTCGCAAATTTTATATGGTGAAAAATTTTCTATTATTTCAAAAAATGAAAAATGGGTCAAAATTAAAACAAGTTATGATAGATATATTGGCTACTTAAAAAATGATAAATTCATAAAAAATTTAAAACTTACGCATAAAATATTTAGATTAAAATCTCAGGTATTTAAAAAATTAAATAATAAATTTGTTCCCACAAACCAATTTATATACTTTGCATCAAGAATAGTACTTCAAAATCAGAGTGTTAATTTTATTGAATTTGACAAAAATCAATGGGTTAAAAAAAAAGATATAAAAAAGATTAATCATGTTGAAAAAGATTTTGTGAAAATATTTAAATTATTTCTTGGAACTAAATATTTATGGGGAGGAAAAAGCTGTGATGGCATTGATTGCTCTGCACTTATCCAAATGTATTACTATTATAATAATTTATTTTTTCCAAGAGATACAAAAGATCAAATAAAGTATTGTAGAAAAAAATCTAAAAAAAATTATAAACCTGGAAATATAATTTTTTGGAGAGGTCATGTTGGAATTTGTTTAAAAAATAATGCTTTCATTCACGCCTATGGTCCTAGAAAAAAAGTCTTAATAATGAAAACAGAAAACACGATAAAATTAATTAAAAAAACAGCAAAACTTGAGGTTAGAAAAATTTGTAATATTAAAAATTATTAGCTTCTTCCAAAATCTGGTTTATCTATATCTTGTTTTAATTTAATAATTTTTGTTCTTACTTTTTTTGTTTGAATTAATTTTCTTAAAATTGATTTATTATTTTTTGAATTAATATCTTTTTTGAATGAATTTAGGTTTTTGATAAATAAATCAATAGCTTTTGAAATATTTTTCTTATTATTAAAAAATATATCCCTCCACATAATTTCATTTGAAGCTGCTATTCTTGAAAAATCTCTCAAACCGCCTGCACTATATTTAATCAAGTCATAATTTTGTATTTTTTCAAAATCTTGCGCTGACTTGACTAGATTATATGCAATTAAGTGCGGGAGATGACTGGTTATAGAAAAAATTTTATCATGTTTTTCAGGGCTCATAATAGCCACTTTTGAACCAATTTTTTTCCAAAACTTATTTAATACATTCAAATGAATTTTTTGAGTATTTTTCTCTTTTATTAAAACACACCATTTATTCTCAAATATATCTTGTTTACCATGCTCTGGTCCACTTACTTCAGATCCTGCAATGGGATGACTTTGTGTCCAAAAAATATCTTTTCTTAGAAATTTTTTAATAATTTTTGAAGTTTCTATTTTTGATGAACCTATATCTGTTATAATAGTCCTGGGTGATAAAAATTTATTCATCTTAAGAATAAGATTCTTATATTCACTCATTGGTGTGCATAGAATTATTAAATCTGATTTTATAATACCATCCTCTAATTTTTTTATAATTATTCCAGGAAGTTTTAATTTTTTTATTTTAGCAATATTAGATTTTGATTTTTCATAAATATAAATCTTTTTGGCCATCTTTTTTTTTTGAATTCTTCTCAATAAAGATGATCCCAATAAACCACATCCGATAATTAAAATATTTTTCATATTAACTTAATATTTTTTTTGCAGCATTCATAAATGCTAAATTTTCACTTTTAGACCCAATAGTTAATCTTAATTTATTCTTGATGTGATAACCATCTTCTGTGGATCTTACAATAATTCCTTTTTTTTTTAATCTCTCATAAAAATACTTGGCTGTATATTTGCATTTATCAAAATCTAAAAATAGGAAATTTGCAGAAATTGCATTAGAAAAAATATTATGTTGCTCAAGATAAGATTTTATCTTCTTAGCATAATACAAATTATGTTTTATTGACCGTTCTATAAATTTTTTATCTTTAAGCGACTCTGTTGCTGCTAATTGCCCAAGGAGACCAACATTAAATGGAGGTTTTATAACATTTAGTGCAGTTATTATTTTTTTAGATCCATATCCCCATCCAACTCTTAATGAAGCTAGTCCAAATATTTTAGAAAATGTTCTTAGCACAAAAACATTATCTTTGTTTTTAAATAAATCTAATCCTGATTTATAATCTTTATTTTTCATGTATTCGGCATAAGCATCATCTACCACTAGTAAAATATTTTTATTTAATTTTTTTCTAAGATCTAATATCTCATTTTTTGTTAAATAAGTTCCCGTTGGATTATTTGGATTAGCAATAAAAACAATTTTTGTATTTTTGCTTATCTTTTTAAGAATTTCATTACTTGAAATTTTAAAATTAACTTCTTTTGCAAACACAACCTTAGCACCAACAATATTTGCATAAATTCTGTACATCAGAAAACTATATTGTGGAACTACAACTTCATCTTTAGGCTTTAAAAATAATTGACATATCATTTGAATAACCTCATCCGAACCTGCTCCACATATGATTTTATCACGATTACAATCAAATTTTTTTGATATTTCTGCTCTTAAATTTTGAGATTTGCCGTCAGGATATCTCTCTAAATTAAATTTTTTATTGGATAATATCTTGGTTGCTTTAGGACTCATTCCTAAGGCTGATTCATTAGCTGATAATTTAATAATTTTTTTTTGTTTTTTAATCTTAGATTTACCAGGTTTATATGCCTCGATATTAAATTTTTTAAATTTTGGTGTAGTCATATTTTTAATTTATGGGTTCTTTATAGATAAAATTAAAAATTTTTACATAGAATAAGACAATTTTTAAAATAATTGACATAATAAATAACTTCTTGTACAAAATTTATGCGCTGATTTAACTGAATTGCGAGCGCTTAAAAAAAACCGCTAAAATTGTTTTTTTCTCTCAATTCAATTAATGACTTTTATTATGAATACAGAGATAAATTTAAAAACTCTAATAGTTAAAAAACCACTAAAACTAGATTGTGGAAAAACAATTAATAATTTTCCAATTGCCTATGAAACTTATGGGTCATTAAATGAAAACAAAGATAATGCTATTTTAATCTTTCATGCGCTAACGGGTGATCAATTTGTAACTGGTCTAAATCCAATTACAAATAAAGATGGTTGGTGGTCCTATGCGGTAGGTCCAGATAAAGCAATTGATACTAATAAGTATTTTGTAATTTGTTCAAATGTAATTGGTGGATGTATGGGTTCATTTGGACCAAGTCATAAAGATCCTAATACACAAGAAATTTTAGGTACTAATTTTCCAGTAATCACTATTAATGATATGGTCAATGCACAGAATAATTTACTTGATCACTTTGGAATAGAAAAACTTTTTTCTGTTGTTGGTGGATCCATGGGAGGCATGCAGGTTCTTCAATTTATTAGTAATTTTCCAGGTAAAGCTAAAACTGTAATTCCTATTGCATGCACCTCTAGTCATTCAGCTCAAAATATTGCATTCAATGAACTTGGTAGACAAGCAATTACTGCAGACAACAATTGGAACGAAGGAAACTACAATACTAAAGATACTGTTCCAAATAAAGGTTTGGCTGTTGCAAGAATGGCTGCCCATATAACATATCTTTCAAAAAAAGGTCTTCAAGAAAAATTTGGAAGAAAACTACAAGAGAGAGAAGATATCAAATTTAGTTTTGATGCAGATTTTCAAATTGAAAGTTATCTTAGATATCAAGGATCAGTTTTTGTAGATAGATTTGATGCTAACAGCTACCTTTATATTACTAGAGCTATGGATTACTTTGATTTAGGTAAACAATTTAAAGGAAATTTATCAGATGCTTTTAAAGAAACTGAAGCTAAATTTTTTATAATATCTTTCACTTCAGATTGGCTTTACCCAACTCAGGAAAATAAAGATATCGTAATTGCTTTAAACGCTATTGGTGCTGATGTAGGTTTTGTTGAAATTGAGTCAGACAAGGGACATGACTCATTCTTACTTGATGTTCCAGATTTCTTAAATTCACTTAAAAACTTTTTAGATAAATCTTATACAGAAAATTAATTATGAAAAATGAATTTAAAGTAATTGCTGATTTAATTGAAAAAGATAAAAGAGTTCTAGATGTTGGGTGTGCAGATGGAACCTTAATGAAATTTTTGAAAGATAACAAAAATATTAATATTAGAGGTTTAGAAATTTCAAAAGACAAAGTTCAAAAATGTATCGCAAAAGGTTTAACTGTTATCGAGGGAAATGCTGAAAAAGATTTAAGTCAATTTCCTGACAAATCTTTTGATTATGTTATTTTGAGTCAAACACTTCAAGCATTTTTAAATCCTGAACTAGTAATTAATGAATTATTAAGAGTTGGAAATAAAGCAATAGTTACAATTCCTAATTTTGGTTACTGGAAAATTAGACTTCATTTATTAACCAAAGGTACAATGCCTATAACTAAAACGTTACCAGATGAATGGTATAACACTCCTAATCTACACATGTGTACAATTAAAGATTTTGTTCATTTTGTAAAATCTAGAAATTTTAAAATATTTAAATCACTTGCACTAAATAGTGAAAATGTTTCACTAATTAACAATTCTAATTTAGGAATTAAAAATTTGTTCGCTGATCTGGGGATTTTTTTAATTGAAAAATAATATGAAAATCGAAATAATTCCATGCTTACAAGATAATTACAGTTATTTGATAATTGATGAAATTAATAATAATGCATGTGTTGTTGATCCTAGTGAAGCAGAACCAGTTATAAACTTTATAGAAAAAAATAATATTAATTTAAAATATATTCTAAATACACATCACCATTTTGATCATATTGGAGGCAATATAAATTTAAAGAAAAAATATAATGCTATTGTAGTTGGCTACAAGGATGATGCTCATAGAATTCCTGAGATTGATTTTTTGGTAGAAGACAATCAAATATGGAAAGCTGAGAATTTTGAAGCAAAAATTATGTATATTCCTGGACATACTATTGGCCATATTAGTTTTTATTTTTTTAAGGAGAAATTAATCTTTACTGGAGACACATTGTTTTCACTTGGTTGTGGTAGAATTTTTGAAGGCACTTATGAGCAAATGTTTTCTTCTTTAAATAAAATAAAAAGTCTACCAGAAGATACTAAGATTTATTGTGGACACGAATATACACTTCAAAATTCTAAATTTTGTATTAAACATGATCCAGCAAATTTAAATCTTCAAAAGAAGATAATAGATATTAAAAAAAAACTTGAAAATAATACCCCTTCAATCCCATCTACTCTAAAAGATGAAATAGAATGCAATATATTTTTAAGAGCAAATAATATCGAATCTTTTTCAAAATTGAGAGATTTAAAGGATAATTTCTAATTAATTCGACTTGACTAAAACCTTGCTACAACTATATTGCGGTAACTTAAATTTAAATTCATACTATGTCATACGCA
>ERZ802822.1264-NODE-1264-length-16106-cov-10.437208_pt1 | contig 16106 bp, 15 predicted proteins | sample MGYA00345649_ERZ802822 | MGnify/ENA primary metagenome ERZ802822 (study PRJEB30503, sample SAMEA104212359) | marine metagenome | biome: Westerlies Biome; feature: [SRF] surface water layer (ENVO:00010504) within the epipelagic zone...; material: water...
CACGCTGGCAAGTGCCTAAGGTAGTTGTGGGCATGACCATTGTTTCTTTTGCTACTTCACTTCCAGAACTCATTACGGGCATACGTGCTGCGCTTGCAGGTTATCCCGACCTGTCACTTGGGAATGTGATTGGCTCCAATATCGCAAACTTGGGATTCGTCCTGGGACTCGTTTTGCTGTTCAGTAAGATGGATATTCAAAAAAGCTTTTACAAATTCGACTGGCCCATTGTCTTTGGGGTCTCTTTGCTGTTGTTGTTTTTTATCTATGACGGAACCATCAGCCAAACCGAAGGCGTACTATTACTTTGTGGTTTGGTAGGGGTGATGTATTACTTAATTAGGTACCAACCCCCAGTAGTTGCTGAGCATGCAGCAGAAGTTGTTGCAACTAAAAGTTGGTGGTGGATTATTGCTTTTGTGGCTTTGGGTTCGTTGGGCTTGGCTTTTGGATCTCAATGGTTGGTCAAAGGAGCTGTGGGCCTGGCACGTGCCTTTGATGTTAGTGAGCGTATTATTGGTATTACACTGGTTTCCATCGGTACTAGTTTGCCTGAACTTGTGGCTTCGGGTATGGCTATTGTGAGAAAGGAGTCAGGCATTTCAATAGGTAACCTTATTGGCTCTAACTTATTTAATATCCTAACCGTATTGGGCGTTACCGCAGTTATTCACCCGTTGCATGTTGTTGACGATAGGTTGTTGTCTTTTGATATTTGGGTGATGCTGGGATTTACATTCCTACTCTTGCCCTTGGTTTTTGTGCCAAAAAAACTCGAGCTCAACTGGCGCGAAGGAATTATTTTAAGCGCGGCCTATATTGCCTATTTGGTTGTAACGCTTGCATAAAAAAAGCACCTGATTCTCGAGAATGTCGAGAGACAGATGCTTTTCTAGCTAAAATTAAAGATAAGCTTACACGTCAGCAGACTTTACCGTCTTGATGATACGTGCAGCAATTTTGTATGGATCAGCGTTAGAAGCTGGACGACGATCTTCTAACCATCCTTTCCAACCTTTCTCAACAGTCATAATCGGAATACGAATGGAAGCACCACGGTCAGAAACACCGTAGCTAAATTCGTCGATTGATTGTGTCTCGTGATCACCTGTAAGGCGTTGGTCGTTGTAAGCACCATAAACTTCGATGTGTTCTTTAACCACAGGACGAAATGCTTCACAAATCTTGTCATACGTTTCTTTAGAACCACAAGTTCTAAGGAGAGTGTTGGAGAAGTTTGCGTGCATACCAGAACCGTTCCAGTCTGTAGCACCAAGAGGTTTTGGGTGATAGTCTATAGCCAAACCATAGTCTTCAGCCAAACGCTCTAGGATGTAACGTGCAATCCAAATTTGGTCACCTGCCTCAGCAGCACCTTTAGAGAAAATTTGAAATTCCCACTGTCCAGGAGCAACCTCACCGTTAGTACCTTCAACATTTAGACCAGCATCTAAACAGATGTCTAGGTGGCGGTCCATAATTTCACGTCCGTAAGAGTTTTTAGCACCTACAGAGCAGTAGAACTGACCCTGTGGGGTTTGATCTTTAGGAAATCCAAGTGGTAAATTTGTTTCTGGATCCCAAAGAAAATATTCTTGTTCAAATCCAAACCAGAAATCATCATCATCGTCTTCAATGGTAGCACGACCATTTGAAACGTGAGCTGACCCATCTGCGTTAAGGACTTCAGTCATTACTAAATACCCGTTTCTTCTTTCCGGATCGGGAAATATGGAAACAGGCTTTAAAAGACAGTCAGAAGACCCTCCCTCTGCTTGTAGTGTAGAACTACCGTCAAAAGACCACATTTCGACATCTTCTAGTTTTCCAGAAAAGTCGCTAACTACTTTCGTTTTGCTTCGCAGGTTGGCAGTCGGCTTGTAGCCGTCCAACCAGATATATTCAAGTTTTGATTTATTCATGATTTTATATAATGATAAAACAAAAATAAAATTAATAATAACCCCACTAATGTTGGAGGGTATATTTTTATGAACATTCTACATATTTTTATAGACCCCTCAAAATTGATAGGGTATAATTGTTAAATACATAAAATTTGGACATTTATACATTAAATTCAAAATCTATGAACACACAAAATTATAGCGCTATTTGATGTATATTTGTTACATCCTAAAACCTTAATATTATGAACAAACTGCGTTTCCAAGCCATTCAGGACGCTGTCAGCCGCCTACCAAAACCTTTTCATTCCGACCAAAAAAAATCGGTAATATTTGCAAGTCACGTCTTTACCAAGAAGGTGATGCGAACTTTTTTGACCAAGCAAGCCTTTGCTGAAGTCGATGAATCCATTGAAAAAGGCACTAAAATAAAACGTACCATAGCCGACCATGTTGCCGCCTCAATGAAAGATTGGGCCATATCCATGGGCGCGACGCACTACACACACTGGTTTCAGCCCCTAACAGGCGCTACCGCCGAAAAGCACGATGCTTTTTTTGATTTTGATTCCAATGGCGATAGCCTAGAACACTTCGATGGTTCGCAATTGGTGCAACAAGAACCCGATGCATCTAGTTTTCCTAGTGGCGGTATCCGCAACACTTTTGAAGCTAGGGGATATACCGCTTGGGACCCTTCATCTCCTGCCTTTATTTATGGTACCACCCTTTGTGTGCCCACCATTTTTGTCTCATACACGGGTGAAGCACTTGACAACAAAACACCTTTGCTGCGCGCACTCAATATCATAGACGATGCAGCTACACAAGTTGCTAAGTACTTTGATAAGAACGTCACGCACGTTGATGCAACCCTTGGATGGGAGCAAGAATACTTTCTTATTGATAAAGCCCTGGCATCTTCTCGACCAGATATTATGCTGACTGGAAGAACATTGGTGGGTCATCCACCACCAAAAGGACAGCAATTAGATGATCACTATTTTGGCTCCATTCCGTCACGTGCCCTTAACTTTATGCGTGAGCTAGAGTATGAATGTATGTTGTTGGGAATACCAGTAAAAACACGTCACAACGAAGTTGCACCCAACCAATTTGAATTGGCGCCTATTTTTGAGGAAGCTAACCTAGCCGTTGACCACAACGCACTGCTTATGGATATTATGGGTAAGGTGGCAAGTAAGCATCACTTTAAGGTGCTGCTACACGAAAAGCCTTTCTCCGGTATCAACGGTTCAGGAAAACACAACAACTGGTCCTTGTCTACCAATACGGGAGTAAACCTGTTAAGCCCAGGAAAGACGCCGATGAGTAACTTGCAGTTTTTGACATTTTTCATAACCACCATAAAGGCGGTTCAAAACTATGAATCACTTGTGCGAGCTTCTGTTGCTAGCGCTGGAAATGACCATCGTTTAGGAGCTAACGAAGCACCACCAGCCATTGTTTCCATTTTTATTGGGACGCAGCTAACATCTGTGCTTGAAAATTTAGAGCATGTTTCCAAAGGCAAATTATCACCCAAAGAAAAAACCGATTTGAAACTCAACGTTGTTGGAAAAATTCCAGAAATATTATTGGACAACACCGACAGAAACAGAACTTCGCCTTTTGCTTTTACCGGAAATAAATTTGAATTCCGCGCAGTAGGTTCTGATCAAAATTGTGGTATACCCATGACCGTTTTAAATACTATAGTTGCCAAACAGCTAATTTCATTTAAGACTGAAGTTGACGCGCTCATTAAATCCAAAAAACTAAAAAAAGACGATGCTATCTTTAATGTGTTGCGCGAATATGTGAAGACAACAAAGAATATCTTGTTTGACGGTGATGGCTACAGCAGTTCTTGGGAAAAGGAAGCCAAAAGAAGAAGGCTATCAAACTTGAGAAAAACACCGGAAGCCTTATCTGTGCGCATGAACAAAGATGTCATAGATTTGTTTGATTCAATGGATGTCATGAACCCTGTTGAACAGAAGGCACGCTATGAAATTCAATTGGAGCAATATGTCCAAAGAATTGAGATTGAAAGCTTAGTATTGGAAAACCTTGTCAACAACCAAATTCTACCAACTGCATTTAAATACCAAAGTGTACTTATTGAAAATGTGAAGGGTTTAAAAGATATTTATGGTGATGGATTCTCTAAGCATGCGCCAGTTGCCATGAGTTCCATTGAGAAAATCAGTGGTTTAATAGATAAACTTGCTACCGCTTGCGGTACACTTGTAAAAGAGCGAACTAAGGCCAATAGCATGAGTAAATTAGACGATCAGGCTCAGATGTATGCCAAAAACGTACTTCCAGTCTTTGATAAAATTCGTGAATGTGTTGATGGGCTTGAACTCATAGTTGATGATTCAGCTTGGCCATTAGCCAAATACAGAGAACTATTATTTTTACGTTAATATGACACAAAACCCTTCCAGTGAACGTTATCAAATGCGTGGTGTATCTGCCGACAAAGAAGATGTCCATGCAGCCATTGAGAATATTGATAAAGGACTTTTTCCAAAAGCGTTCTGTAAAATTGTTCCTGATTACCTAACTGGAAATGCTGATTATTGTTTGGTAATGCACGCCGATGGCGCTGGCACAAAGTCGTCATTAGCTTATATGTATTGGAAAAAAACAGGTGACTTGTCTGTTTGGAAAGGGATTGCGCAAGACGCACTCATCATGAATATTGATGATCTGTTGTGTGTAGGTGCTGTTAATGAAATTCTTATTTCATCGACCATTGGACGTAACAAGAACCACATTCCTGGAGAAGTCATTAAAGCCATTATTCAGGGAACCAACGAGCTTGTCGATGAGCTTAACGCTCAGGGCATGAAACTAACGCTAACAGGTGGTGAAACCGCTGATGTTGGTGACTTGGTACGAACTATTATTGTTGACTCTACCGTAACGGCACGTCTTAAACGCGACAGCGTGATAGACAATGCCAATATCAAAGCGGGTGATGTAATTGTAGGAATGGCTTCTTATGGACAAGCATCCTATGAAATTGAATACAATGGCGGTATGGGAAGTAATGGGCTTACTTCTGCACGTCACGATGTGTTTAACAAATCGCTGGCCGAGGAGTTTCCAGAAAGTTTTGACCCATTGGTGCCAAATGATTTGGTTTACACCGGATCTAAAAGCTTAGCGGATGCAGTAGAAGGTGTTTCAATAGATGCAGGTAAGTTGGTGCTGTCGCCCACACGTACTTATGCTCCAGTCATGAAAGCAATCCTAGATAATTTTACTCCCCAACAGATACATGGAGCGGTACATTGTAGTGGAGGTGCCCAAACCAAAGTGCTTCATTTTATTGATAGTGGACATGTTATCAAAGACAATATGTTTCCCATACCACCGCTGTTTAAGATGATTCAAGCCGAATCAAAAACCGATTGGCGTGAGATGTACAAAGTCTTCAATATGGGGCACAGAATGGAGCTCTACGTATCCCCTGAAAATGCGGATTCGATTATTGAAATCGTCAAATCGTTTAATATTGACGCTCAAGTTGTGGGACGTGTGGCGGAGTGCTCAACAAAAAAACTTACCTTAACCACACCAAACGGAACTTTTGAATATGCGTAAGCTGCTATTGATTTTTACGATTGCTGTTAGTGCATCCAACATGTCATTCGCACAAGAAGGGGAAGACCTTTTTATGCTGATTGACGAAAACATTCAAGCACCACCCTTGCTTCCAGCGCGTATGGTTTTTACGCAAAGACTGCTATGGGGAGAAAAAGGCGTCTTTAGGACTACTGGCCTATCTCCCCTAAACATGGAGCAACGCCAAAAAGAATTGAAGGTACGCCGTGTAATGCTCACCACGCACCAAGTATTAGGCTACGCAACCTTAGCAGCTATGGTCGCACAAGGCATTATTGGCGGGAAATTATATAACGGTGACGACAGTTTGTATGAACTGCACAAAACCATGGGGGACGTAGTGAATATTGGTTATTTTACTACAGCAGGAATGTCTCTCTTTGCACCACCACCCCTTATAAACAAAAAGGTGCGTGGATTTTCATCTATAAAAGCACATAAAATATTGGCAACCGTTCACTTTTCTGCAATGGTAGCTACGAACATATACAAAGACAAAAATCGCGATATTCACAGAGGGGCTGCTTATACCGCTTTTGGTAGTTATGCGATGGCTGTTTTGGTTTTTAAATTTTAAAATGACACGTTTCTTAACTCTCTTTTTATTTGTTTCCTATTGGTTGGGTGCACAACAGCTTCGCGTAGAAACCGCTGCATCAGAAATCACTTATGAGGCCTCACATGTCGTACACGATTGGTCTGGTACTTCTAAACAAGTCCAAGGAGTCGTTGTGCTTGAGGACGCTGTTCCAACCCGAATGGCAATGGTAACTTCGGTTGCTTCGTTCGACTCAAGAAACGAAAGCCGTGATGCCCATGCGCTTGAGGTATTGGAGGCGTTGCTGTTTCCAAAAGTTTCATTTTATTCAGACAAGCTTGCTCTGGAAGGGGAGACCCTGAACATCACTGGTGATTTAAAATTCCACGGAAAGACCATCAGCCTAACAACAACTGCCAACTGGGTTAAAAAAGACGATGTGTGGTTACTAGAGGGGAATTTTGATTTTAAGCCATCTGAATTTGATATTACGCTTCCTGCTTTTATGCTTGTCAAGATTCGTGATAACATCCATATCAGCTTTAGGTTGGAGTTGCGTACCTTTGCGCTATAGTCCATGTTACAAGAGAAACTACAGATTGTAAAACAGCGTTTTGATGAGGTTTCTGACCTTATCATACAACCTGATATTATCGCAGATCAAAAGCGATATATTGCCTTGAACCGCGAATACAAGGATTTAAACGCATTGATGGAAAAGCGCGCTGAATTTTTAAGTCTTTCGAGCAATAAGAAAGAGGCGGAAGCCATTATATCAGAAGAAAAAGACCCTGAAATGCTCGCAATGGCAAAAGAAGAATTGGATGTTTCCTCAAAAAAACTACTTGCCCTAGAAGATGAAATTCGTTTTATGCTTATTCCTAAGGACCCAGAGGACGTTAAAAACGTTATGATGGAGCTTCGTGCGGGAACAGGCGGGGACGAGGCGAGTATTTTTGCTGGTGACTTATTCCGTATGTATACGAAGTATTGTGAGGGCAAGGGCTGGAAGGTCAATGTCGTGGATATGAGCGAGGGTACTTCGGGAGGCTTTAAAGAAATTATTTTTGAAGTAAATGGCGACCAAGTATACGGTACTTTAAAATTCGAATCAGGTGTTCACCGTGTTCAGCGTGTACCACAAACAGAAACCCAAGGGCGTGTACACACCTCTGCAGCTACCGTTATGGTATTGCCAGAAGCAGAGGAGTTTGATATTGAACTTGATATGACCGAGATTAGAATTGAGCGTACTACTTCAACTGGCCCTGGTGGTCAGTCAGTAAATACGACCTACTCTGCCATTAAGTTACATCACGAACCAACTGGTATGATTGTGAGTTGTCAAGACCAAAAATCTTCTCACAAAAATCTTGAAAAGGCCTTGAAAGTACTTCGTTCAAGACTCTACGATATGGAGCTAGCCAAAAAGCAAGCTGCCGATTCTGAAAAACGCAAAAGTATGGTTTCTTCCGGAGACCGCTCTGCTAAAATTAGAACGTATAATTATCCACAAGGACGTGTTACAGACCACCGTATTGGATTAACTTTGTATGATTTGCAAAACATCATCAACGGAGATATTCAGAAGCTGATTGACGAAATGCAACTCTATCAAAACACTGAGAAACTTAAATTCTCAGACGAATTGCTGTAGTATGACACAACAAGATTTATACAATCAAATTCAGCTGAAAAAATCATTCCTGTGCTTGGGTCTAGATCCCGATATAGAAAAAATGCCTGAGCAGCTTATTTCCTCTAGTGAAGAACCCCTTTTTGATTTTTGCAAGGCTATACTCGATGAAGTGCAACACCTTTGTGTTGCTATTAAAATAAACACGGCATTTTTCGAAGCTTATGGAGAAACGGGCTATGCATCTTTGTCTAAATTAATACACTACATAAAGTCGCATTACCCCGATTTGTTTACCATCGCTGATGCTAAACGCGGTGATATAGGCAATACTTCCTTGCGCTATGCCAAGGCTTTTTTTGAAGCCATGCCATTTGACTCCATTACCATTGCGCCTTATATGGGCAAAGACTCCGTTGAGCCTTTCTTGACATACAAAGACAAGCATGCCATTTTGTTGGCTTTGACCTCAAATCAAGGGGCAGCTGATTTTCAATTCACGCAAAACACGGACAAACCATTGTTTAAAGAAGTACTTGCTACTTCTTTGAAGTACGACAATGCCGACAGGCTTATGTATGTAGTTGGCGCAACCAAGGCAGACTACTTAAAAGAAATTAGAGACATTGTGCCCAATGCTTTTTTGCTTATTCCTGGCGTTGGCGCTCAAGGTGGTAGCCTCAAGGACGTTTTTGAAAATGGCGCAAACGAACAGGTTGGTCTTTTGGTTAACTCCTCCCGAGGCATTTTATATGCCAGTAATGGTAAAGATTATGTTGCCGCTGCTTCTAAAGTTGCTGCTTCGCTTCAAAGTCAAATGCAAAAACTACTCGCCTAATGTTGCATTACAGTCGCTATAAACATCAAACTTCTTCTGAATGGGTCACCTTTGTTCACGGTGCAGGCGGTAGCTCGTCTATATGGTTTAAACAGGTACGTGACTACGCCAAGCATTACAATGTTTTGTTGCTAGACCTTCGTGGCCATGGGAATTCGAAACCAACAATCAAACGTGCATTTGAAAAGCGTTATACGTTTGATAGTATTGTTGATGATATTATTGAAGTGTTGGATTATGAAAAGATTGAAAAGTCACATTTTATAGGCATCTCTCTAGGTACCATACTGATTCGTCAATTGGCTGAAAATCATCCAGAACGTGTTTCAAGTATGATTATGGGAGGCGCAATCATGAAGCTCAATATCCGGTCTCAGATTTTAATGCGCTTGGGAAATATCGTTAAGTCGGTGATTCCATATTTATGGCTTTACCGTTTTTTTGCATTTATAATCATGCCCAAGAAAAATCATCGTGAGTCTAGGTTGCTTTTTGTTCGAGAGGCGAAAAAACTTTACCATAAAGAATTTTTACGTTGGTATAGGCTCACTTCAGAATTAAAACCATTACTTCGTCTCTTCCGACAGGTAGATGTGGGTATTCCTACACTATATGTTATGGGTGAAGAAGACTATATGTTTTTACCAAGTGTTCAACAGTTGGCTGGCATGCATCAGGCTTCACAAATTGCAGTAGTACCAGATTGTGGTCACGTGGTTAATGTAGAACAGCCAGAAGTTTTTAATAAGACAACCCTAGGTTTTCTGAAATCCCTTAGCTAGGTAAATATTACGGTTTTGTTTCCGTAGACCAACACTTTTTTCTCAACATGGTGTTTAACGGCATTTGCTAATACCATTTTCTCTAAATCCCGTCCTTTAGCAATCAACTGTGAAACACTGTGATTGTGCGATACTTGCGCTACTCCTTGCTCAATAATGGGCCCAGCATCAAGTTCTTCTGTCACGTAGTGACTGGTAGCACCAATGATTTTCACACCGCGCTCAAAAGCGGAGTGGTAAGGTTTTGCACCAGGGAATGCAGGTAAAAACGAGTGGTGAATATTGATGATTTTGTTTTTATAAACTTCAATAAGGTCTGCTGGTACAATTTGCATATAACGTGCCAAGACTACAAAATCTACCTTGTGTTCTTTTAGTAGTGCAAGCTGTTGTTTTGTGGCGGTTGCTTTGGTTTCTTTGGTAACGGGAATGTGAAAGAATGGAATTTCAAAAGCTTTTGCTATCGAGTCCAAATCTTTATGGTTACTGAGGATAAACGGAATTTCTATGCCAAGTTCTCCAGATTTAAAACGTCCCAACAAGTCGTAGAGACAGTGATCGTATTTTGACACAAAAACAGCCATCTTGGGTTTGTAGTTCAGCGGCTGATGACTCCACGTCATGTTGTAGCCGTTTGCCAGTTGATTTTCAAATAGGCTAACAAAATTTTGATAGGAGCAAAGCTGCTCGTCTAACTCAGCTTGTAAACGCATAAAAAATGCGCCGTTTTCTCGGTCAACGTACTGGTCAATGTATTGGATGTTTCCTTTCTGTTCGTAAACAAAAGAGGTTACATCGGCAATAATTCCTTTCTTGTCTGGACATTGAATAACAAGTGTAATGGCGTACATATGTTGTTTTGCTGCAAACATACATAAAAAACAAACCCGAGTGTTTATAAAAAACACCCGGGTTTAAACAGATAATTAGTTGTTTTCTATTTTTTAGAAACACTGAAGTCTGCATAAGCTGACATGCCGTGTTCCGCATCATCAAGTCCGCCAATTTCATGTTCCTTAGTTACGCGTAGCCCGATTGTGGCTTTTACGATAAGTACTATTATTAATGCACTCAGAACACAGAATGCGCCAACGATACCTACTCCGGCCAGTTGCAGCATAAATTGTTTGGTGCTGGCCATATCACCAAAGATCCCTACGGCAAGTGTTCCCCACATGCCTGCAAAGAGGTGAACAGCAATGGCACCTACCGGATCATCAAGCTTTAGTTTTTCAAGCAATGCAATCGCTAGTACTACGATAATACCACCAACGGCACCAATAATCATGGCTTCACCTGTTGACATTTGATCTGCTCCAGCTGTTATGGCAACCAATCCACCAAGAACACCATTCATAAACATGGTTAAGTCGTAGTTTTTGTAAAGTATATGTGAAAATAAAGAAGCAACTATTCCACCTGCAGCAGCAGCCAAGCTTGTTGTAACAAGAACCAATGAAGTCGTTGCAGGATCTGCAGATAATACAGAACCACCGTTGAAACCAAACCACCCTAGCCATAGGATAAGTACTCCTCCAGCCGCTAAAGGCATGTTGTGTCCGAAGATTGGATTTGATGTTCCGTCAGCACTGTATTTGCCTATCCGGGCACCCAAAAAGTATATGGTGATAAGCGCTGCCCATCCCCCCACAGAGTGCACGAGTGTAGAACCAGCAAAGTCATAAAAGCCCCAATTGTATAGGAATCCGCCACCCCATTGCCATGAGCCTACGATAGGGTATACAATCCCAACATATAGCACAGCTATTACCATAAAGGCTTCTAGCTTAATGCGCTCTGCAACAGCTCCTGAAATAATGGTAGCAGCAGTAGCTGCAAACATCCCTTGAAACAAGAAGTCTGTCCACCAAGTGTAACCACCACTGGCATAAGTAGCAGTCATGCCACCTTCAGGAGGGGCAATGCCCCAACCGGCAAATTTAAAAAAGCCTGTAGCGCCTTCCTCAAAACCAGGGTACATTAGGTTAAAACCAGCTAGCGCATACAGCAGTAACCCAGCAGTAATAACAAAAAAGTTTTTGAATAAAATGTTAACGGTATTTTTCTGACGTGTCAGTCCAGCTTCGAGCAAAGAGAAGCCCATGTGCATAAAAAATACGAGTGCTGTACAGATCATCATCCATACGTTGTTTGCAGTAAATAGTGCAGTATCCATTAATGTTTTTTTAATTTAAAGTATCTCCGCCTTTTTCGCCCGTTCTAATGCGGTAGGCTTCCTCAACGGGGAGAATAAATATTTTTCCATCACCAATGTTTCCCGTTCCACCAGCTTCAATTATGGCCTGAACTGCTGGCTCAACAAAGTCGTCATTAACAACAATGGAAAGCATCTTGCGTTCAATAGCAGAAGTACTGTAGGAGACACCTCTATATACACGACCTTTTTTTTCATTTCCAATTCCAGTTACGTCCCAGTGACTGAAAAAAGTAACTCCAGCATCGTGAAGTTTGTTTTTTACATCCTCAAACTGGGTTTTTCGGATGAGTGCTTCTATTCTTTTCATTATTTAAATAATTAAGGGGCAATGATAAACAAAAAAAAGGGATTGAGTTAACTCAATCCCTTTAACATTAAAAAACTATCTAATTATAACAAAATACTAACTAAATTAAGTTTAAATGTTTTTATGGGTTTAGATCGCTGTTGAAAGCAAGTTCACCGTGTTCAGCCATATCCAGACCTTTCAATTCATCCTCTTCAGAAACGCGTAGCCCAATGGTTGCTTTAAGTACATATAGTACAATTAAAGAAGTAATTACCGCCCAAGCGCCATATGCGGCTACTCCAATACCTTGGATACCAAGTTGTTTAAAGGAACTGATACCATCAACAGAATGTAATAATGATCCATTATCCAGACCAACACCCCAAAGACCTATAACAAGTGTACCCCAAGCTCCAACTACACCGTGTGCAGAGGCTGCTCCAATAGCATCATCAATCTTAAGTTTTTTCTCAATAAACTCAATTGAGAATACCACAATAATACCACCGACTAATCCAGCGAAGAATCCACCAATCATGGTCATGTTACCACAACCTGCAGTAATGGCAACCAAGCCAGCAATTGCGCCGTTTAGTGTTTGTGATAAACTAGGTTTACCTAAGTATAGCCAAGATGTAAACAATGCACCAAGTGCACCAGCAGCAGCAGCAATGTTGGTTACCATAACAACAGCTGAAGCAGCAATTGAATCGTCACCTCCCCAAGCAAGTTGAGAACCACCGTTAAAGCCAAACCATCCTAACCAAAGGATAAATACACCTAAAGTTCCAAGTAAAAGGTTACTTCCAGGGATTGCATTAACTTTTCCATCAGTATATTTTCCAATTCTTGGTCCTACCATCCAAGCAGCACATAAAGCCGCCCATCCACCAACAGAGTGAACAATAGAAGATCCAGCGAAGTCGACAAAACCAAGGTTAGCTAACCAAGCACCTTCTCCGTACCACTGCCATCCACCAGAAATTGGGTAGATAAAAGCAGTTAAGAATAATGTGAAAATAATATAAGTACTGTATTTAGTTCTTCCTGCGATAGCACCAGAAACGATAGTAGCAGCAGTTGCAGCAAATACAGTTTGGAAGAATACATCGTGCGCACCAACCCCTGGATTCATCCAAATTTCACTTACTGAAAATATACCCATAGAACCCTTAGGTCCATACATTAGGCCATAACCTAAAGCCCAAAAGCTAATTGTTCCTACACTGATGTCCATGAAGTTTTTCATGGCAATGTTTCCTGCGTTCTTAGCACGCGTTAGTCCAGATTCTACTAGAGTAAATCCTGCTTGCATAAAGAAAACAAGAATACCTGATAAAAGAATCCACAATATTGTAAAGTCTTCATTTGCGTCAACAGCTACTGCAGACGTAATGATGTTCGGTATTGTAGTTAATAATGACATATCTTAAATTTTTAAGGTTATAATTTAACTACTAGAAAGAATAAATAGCAGCCAATACGAATGAAGATAGGCTGTCAGTTGCACCGTCAGCGTCCATGTAGTAAGTATCAGAAGCAGTATCAACTCTAAATTCTGGTTTAATGGTCATGTTTCCAGAAGAAAAACTACCAGTAAGCGTGAATGATGTGTTGTCACCATCACCAAAAGCACCTAATTCACCGTTTTCAGTAAAGGCTTCAAATCTTCCACCAAGTGTGAATGAGTCAGATAAAGCTACTTGAGGATATAGAGCAACTCCAGAGAATTCAATAACATCATCTTCGTAAGAAGTAGCGTTTACGCCTAAGAAGAATCCATCTGTAATGTCAATTCCACCTGTAAAGTCAATCTGAGATACATTAGAAAGTCCACCAGATAGGAAGTTGATATATTGACCATATAGACCCAACTGAGCACCAAACATATAGTCATCACCTACTGGCTGAGACTCTGTGTAATCTGTGCTGTTAAGTACTGCAAGCATCAAAGACACATCATCAGAAAGTGCAATATCAGCTTTCAAACCTGTGTGTGAGAAAGGTCCGTAAGAAAACATGTATGATGTAGAGTAGTTAAAATTAGCAGCAGGCGAAATAACCTCATATCCTAGGAAGGTGTTAAAGTTACCCATCGTTAATGTAAAGCTGTCACTTACATTGTAGTATACGTATAATTGGTTAACAATGTTTGAAGATCCTACAGAGTTAAAAACGGCGTCTGCACCTCTTGGTCCATAAACCAAATCAGCAACAAAACCTGATTTTTCTCCTTCGTAAGAAAGAACAATGTTTGCCATACCTAAAGAAAATCCGTTTAAGTTAGCAAAAGAAGTACCAGGAGCATATTCGCTGCTTCTGTAGTATGAGTCAACCGTACCAGAAACACTGAATGTTGGCTCCTCTTGCGCTTGTGCGCTGTTCATACCTCCTAATACTAGGAAAGCAACAAGTGCTGTAAGAGTTAAAAAAGATGATAAATTATTTTTCATAATGTAATGTTTAGTTAATTATTTATTTTGAATTAATAATCCAAAACTATGTTAAATAGAACTTAAACATATAAAAATGGGGGGTTTAATGCCAATATTTACATATAATAAAAAATAAACCCCCTAAAAATAGGGGTATAATAAAATTTATGTGCGTTTTTTGATAATGGTGGTGCTAAAACTGCTTATGCAATATCATTCCAGCATAAATACAAGCCAATCCCAGTATAAAAGTGCCGATACTGTAAATGAAGAAGTTAAATAACTGGCCTTGCTCAATAAAGCGCATATTTTCCAATGTGAAAGTGGAAAAGGTGGTAAGTCCTCCGCAAAAGCCTACTGCCAACAACATATGCTGCGTATTGGATACGGAAGATCTTGTGCTGAGAAAACCCAGTAGCAACCCCAATAGCAAACAGCCTATCGCATTTGCGATTAGTGTAGCAAATGGCAATTGTGGGGATATGGGTTTAAGAACGAGTCCTATGGTATATCGGAAAAGGCTTCCAAGCCCCCCGCCAATAAAAACGAGTAAAAAAGAAATGACGTTCATGCTACACGATACTTTTTAGTCCTACTAACAAGCTGACAAAAAATAAAAAACCGATGAGTACCCAAAAACTCCCTTTAAAATACTGCTTGCTTTTTTGTTTGTCCTTTTTATAGCTATATATAATGGCGAAAGTGAAGCTTACAATAAAAAAAAGGGCAAAAACCAATTGACCGGTGCTGAACATAATGTTATTTTTAGCGAAACTATAAAAAAATGCAAGACCAACTTGATGCAGTAGCAGCATTTCACAAAGCCTTTGGCGTGGGAGTCGCTCAAAAGCCAACGGCAATAACAGCTAAAGACATATTAAACTTACGCCACAGATTGATGGCTGAGGAGAACGAAGAATACCTTGAAGCAGCTAATAATAACGATTTGGTGGAAGTGGCCGATGCACTTGGTGATATGCTCTATATTTTGTGTGGAACTATACTCACTCATGGCATGCAACACATCATTGAAGATGTATTTGCAGAAATTCAGGACAGTAATATGAGTAAACTCGGTTTAGATGGAAAACCCATATACAGAGAAGATGGTAAGGTAATGAAAGGACCTAATTACAGGCGTCCAGATTTAAAGCAGTTTTTAGACTAGTCACAAACCTTACAGCGCCAGTTAAATGGGTCTTCAGCGTTATTGTACTGTATATCCATCAACTTTTCTTTTAGCATAAGTGCATAACTATTTTCTGGAAGTGGGGTTTCAAACTTTTCCCCTTTATAACCAAAACCGTCGATGGTTTGAACGACAACGGCAGTACCACTGCCAAAAATTTCAAGCAGTGTACCAGATTTTGACGCTTCAATAAGTTCAGCAACACGAAGCATACGCACCTCTGTTTTGAGCCCCAAGTGTTTGGCCAAGTCCAAGATGCTTTTTCTTGTAACACCATCTAAGATGCTGTCGCTTGTTGGTGCCGTAATAAGCGTGTCGCCAATGCGAAAGAACAGATTCATGGTACCCGCTTCTTCGATGTAATCGTGCGTGGCAGCATCCGTCCAAATGACTTGTTGGTAGCCTTCGTTTTTCGCCAATTGTGTGGGGTAAAACTGACCTCCGTAGTTTCCAGCTGCTTTGGCATAGCCAGTGCCCCCTTGCGGTGCACGACTGTAATGATCGGCAATTTTGACGCGAACCTCACCCCCGTAATAACTGGCAACAGGTGCGCAAATGATCATAAATCGATATTCGGTTGCAGCAGAGGCTTGAACACCTGCTTGAGAAGCAAAAACAAATGGCCTAACATATAA
>ERZ802822.1265-NODE-1265-length-16102-cov-11.190078_pt1 | contig 16102 bp, 14 predicted proteins | sample MGYA00345649_ERZ802822 | MGnify/ENA primary metagenome ERZ802822 (study PRJEB30503, sample SAMEA104212359) | marine metagenome | biome: Westerlies Biome; feature: [SRF] surface water layer (ENVO:00010504) within the epipelagic zone...; material: water...
GGTTAAAAATATTAGAGAAAGTCAAAAAAGAAGTTGATGTACCACTTCTTACTGATGTTCACGATGCGAGTGAAATTAATGAGGTTTCAAGTGTGGTTGATGTTTTACAAACGCCCGCATTTCTTTGTAGACAAACGGACCTGGTAGTGGCTCTTGCTGAAACCGGAAATCCTGTGAATGTAAAAAAGGCACAGTTTTTGGCAGCTCATGAAATGGGGCATATCATTACCAAATTTAAAGAAGCAGGAAATGAAGAAATCCTTCTCTGCGAGCGAGGTAGCTCCTTTGGCTACAACAACCTCGTTGTCGACCCATTAAATTTTGGAATTATGAAACGTACGGGCTGCCCGGTCATTTTTGACGTGACTCACTCCTTACAAATCCCGGGGGGCCGAAGTGATTCTGCTGGTGGTCGTAGACAGGCAGTCTTCGAATTGATGCTTGCCGGTATGAGTCAGGGAATTTCCGGACTCTTTCTGGAATCACACCCCGACCCTGCCCAAGCAAAATGTGACGGTCCCTGTGCCCTGCCCCTAAAAAATCTCGAATCTTTTCTGGGTTCATTGCAAGTACGTCATCACCATCAACAATAATTTCGCCAACGGTTGGCTCGATCAGTCTGTTGATGTGGCGGATCAAAGTTGATTTTCCAGAGCCAGAAAGCCCCATTATCACGTTGATTGAGTTTGCGGAAATGCCAATGTTGACATCTCTAAGACCTAAAACATGTTTGTGGTGGTCCAAAAGTTCCTGTTTGCCCATTCCATTAGCCACCCGGTCAACCATGCTTTTATCGTTTGGACCAAAGATTTTATAGAGATTTTTTATCTCGATTTTGTAATCAGACATCGTTTCCACCTTCCCGGTGACGCTGTAAGCGTTTTCCATACTGCTGAGAAACCCGATCAAAAATAATTGCAAGGGCAACAATTGCGAGACCATTCATCAAGCCAAGAGCCAGATATTGGTTTTGAATGGATTGAAGCACTGGAACTCCAAGACCTTTTACACCGATCATTGATGCAATGACCACCATAGCTAGAGCCATCATAATCGTCTGGTTTACCCCGGCGAAAATATTAGGTAACGCTAATGGAAGTTGTACACTAAAAAGCCGCTGTCGATAATTTGATCCAAAAGCGTCTGCCGCCTCAAGGATCTCTTTATCCACCAGACGTAAGCCCAAATTAGTTAGACGTACGATTGGAGGCATAGCATACACACATACTGCGATAAGACCGGGCACTTTCCCAATGCCAAGCAACATTACAACAGGCAATAGATACACAAAAATGGGAATGGTCTGCATGATGTCCAACACAGGTGTAATCATCGCCTGAAGCCTATCAGATTTAGACATTGCAATGCCGATTGGAATACCAAGTGCAATGCATATTATGGTTGCGACTGAAATCAGGGCAACTGTTGACATGGTATTATTCCACATGCCGAGGTAACCGATTAGCAAAAATGAAACTGCAGCCCCTAGAGATAGTTTCCAGCTGCGGGAACCGAGATAACTTAACGCAGCCACAATCAAGATAATGATTGGCCATGGCGTTGCTAAAAGAAGTTTTTCGAACCTAACCAAAAAATAGAAAAGTGGGTCAAAAAAAACTTCGATGCTTTCTCCCCAAGACCTTGAAAATTCTTTAAATGAAGAGTCTATTCCTTTTTTCAAGTCTCTTAAATCTGCGCGTTCCATTGCTGGAAACTTGGTAAGAAAATCCATACTGCAACCCCGTTATGTCCAGTAAAAAAGCCTGCTAGCTCAATGGCCAACAGGCTTTCTAATTTAATTTAGTTTAAAGTGATGCTTTTACTTTAGCTGCAACATCAGCAGGAACCCATTTCATCCATAGATCTTCATGACGAGACATGAATTCAGCGGCAGCATCGACGCCGTCAGCTTGCTCTTCTTCCATGAAGACCAGCATAGAGCCCATTACTGAACCTGGGTAAACCCGATTTGCAAAGTAATCCATTGCGGGACCAGCTTTGTTTTTAAAGTTGTCTGTTACAACAGTGTGTACTTCGGATTCAGTCCACGCGGAAGGCTTTGGATCCGCACAATCCTGCTCGGCTTTCGCAATACACCCGTCCCAGTTTTCTGCCCCAGCAAAGGGAACGCCAAATGGCACCAGTTTCATGCCGTATTTACCTATGATCGATGTTGGCGACCAATAGTAGCCAAACCAGTTTTCCTCTCGTTCATTGGCTTTGATCAACGAACCGTCAAGCCCAGCTTGTGAACCTGGATCAATTAATACCCAGCCTTTTTTCTCCATTTCAAAGGCGCGGAACAAGTTGATGTTTGACAATTGGCAGCCCCAGCCTGCAGGACATCCGATAAAGGCGCCTTTTGATGGGTCTTCTTTGTCTGGGAAAAGCTGAGGGTTGTCTAGGATATCAAGAACTGTCTTCAATTCTGGATGCTTTGCAGCAGTATATGGCGGTATCCACCAGCCCTCACCCAAATCAGTGATTGGTCCATTTAAAGCTGAGTGCAAACGACCTTCGTCCATCGCGGCATTCAAAGGCTCGCGGACGGCATTAATCCAAAGCTCACCAGCAACATCAGGTTCACCTTTTTCATTCATAGACGCGAATGTTGTCGTTGTCGCTCCCACTACCATTTCCACTGAGCAACCATACCCAGCCTCAAGAATGATTTTGTCTACATTAGCCATAAGCGTTGCTGACGGCCAGTTCATATCTGCCATAGTGATATCACCGCACTCGGCGAAAGCAGAAGAACCGAAAATCGTCATAGCAGACGCAATCGAGATTCCTGTAAGATTTTTTAGTTTCATAATAACTCCCTAATTTACTAAGCGTAACGCTCACGTATGATTTTAACACTGATTTTCTGATTCATACAAATACATAAATGTAATTTGTCTTAAAAAATGCTATGTGCCGCAGTTTCGAGTGTTATCAGGATTACCTCGCATTCCATAAATGAGATATTCTGTCTTGAGAATTTTAGTATCAATCTTCAGAGCTTTACAGGCAGATTAAGGCTACGTTATAGATGTCCTGGCGTGAACGAAATCTTGTTCCAAACCAATTAAGGATTAGTTGATGGCAGACGCACACTTAAATTCAATGATGGAAAATTTATATTGGTGGGGTATTCCAACAATGTTTAGATGTCCCCATCAAGAAGCAACTCACCAAGATATAGCTTTAGTAGGTGTTCCGCACTCCACAGGTAATGGAACAACGGAGCGAGACCAGCATTTAGGTCCAAGGGCTCTTCGGAACGTTTCTTCTGTGGGTCGACGAATGCATGGCGATTTCCAACTTAATCCGTGGGAAGCTGCCAAAATTGTAGATGTGGGTGATGTCCCATTTCCGCGCGCTAATGATAATGAGGATTGCATTGAACAAATTACACGGTTTTTTACAGAAATAGACGAAACTGGAGCAAGGCCCGTTTCTGTTGGTGGTGATCATTCCATTACTGGCGGAATTGTGCAGGCCCTCGGATGTGGTAAAATTACTGGGGGTGCCCCAGTTTGCTTCTTGCACTTGGATGCCCACACCGATGTATTTACTAAAGTGGATCATTTCCTGGGCGCAAAAAAATCAGCTGCCCATTGGGGTGCATATCTTGTCGATCAAGGGAAGGTTGACCCTAAACATTCCATGCAGATAGGGTTGCGAGGTCATGCCCGGACCTTGGATTGGCTCGAGCCGTCCTATCAATATGGATATAATGTTGTCACTATGAAAGAGTTCCGCAAACGCGGGTTGGCAGATGTGGCGGATCAAATAAAAAATGTTCTTGCAGGACGCCCAATATATATAACCTTTGATCTCGATTGTCTTGATCCTACAATAGCGCCAGGTGTGGCGAATATAGAAGCTGGTGCAAAGGGCTTCGATATTGATGAGGCTGTGGGTTTGCTTCAGGCGGTTAGAGGAATGAATATTGTTGGTGGTGATGTTGTTTGTATGATGCCGACGAAAGATGCTCCTAATCAGATTACGGCGCTGACAGCAACTTCAATTATGTTTGAAATGATTTCTATGATTGCTGAAAATGTAAAAAGAAAAACTGAAGCTAATCTTTGAAATTAAAGCCGCTGAGAAATTTTGAGTATAGAAAATTTAGCTATTACTTCTAATCCTGTACGCCCGCGGGATTTTCTACGTCGCGCCCCATAGCTGCTAGGTCCGAATAACGATCTCCAATACGGTGATGCGGACGACCACGAGTTGCAGCACCTAGTGCGACAACCAATTCATCGACTGCCGGGGCATCATAAATCGAAAACTGAACTGTAAGATAATGAGAGCGGCGTCCAGTGTCATGCTTATCCATTAATGGAATTTGAATTTGAGTATTTGCTGGACCGCGTGTGTTTGTAAAACCCAAATAACTTTTCGCTCCGACAGCCTCTCTGTAGAAATTGCCAAATTGTAGAGTGTGTATCAAAGCAGACGCGTGTTCGACCTCGCAACTAGTACCCGCTATGCAGGCTTTTCCATAAGCCTCTATGGCATCACCAGAACCTGCTAAAAAAATCAGCTTGTCAGTTATTAACTGTCCCAAATATGGTGCCATGCGCTTGATCTCGGGTGATAGGTCTTCAACAAATCCCTGGCCAAACCAGGGGTTTTTTACAACTGCAGCTACGCCAATCATGCGCAGTGGAGGATCGGATGCACGCCCACCTTCTATGTAAATATCCTCATCAAAAGTTACAACTTTTCGTAATTCAGGAAGCACGGCTATTCTCCAATTAAATTGTACATTAATATCTGCCTTTAAAGGCAGTTTCGAGATCATTTCTGAAGTCATTACCCCATATCGGATGCAATGATTACCTGTATTTATTTATTAATTCAATACTTGCCCAATTAAGCTTTTAAGCACTCATTTGAATAGATCTAAACTATCCAGAAAGTCTCTCACTGGTTTGTTTACTGCTTTGGGAGATTCAGCCAATGCCATGTGTCGAAGAGTGGGCAATACTAAAGCTTTGGCGCCCGATATCTCGGCAGCAATTGCAAAGGCCATTTCTGGGCCATTGCCAAAATCTTGATCACCTGTAATGACCAGACTTGGACAAATTAAAGCAGGGCTCGGGCTGACAATTTCGTCGATACCAGTTGCTAGTACTTTATAAATGGTATGATAGACTTCTTTGCGGTTGGCCATCACCCACCGTCTGATTTTATTCATTAGGTTTGGGTTGGCTTTACGAAAGGGATCTGTAAACCAACGCTCCAGAGCCGCCTCCACCGTTGATTGAGGTCCCATAGTTCGAGCTTGATCGACACGTTTGAGAATTGCCGCTTGTGCAGCTTTGCTTCGTCTGTGTGGCGAATGAAGAATAACCATTCCCTGTGACTTTTGTGGGGCGTCTTGGACAAAGCGGCGAGCGATCATACCTCCTAGCGAAAAACCAATTATTACAGCTTTTTGAGTTTTGCAGTAATCAAGTAGATCTCTCAGTTGCTTTGAAAAAAGTGATAGACAGGGTTCTGTGGCTGGATCATTAGAGCCACCGTGGCCGTATAAATCGTAACTAAGCACACGATAAGAATCTGTAAGATCTGGTATCATCCACTGCCAGCAGTCTTTGTTCAATCCGAGCCCATGAATTAGTACGACAACTGGCGCAGTGTTCGGGCCCGTAAGCATAAAATTTGTGCCGTCTGGTGCGAGTGTCGTCACGCACTATCTCCCAACGGACGATACGCCACTACTTCAACCTCCACTTTTACGTCCACTAGTAGGTCACTCACAATCGCCGAACGTGTTGGAGGGGCAATTGGAAAATATTCACCATATATTTCGTTAAACCCTGGAAAATCTGCACGATTGCGCAACCATACCATCGCCTTGACTACATCTTCACGCGTACAATCTGCCGTCGCCAACGTTTCAGTAATATCGTCCAGAATAGCGCGCGTTTGCTCCTGGATTGAGCCATCTGTCATTGGAGCTCCGTCTCGCATTGGGATCTGTCCAGTCAAAAAAACAAAATCACCTGCACGGATGGCCCGAGACAACGACAGGACGCGTCCGTCGATTTCAAGTGAACCACCGATGACTTCTTTTTTTTGTGCCATTGTCATGCTTCCTTTTCAAGCATCGTGCCCCGATAGTAATTCGTGAATTGCGGATTTTTCGCCACGATCCGTCGTTTTATCCTGAGCAGGAGTATTCAAAGAGCCTTTGAATAAGAATCAGCCAAAGAAGGATTTCCGAGATGGGGGACATTAAAAATTATCAAATGCTAATCAATGGTGATTGGGTGGATGCATCGGACGGAGGTGTTTTCGATAGTGTAAATCCAAGCACAGATGATGTTTGGAGCCGGGTCCCGGAGGCAACTGAAGCGGACGTTAATCGAGCCGTTTCTTCTGCTCACAATGCATTCAACGAAGGCCCATGGTCAAAGTTTACGCCAACAGAGCGTGGAAAGTGCCTTCGAAAGCTCGGAGACTTACTCGCTGACCATTCTGAAAATTTGGGCCGCATTGAAACGATTGATACTGGTAAAATGCTGAAAGAAACACGCTGGCAAGCGAAGTATATTGCAGAGTTCTTCCATTTTTTTGCCGGCTGTGCTGATAAGGTGAGCGGCGAAACATTACCTATTGATAAGCCTGACATGTTTGTTTTCACCAAGCGGGAACCACTTGGTGTTGTTGCCGCTGTGGTCCCATGGAACTCCCAATTATTCTTAGTGGCAGTCAAAATTGGCCCTGCTTTAGCCGCTGGTAACACTGTAGTGCTCAAAGCTTCCGAGCATGCCAGTGCTGCGATGTTAGAATTTGGCAAGTTAATTGAGCAAGCAGGCATCCCACCAGGTGTTGTAAATATTGTTACCGGCCATGGCGAGCCTTGTGGTCGAGTTCTAACGTCGCATCCACATGTTGCCCGTGTTTCTTTTACTGGCGGCCCAAACGCCGCGCGCCACGTATTAGAAAACGTCAAACGTAATTTTGCAGAAGTGTCTCTTGAATTGGGTGGTAAATCGCCCTTTATCGTTTTTGATGATGCAAATATTGAGAGTGCTGTTAATGCCTCGATTGCTGGTATTTTTGGAGCAACTGGACAAAGCTGCGTCGCCGGTTCACGCCTGTACTTGCATCAAGATATTGCGGATGAGTTTCTTGAAAAGATGATTGGCTTGACCCGTCAAATTATAATTGGCGACCCCTTAGCTGAAGATACCCAAATGGGTCCACTTTGCACGCTGGGACAATTAGAAAATATTGAGGTCGAGGTGGAAAATGCCATACAGGAGGGCGCCAAGATATTGGTGGGAGGCAAGCAACCAGAGGGTAAATCAGGTCTATTCTATGAGCCTACAATTATTGAGTGCCCAAACCAAGGCTTGCGAATTGTAGATAAGGAACTCTTTGGACCTGTTTTATGCGTTCAGCGTTTTAAAACAGAGGATGAAGTTCTCTCTCTAGCTAATGATACGGAACATGGACTAGCTGCAGGAATATTCACTCAAAACTCAGCGCGTTCTTTGCGTATGGCTGGCGCCGTTAGAGCTGGCATTGTATGGGTTAATACTTATCGGGTTGTCTCACCTATAGCAGAGTTCGGAGGCGTAAAAGGATCTGGCTATGGTCGCGAAAGTGGGTTTCAAGCGATATATGACTATACCAGGCCAAAGACCATATGGATGAATACTTCAGATGACCCAATGGCGAACCCTTTTGTAATGCGATAGTAAATGAGATTTAGCCTAAATCTATAGTTGGATAATGAGGCTGTAATAGAGTCAAAAAGAGGAAAATAATATGAAATTTCAACTAGCTGTAAATCTTGAACGTTTGGACGACAGTCTCGCTATGGATGACGTTGCCCGCCATACGCTCGAGATGGTACAAATGGCGGAGAATGGAGGTTTCAATATAGTATGGGCTGCCGAACATCATGCGTTAGAAATGACGATTGCGCCTAATCCTTTCCAGATACTTACTTGGTGGGCTAGTGAGACAAGTAAGATTCGTCTTGGAACAGCTGTTGTAAATGCTGCCTATTGGCATCCCATAAGGCTGGCTGGAGAGGCGGCGTTCCTTGACTTGATTAGCGGTGGTCGCTTGGAGTTTGGTCTTGGGTCTGGCGCTTATCAACGTGAGTTTGATCGAATGCATCCGGGTTTACTGCAGACAGATGGCTATAAGTACATGCAAGAAATGTTGCCAGCTGTCCTGGCTTTGTGGAAGGGCGATTATGCCCATGATGGACAATACTGGAAGTTTCCAACTTCTACCTCAGTGCCAAAGCCAATTCAGAGTGACCCACGCATTTGGGTGGCCGCTAGATCGCCTGTCACATATGATTACGCAGTAGCCAATAACGCTAATATAATGTGCTGGCCGTTCACGCGTCCTCATGCTGAAGCTGAGCTTTACAAGCGCCAGTTAGATGAAGCTATTGCAAAACATGGCGGTAGCGCGGATCCAATTTTTGCATTAATGCGTCATACCGCTGTTTATGATAATCAAGCAGATCGCGATGAAGCCATAAATTCCATTACTCGTGTTTTGGGGCAATTCGAAAATTTATACCGTAACTTGGATGACGTGAAAAATGGCTTTCCAAAAGAAATCCCATTGCAGGAGCTTGAGGGGCGGGAGCAATATGAGCCGTCAATGTTAGAACAGAACCTTATGTTTGGGTCTCCTGAAACTGTAATCGACAAAATTAAGATCTACGAAAAGCTTGGTGTTGATGAATTTATTTACTATGCTTCGATGGGTCGAAGTCACGCCGCACAGAAGCGTTCGCTTAAATTATTTTGTGACGAAGTCATTCCCGAATTCCAAAAGGGAGACCTTTAATGTCTGATGGAGTAAAAACCCGTCGCGATGGGCATATATTGGAGGTTACATTAGAGCGAGGGAAAGTTAACGCCATTGACGTGCCAACATCCCAGGCGTTGGCAGCAGCTTTCAAACAACTCCACGAGGACCAGGATTTACGTTGTGCAATACTCACTGGCGGCGGAGAAAAGATTTTTTCTGCCGGCTGGGACCTTAAGGCTTTAAATGATGGCGAAATGCAGCTCGATAACTGGTGGGAAGCTGATGAGTACGGATTTGGTGGTTTTACCGGATTAACCGAAAATTGGGTATTGAATAAGCCCGTCATTGCAGCTGTTAACGGCCTTGCAATAGGCGGTGGGTTTGAGATGGCCATGGGATGTGATTTAATAATTGCTTCAAATCACGTGGAATTTGGACTTCCTGAAATGCCCTTGGGCATTGTACCTGATGCAGGAGCTCTTCAGCGTTTACCACGTCGTATCCCTCACAACATAGCTATGGAAATGTTTTTATTGGGGCGTCGTATGACAGCAACAGAGGCTGCGCATTATGGTTTGGTTAACAAGGTTGTTCCCAAAGAACAGCTCATGGACGTAGCGCGCGAATGGGCAGCATCAATCGCTTGGTCAGCGCCGTTAGCAATGCAGTCTGTTAAGGAAGTGCAACGTGAAATTGAATGTGCGCCTTTGGAAAAAGCATTTCATAAAATGCGTACTGATCCAATGCCAACATATCGAAAGATGCTCAAGTCGTCAGATGCCAAAGAAGGCGTTGCCGCATTCGTAGAAAAACGTAACCCAAATTTTAAAGGTGAGTGATGTATTCTGATCCCAATTCTGTAAAGCGTATTTCAAGTCTTGGGGCAGGACCAATTGGTGGAGGTTGGACTGCGTATTTTTTAGCTCGCGGGTATGATGTTACTGCGTATTTACATGAAAAGAGTGAAACTAATTCGTTTATGTCTATTTTGAAAACAGCTTGGGTTAGCCTTGCTGAGTTGGGACTTGCGCCCAGCGCATCGATGGACAGGTTGCGCATTGTGACTGACCTGGAAGAAGCTCTTGAGGGTGCTGATTTCGTACAGGAAAGCGGGCCAGAGCGGCTTGAGGTCAAGCAAGAATTATATTCAGAAATAGGAAAAATCTTACCTCCATCCATCATTATTGGATCTTCAACTTCTGGATTAATGATGAGTGATATTCAATCTGCTTGCTCAACTCCAGAACGCACAGTAATTGGTCACCCCTTCAACCCGCCCTACCTTTTGCCCCTGGTTGAAATTGTAGGTGGAAAGAGGACTGCGCCCGAGGCAGTTGCCTGGGCTGGAGAATTTTATAAGGCCGCAGGCAAGGCTCCATTGATGATGAAAAAAGAAATTCCAGGGTTTGTCGCTACTCGCCTACAGGAAGCGTTATGGCGTGAGGCATTACATATGGTTGCAAACGATGAGGCTACGCCAGAGGATATTGATAATGCTCTAATGAATGGACCAGGGCCGCGCATGGCGGCACAAGGGCAGTGCATGGCTTTTCATGTGGCTTGTGGCGCAGGAGGAATGGCAACAAATTTAGATCAGTTTGGACCAGCACTTAAACTACCTTGGACAAGACTGGAAGCTCCTGAACTTACTAAAGAGTTGAGGGATCGGATGGTTGATGGCTGCAATGCAGTGGCTAAGGATCAAGTGTTTGAGGATATGGTCGAACAGCGCGATCGCGAAATTGTTGGAGTTTTAAATGCCTTACGTCAAGCTCGGCTGATGTGATCTTTTGGGGGAGTACCATTTAAGGTATCCAGGAAATCTGAGAGCGAGCCCGGCCAAGTTGGGGCAGGTTCTTCTTTGGGCCAAGCTTCCCTATAATCCGAAGGTCGTCGTCCAAAAAACTTTCCAAAAGAGAAGGCGAAATGTGACATTGTATTAAACCCAGAAGCGGTGGCTATTTGCCGGATGCTCATGTCTGTAGAAATTAGCAACAAGCGCGCGTTTTGCAAACGCTTCAATAAACCAAATTGTACTACTGTACATCCAACATTTTTTTTGAATTGTCTCTCCAATTGGCGCTGCGAAACACCTAAAAAATTTGCAATTTGTGGTACGGTAAGTGGCTCTTCTATATGATTTTCGATTAATGTCATTGCTTCGCGCAATAGTGGGCGCATCGTTTCAGTACTCCGTCCCATTGTGCTGCGTTGAGGAGAAGTCGCCGACCTAATTGGGTGATGCAGCATCTGATCTGCAATTTCACCAGAAAAGCTACTTCCATTGATCTCCTCAATTAGTCGTAACATTAAATCTACGCCAGCTAATCCGCCCGAACATGTCATTACTTTGCGATCGAGTGTGAACAGGTTCTCTTCCACTTCTACGCGATCAAAGTTTTCTTTAAACCCATTAAGCCAAGACCAGTGTATCGTAGCCAACTTTCCGTCTAATAAACCAGCTCGGGCCACAATGTAAGACCCCAACTCTACCCCACAAATCCGCTCACCTGCGCGGGCACGTTTCCTGAGCCAGGCGGTTAATTTTTGGTTGTGGTAATGTTCAGTTCCCCAACTTCCAAGAATAAAAACAAATTCTGCAGATCGTAAGTTATCATTTGCAGTCTTAATTGTTGCGGTCATTCCATTGCTAGCTATAATTTTTGAACCGTCGAACGAAGCAACTTCCCAAGAAAACGTAGAAGAAGGTGCCAAATAGTTTGCTATTCGCAGTGTTTCAATCATAGTGATTAGGGTCGTAATGTTAAACCTTGGCACCACTATAAATACCATATGTATTTGTGCACGTTCCATTTTAGGTAGAATGTCTATTTCCATGAGTACGGTTTATCCTCGGTGTCAGATTTTTCGTCACCATAACCTAATCTGTGGCGTTTAATCGACAAAATTCTGCATCGCTTTCCAGCCTAGTTAACTGCGACGAGGAGATTAAGATGCAAAATGACGTAGTTTTGACTTGTGCCGTAACTGGAGCGGGGGACACAACTGGGAAAAGTGCCCATGTTCCTGTTACCCCAAAAGACATTGCCACAGCTGCAATTGATGCTGCTAAAGCTGGTGCTTCAATCGCACACATCCACGCAAGAGACCCTGAAACGGGTTTAGGGTCACGTGATCCTAAACTGTTTAAAGAAATTGTGGATCGGGTGCGAGACAGTAATACCGATATAGTTATAAATATTACGGCTGGCATGGGTGGTGATTGGATTTCGGATGCCTCAAACCCAGCTCTACCTGGTCCTGGAACGGATATGATTGGTCCAGAAGAGCGGCTCGCTCACATCAAAGAATGCTTGCCTGAAATTTGTTCACTTGATTGTGGAACGTTAAATTTTTCTGATACAGATATGATCTATATTTCTACACCGCCTACATTACGAAAAATGGCTGAAATGGCTCGTGATTGGGGCGTAAAACCTGAACTGGAGGTTTTTGAACTTGGACATATTCGCTTTGCAAAAGCAATGATTTCAGAAGGGTTAATTAATGATCCACCGATGTTCCAATTATGTTTGGGTATTCCTTGGGGGGCCGAACAAACTGTCGAAACAATGGTTGCCATGAAGTCGCAATTGCCCGCTGGCACGAGTTGGGCAAGTTTTGGCATTGGTCGTGGGCAGATGCCAATGATGGCAGCGGCAGTCGCTTTGGGAGGCAATGTACGTGTGGGTTTAGAGGATAATATTTATCTTGAACGCGGTGTGTTGGCAACAAATGCTCAGCTAGTTTCCCGTGCTTGTGAGATTATTGAGAGAATGGGCGCGCGGGTAGTAACGCCTCAGGAGGCGCGCAATAAACTTAGGTTGAGGGGTGCTGATGCTTAGAGCATCAACTTATAATTAGGGACAATTGAATTATGGAAACTAGCCAAGAAGTTAATCTTTTGATGGATACGGTTCGTCGATTTGTGGAGACGGAAATGTTTCCCCATGAGGAAGAAATCGACCGTCTCGGTCATGTACCGGAAGAAATAGGGCGTACGATTGAGGCCAAGTCTAAGGAATTAGGCCTTTTTGCCTGTAATTTGCCTGAAGAAGTAGGTGGTGGTGGCTTAGGTTATGGACCCATGTCTCTGATAGAGCGGGAATATGGCAAGACTAGCCATGCACTTCAAAGTTGGGCAGCTCGTCCAACGGAATTGCTAATGGCATGCGAGGGTGATCAACGTGAACAATATCTTCTACCGGCGGTGCGAGGCGAAAAGAGAGAGTTATTCGCTTTATCTGAGCCTGATGCAGGGTCAGACGTCATGGGCATGAAGTCAAACGCGCGACGTGATGGTGATGACTGGATCTTAAATGGTTCTAAACACTTTGTTTCAGGACCATGTATGCCCGACTTCGCTATTGTTTTTGCAGCTACTGGTGAAGATGATACTCCAAGAGGTCCTCGGAAGCGTATTACGGCGTTTTTAGTTGATGTAGGGGCCGCTGGATTTGTCTGCCGTCAAGGGACCCGATGTGTCAGCTATCGGGGCTATAATACCTATGAATTGCATTTTGATAATGTACGCTTGAGCCCGGAAAAAGTTTTAGGCGATGAGGGTCATGGTCTTGAGCTGGCTGGAAAATGGCTAGGCATGGGCCGTATTTGGGTTGGAGCAACTTGCTGCGGGAAAGCCGAGCGTATTTTGAGCATGGCGACAGATTGGGCTGCAAATAGAAAACAATTCGGTAAACCCATCGGTGCATTTCAGGCAACAGGATTTCGTTTGGCGGATGGAGCCATAAACCTTCGAGCTGCAGATTTACTGGTTAAAGATGCGGTGTCGCGGGCAGAGGAGGGTTCAATGAGCGATGCTGATGCGGCTATGGTTAAGGTATTTTGTTCTGAGATGTTAAATAAAATTGCTGACGATGCGGTACAAATTTTTGGTGGCATGGGACTTATGGAGGAGATGCCCATACAACGCTTCTGGCGCGACAGCCGTCTGGAGCGGATCTGGGACGGAACTTCCGAGATACAACGTCACATTATCACACGTTCAATTCTACGTCCTTTGGGTGCATGACACCTCTTCGCCGCAAGAATTTTCAGCGCCTTTTAAAGCCGCGTCACATTGCCTTTATCGGTGGTCGTTATGCGATTATTGCTATTAATGAAGCCCGCCGGCGGGGGTTTGATGGGGAGATGTTGGCGGTTAACCCAAAGCGGTCTGACCTTGCGGGTGTTCCATGTGTCGCCTCCATAGAAGCTTTGCCTGTAGCACCTGACGCAGTTTATCTAGCTATTCCAGCAAATGACGTCGTTGAAGCGTTGCGTGGCCTGTCAGCTGTAGGCGCGGGTGGTGTGGTTTGTTTTTCTGCTGGGTTCAAAGAAGCAGGAAACACTCAAAAAGAAAAAGACTTGGTCGATGCGACTGGCGATATGGCCTTAATTGGGCCTAATTGCTATGGGATTATAAATTACATAGACAACTCAGCGTTATGGTCGTTTGAACATGGCGGATGGTCCCCTGGTTATGGCGCTGCCATTATTACTCAATCAGGAATGTTTTCATCTGACATTACAATGAGCCAACGCTCACTACCGCTGGCCTATATGGTCTCGGCGGGCAACCAGGCAGTTTTGGGACCGGAAGACTTTCTGGATTTCTTTGCGGATGACCCGGCTGTACGAGCTATTGGACTACACCTTGAGGGATTGCAAAATATCCCAAAGTTTGAACGAGCAGCGGTTAAAGCACTGTCCAAAGGTAAACCAGTGGTAGTTTTAAAGTCGGGAAGCTCCACTATTGGATCGGAGTTAACGGTAAGTCATACTGGTTCGCTTTCCGGTTCAGTTGAGCTTTATGAAGCTCTGTTTCAGCGCGTTGGGATTATAAGCGTAACTAATCCTTCTCAATTACTAGAAACCTTGAAACTCCTCTGCGTAGTTGGGACGCCGAAGGGTAAACGGATAGCTGGCTTCACCTGCTCTGGTGGAGGAGCGACGATGCTTGCAGACTATGCAGAAAAGATTGACCTAATTTTTCCAGAAGTAGACCCTTTAAAAGAATCTGAATTATCGGCGTTGTTGCCTGATATTGCCACTGTTTCCAATCCACTAGACTACACAACACCGATCTGGGGACAAGCAGATATGACTTATCCGGTATTTGCAAAAGCAATCTCTGCGATTGATGCAGATACTGCGGTCTTTGTACAAGATTATCCAGCGGCTGGGCTTGACAGCTCTAAAGTTTTTTATACGACGGATGCTCTCGCCTTCGCGCAGGCAACTAAGGAAGAAGGTTTGCCTGCAATAATTTGCGCGACTATACCTGAAAATATGGATTTAGAGACGCGCCAACTCTTAATTTCGAAGGGGGTTGCTCCGATGCAGGGCATTCATGAGACTTTGAATGCCATTCATGGTGCAGCCAACTGGATGGAAATGCGCTCCCACATTTTATCGGAAAAGCCTAATTATTTATTGCCAGCAATACAATGGAGCGACCAGAGAGTGTTACCAGAGTATGAGGGTAAGAGATGGTTAAAAAAAAACAATTTTAGGATACCAGACGGGAGAAGTGCATCTGTCCAGCAACTAGGTGAGGCAGCAGACGAGGTAGGATATCCAGTGGCCTTAAAGATGATCAGTTCGAGACTGGTACACAAAACAGAAGCTGGAGCAGTAGTACTTAACCTTTATGACGAAGATGCGTTAAATCTTGCAGCTGACAAGATGAAAACTGATGTAGCTGCCTATGACGCAAAGGCTGTTAGTGAATTTTTTTTAGTTGAGGCGATGTCGCCCAATCCTTTGGCAGAGCTCATTATTAATTTGCGTCAAGATCCTCAATTTGGAGCTGCTTTAGTGCTGGGTAGTGGAGGCGTTTTGGTTGAGTTGCTAGCAGATACTGTTACTCTGCTTTTGCCAACGCGTCCGGCTGAAATAATCCGTGCACTTAAAAGTTTGCGGGTTGGGCCTTTGCTTGAAGGATTTCGTGGTGGGCAAGCTGTAGATATTCCAAAGGTAGCTGAGGAAATATACAAACTGTGCATTACCTTTCAGGAGCACATGAAAACTATAGTAGAAATTGAAATAAACCCTCTTTTTGTTTATCGAGAGAAAGTCTCCGCTATTGATGCATTGGTCCAAGTTCCGTCGGATAAGTGACATAATCTTTCAGGACACAACTTTATTTGAACATTGGAGAAATCAATATTTTAAAAAAAAAGACAATGTAAAGTTTTTTGCTTAAATGAAATCTTTGAAAAAATATTTTTTACATGGACAAAAATTCGTTTGTTTAGATAGGCTGATGTCTATTAAATCTAAATGTAAGTAATTATGACATTAGAAAACT
>ERZ802822.1267-NODE-1267-length-16092-cov-12.738807_pt1 | contig 16092 bp, 13 predicted proteins | sample MGYA00345649_ERZ802822 | MGnify/ENA primary metagenome ERZ802822 (study PRJEB30503, sample SAMEA104212359) | marine metagenome | biome: Westerlies Biome; feature: [SRF] surface water layer (ENVO:00010504) within the epipelagic zone...; material: water...
ATTGTTTTTGGCAAAACAATTGTTTTAATAATTTCTGCAGAATCAAATTCCTGCATACTAACTTTATCGGAACAGCTCAGTAATATTAAAACAGTTAAGAAGTAAAAATTTTTCAATGATTTAATTTTTATGAATCGCAAATTAGCAAAAAACATTAGAACAGCCCAAAATTACTTGTGGCTAACTACAGGTCTTAAATTTATGCCTTGAATAACTAACTAAACATACTCAGGACTTCTTCTTCTTAGACTTCTTTTTCTTCTTCCTTCTTAGTAGTTTTAGTCTTTTGCTTAGACCTATTCCAAAGGTTTTTTCGGCTGTTAAATTATTAACCTACAGTTAAATACGAATTTAACAATATTTTTTTTAACTTTACAGACTATAAAAAACCAATGTATAAAAAGTGGACAGATATAGATGAGATTTATTTTCCAGATGGGGTAAGGTCGGTTTACTATCAAGGTAGAAGAGTAAGTAAGGTTGACATACAAATAGAAAGAAGTTTTCTGGAACTTATGTCTTCAGATTATGACTGTTCAAATCTTCCGGACCACATACATTATCTTCCAAGAAAGCAAGCAGCTGAATATCTTGGATTGAGCGAAAGCACTCTTATTAGGTATCATGAAAAACGTAAACTTACCTGGATAACTAGAAGAAATAGAACTCCTATCTATAAAAGAGAAGCATTAGATACTTTTAAGCAAAAAAATCAATAAAAACATTAACTTAGACTTTCATTTTTAGTGAAATGGTAGTTAATTTTCATACTGTAAACCTTAAAAAAAAACACCCACTTCAAATAAGCAGAGGTGTTCATAATAAGTCTCAAAATTTATTCATTGAAATAGTTAAAGATGGAATAACTGCTTGGGGTGAGTCTGCTCCTGGGAAAACAGAAGGTGCTAAAAGTGCAGAAGAAGTTCAAGCTCATTTGACAAGATTAATAAATTCAGACATAAATGATTTATCTATTCACGAGGTTTGTCAAAGGAGTAAAGATTTAAAAATACCTGCATGTGCTCTGGCCGGCATTGATATTGCACTTTGGGACCTAACTGCAAAAAAAGCTAAACTTCCATTAAAAGATTTATTAGGCCTTCCTAAACCTAAGGTCCCTACTTCAATTACAGTTGGAATTAACCCCCCAGAAATAGTTAAGGAAAGAGTAGAAATGATTATCAGCAATCCACAGGTAAGAGCTCTAAAAGTTAAACTTGGTTCCCCAGAGGGTATAGAATATGATAAGCTTATTTATTCTCAAGTTATTGAATCAACAAAAAAATCAAACATTGCAATACGAGTAGATGCAAATGGAGGATGGTCTTTGGACGAGGCAAAATTGATGATGAAATGGTTAGCTGAAAGAGATGCTGAATATATTGAGCAACCGCTGGTCGAAGGAGATGAAGATAAATTGAAATTTTTATTTGAAGGCAGACCTCTTCCAATTTTTATTGATGAGTCATGTAGGTTTGCGGAAGATGTAGCCAATAACTATCAACATGTAGACGGAGTAAATTTAAAGCTTATGAAATGTGGAGGCATAACGGAAGCCCTGAAAATTTTAAATGTTGCTAAATCTCATGGATTAAAGACCATGATTGGATGTATGAGTGAATCTTCAGTCAGTATTTCGGCGGGAGCCTCAATAACTGGAATTATTGACTATGTAGATCTCGACTCACATTATAACTTAAACCCAGATCCAAGTGAAGGAACTTTTATGATTGATGGTGTAACTATGATTAACTCATTACCAGGACACGGAGCAAAACTTAAAGCAGAAAATTATGCTTAAGCCGACGGACAAAGTTGCTGTATGGATGGAATCTAGCCTTGATGATGATTATGGTAAGATGGGCATTAGTGCACTCAGATATCTTGATAACGAAATTTTATGTGTAGTAGACTCTGTATTTGCGGGTAAAAATATTTCTGATCTTTCAATTATCAAAAAAGATATTCCAATAGTAAAAAGTATTGAGCGAGCAAAATTGATGGGATCCAATGTCCTTCTTTTTGGAGTTTTAACATCAGGTGGGATTAGACCTAAATCATGGGATTCTGTTATTAAAGAAGCCTTAGAAAATGGAATGTCAATAATTAATGGACTTCATGATCAGATATCTCCTGTTTTTTCCAAACATATAATAAATGATAACCAATGGATTTGGGATACTAGAGTTCCAAAGTTCATTCCACAAATTGGATCTGCAAGATCTGCTGAACTAAAAAATAAAAGAATATTAATGATAGGAACAGACATGGCTGCAGGAAAAATGACTGTTGGTCTTGAACTATATTCTTATTTAATAGAGAAAAAAATAAATGCGGGTTTTGTTGCAACTGGTCAAGTTGGAATTACTGTAACAGGTAAGGGAATTCCTTTAGATGCATATAAATTGGATCATGCTTGTGGAGCAGTGGAAACAGCTGTTCTAGAACAAAAAGAAAAAGATATTGTAATAGTTGAAGGACAAGGGTCAATATTACATCCTGGAAGCACAGCAACTCTCCCCTTAATGAGAGGAACATGTCCAACTCACATGATTCTCTGTCATATTGCTAGAAATGATTCATTAAGATCGCTTGAAAACATTAAAATTCCTGATTTAAAAAAATTTATAGATCTAAATGAAAGTCTAGCCTCAGTCATAGGAACTTATCCAAAAGCAAAAGTTATAGGAGTGGCTCTAAACACAACCTTAATGTCAGAGGAAAAGGCAAAAGAGGTTATTACTAATGTTGAAAAAGAAACTGGAATTCCATCCACAGATGTTGTTAGGTATGGGGGTGATAAAATTTTCAGTTTATTGACATAGTTATTTGCAATGGTGGTCTGCAGCTCTAGTTGCTATTTGATTATTAGGTTTCACATTTACTTTATAACCCAATGAATTTGCCCATCCCTTAGTTGCAGAGATTAGCTTATTAGATTTATGGTTTTCATCAGAATTATAATCCATATCAATTTCGACTTTAACACTTACTTGTTTAGTCAACCACTCTGCTACTTGAATGCTATATTCTGCTTCAAGCCAGAGTCTTTTCCAAATATCATTTATTGCCTCACAAGAAGACTTGCTTAAAATATAATGCACCCCTCTTGTGCCAAGCCTATATGCTATTACACTTGTATAATTTGTTTTTTTTCCTACATTTTGAGAGTCAGATCCTATATGAATTTTGGCATAAGGATATTCTTTTAATATAGAGAGTGTATGGTCTACAGGATCAATATTATTTCCTTTGACATCCTTAAAAAGCTTCATATTTAAAAATAAATATTATTTGTAAATTACATTATTAATAAAAACTTAAATTATTAACGAATGAAAAATTTTCTTCCAATTCTAATATTAATGCTTTCTTTTGGAAGTATCAATGCACAGAGCGTAAATAAATTAAAAAAAGAGCTATTAAATTCTATAGAGCAAAAGTCAGATGAGCTTATAACAATGAGTGACAACATATGGCATGCAGCTGAAGTAGCATTTAGGGAAGAAAAATCAGCGCAGTATTTAATGGAGTATGCCAAACAAAATGGTTTTGATGTTGATTCAGATTTAGCAGGTATGCCAACAGCATTTACAGCAACGTTTGGAGAGGGAAGTCCTGTAATTGGAATTATTGGAGAGTTTGATGCTTTGCCTGGCTTATCTCAGACAACAGTTCCTTATAAAAATGAACTTACTGATGGAGGTGCGGGCCATGGGTGTGGTCATAACTTATTTGGTACAGCTAGTCTAGGTGCTGCGGTTGCTATTAAAGAATTAATTGAAAAAGGAAGCCTAAAAGGGACTGTCAAATATTTTGGAACTCCAGCAGAAGAAAAATTTTTTGGTAAACTCTGGATGATAAGAGATGGTGTATTTGACAATGTAGATGTTGTGATGGACTGGCACCCTGCTGATAAAACTGAAGCAAATGTTCAACCATCCCTAGCATTAGTGGATTTTATGGTTGAATTTACAGGACAGGCATCACATGCTTCTGTTGATCCATGGAATGCTAGAAGTGCTTCAGACGCATTGGAGCTATATACATCTGGAATTAATGCATATAGAGAACATGTTAAACCCTCAGTGAGGATGCATTATCATATACAGGACGCAGGAAAAGTTGTTAATGTTGTTCCAGACTATTCAAGAATTTGGGTTAGAGTCAGGGACATTACTAAAGATGGGCTACAACCCATTTATGATCAGGTTAGAAAAATGGCAGGAGGGGCAGCTATAATGGCTAATGTTGAACATAAAGTTTCATTAATTTCAGGCGTTCATGATCTACTTCCCAATAGAACCGGTGGAGCTGTAATGCAAAAAAACCTTGAAACTTTAGGCGATATTCAATACTCTGAGGAAGAAATTATGTTTGCACTAGAAATGCAAAGAAATAATGGAAAACCTGAAATAGGTATAGATGGTAAAATAAGACCACTAAGAGAGACTCTTGACAGTCCTGGAGGTGGATCTACTGATAGCGGGGATGTAAGTTATAATGTTCCAGTTGTTAGCTTGGCAGCAACAACAGCTCCTAAAGGAGTTCCATGGCATTCTTGGTCAGTAGTTGCAAGTTCTGGAATGTCAATAGGACACAAAGGAATGCTTCATGCAGCAAAAGCTCTTGGGATGACAATGGTTGATATATTTAAAGACAATAAATTGAGAGAAGACATAAAGAAAGAGTTTGATGAAAAAATAGGTGATTATGAGTATGATGCATATTTAGACCCAGGACCTCCACCCTTAGATTATGTAGACTAGATCCAAGATCTAGATTTCATTTCTTTTGTAACAATTTTAGATAGGCATATTATAGCAATCATATTAGGGATTGCCATAAGCGCAAAAGCTACGTCAATCAATCCAATCACAATTTCTACTGTTAAAATTGAAGAGACTATAATAGCCCCTATATAGATGTAATTATAATACTTTCCTTTTTCTGGGGTTGTTAAAAAACCATAACATTTAACACCATAATAAGAATATGTAAATAGTGTAGATATTCCAAATACGGAAATCATTATAATTAAAATATAATCTCCAAACCCAAAAAACAATCTTCTAAAAGCTTCAAGAGATAAAACAATTCCATTTAAATCACTTTCTAGATAAGCACCGCTAATAATTATTATTAACCCTGTTATTGTGCACACTAAAATAGTATCTAGAATTGGGCCAAGCATTCCAACCAACCCTTCATCAGTTCCTTTTTTTGATGTTGATTGACCATGATAAATTGGGGCTAATCCAACTCCACTTTCACTTGAAAAAACAGCTCTTCGAATTCCAATTAAAACAAGTCCCCAGAAACCACCCTGAACCATTGTATTAAAGTTAAAAGCCTCACTGAATATAAGGCCGAATGTTGAGGGGACAACACTTGCATTTGATACTAAAATAAATATTCCTAAAAGAAAATATAGAATAACCATAATAGGAACTAGACTTGACGTAACTCTAACTATAGATTTAAGGCCTCCAAAAATCACAAAAGAAGTTAGTATAGTAAATATTACTCCAATTATTAATTTCCAGTTACCATCGCCAATATTAAAAAAACTATTTGGATCCAGCACGTCAATATAAGATTGAGTTAGTTGATTCGCTGTAAAGGCAGGAAGGACACCAACTAATCCTGCAACTGAAAACCAAATTGCCAAGGGTTTCCCCCACTTTTTTATACCTAAAGTCATATAGTACATTGGACCACCTAGGTAATTACCATCTTTATCTTTATCTCTTAAACTAACAGCTAGGGAGCATGAAAAAAACTTTATTGTAGCCCCAATTAGAGCAGTAACCCACATCCAAAATAATACTCCCGGGCCACCTTGGTGAATTGCAATGGAAACTCCAGAAATATTACCCAGACCAACAGTAGCAGCTAAAACAGCAGACAATGCTTGGAATCTTGAAATACCAATGCTTGATTTATCTTTTTTTAAAAGAAGTCTAAACCCATTTGAAATTTTTAGTAAAGGGTTTGCACGAGAAATAATTGTTAGATAAACTCCTCCTCCAATTATTAGAAATAACATTACCCAATTTAGAGGAACTATAATCTGATTGATAATATTTTCAATAGCATCAAATAATCCAGTCATGTCGAAAATTAACGATTAAATTTTGAAAACAATACTTTCTTTTTTAAATTATCACAAATTATAAAATTATGCAATCAAGAAGAGAGTGGTTCAAATCCTCAATAGGGCTTGGAGGACTAATAATGGCACCTTCCGTATTAACTGCTGAAGAAATAAAAAAATACAACCCAAGGCCGATAACAGATATTGTAAAGTTGAGCTCAAATGAAAACCCATATGGACCCTCAGAAAGAGTAAGAAATGCTATTGCAGATTCATTTGATGATGCATGTAGATATCCATATGAATATATCAATGAATTACAGAAGTCTCTTGCAAAAAAACATAGTGTTTCTCCAGAAAGCATCGTTATTACAGGAGGATCTAATGAAGCACTTAGAGTAACAGGATTAGCTGTTGCAGATGATGGGGGTGAAATAGTAGCTGGACAACCAACCTATTTAGCACTTATGAGTTATGCTGAGGCATGGGGAGGGAAAATTAAATGGGTCCCAGTAGATTCTAATAAGGGATATGACCTAGGTAAAATTGAGGAAGCAATTGATACTAAAACAAAAATGGTTTTCATTGCAAATCCCAATAATCCAACAGGAACATTATTAGAAAAATCATCTTTGAGCGATTTTTGTGAAAGAGCTTCAGAAAGAACAATCGTTTTTTGTGACGAAGCATATTATGATTATATAGAAGATGCTGAATACCCATCTATGGATTACTTAGTCAGAGAAGGTAAAAATGTGATTGTTTCAAGGACCTTTTCCAAGGTCTATGGTATGGCTGGTTTGAGAATAGGATATTTAGTGTTGAAACCAGATCTAGCAGATGAGTTATTTGGTGAATATTCACCATATGGAAGAAATAAGATTATGGCACAGACTAATGTTCTTGCGGTTGCTGCTGCTTCCGAAGCATTAAAAGACAATGATTTTTATTCTTTTTCACTAAAAAAAGCAAGTCAGGAGAAAGATAAAATATATAAGTTATTAGATCATTTAGATCTTAAGTATGTAAAATCAAGTACCAACTTTGTCTTTTTTGAATCTCAAAAACATATAGACGATTTATCTAAAGAAATGTTGGATAAGGGAGTTAGAATAGGAAGGGCATTCCCTCCGTTCTATGATTGGTGTAGAATTAGCACAGGTACAAGTCAAGAAGTTGATAAGTTTATTTCAGCAATGTTAGAGGTATACAGCTAGTTCTTATATATAATATATGTGGCCTTCACTCCTGTAGCTAGATTCCATCTATTTGTACCTACAAGTTTGCCTTGGTCATCATAGACAATAATTTCTGCTGTATTAGGGCCAGAGCTTCCCTGGTTTAACGCTACAAAGTCTACAACATTAAATCCACTTTTTAAATCAAGTTTAAAACCTTTTGCTTTTTCAGTTAATAAAATTGCTGGCATAACAACCTCCTCGTTTACTTGAATTTTAATTAAATCACCATCAGGATATTCATGATCTCTTAAAACTATATTTACGTACTCCCCATCATTTCTAATTTCTCCAAGAAACATGTCTACTTTAAATTGATTAATATTTTTAGTTGACTCAGATTCTTTTTTATTTAATCTGGAGAGATAGAATCCATTTGAATTAATAAATCTTTCTGGTCTTTTCTTTTCAACTTTTGCATCAGGAAAGAAATTTTTTTTATTTTTTTCTTCTAATTTTTTTAAAAATGGATTCTCCTTTTTTTTAAGATTTAAAAGAGAGTTTTTTGATTTAGAATCTGACGTAGAAAAAGGCTTTCCAGATGAACTATTAGAGTTATCCTGAGAATAACTAACTCCAATAAACATTACTGAAAACAGTAAATAAATTAAATATTTATTATCTTGAATCAACCTTATAATTTTATACTAAGATAAACCTTTAACATGCAATTAGAAAACCTTGATTGGCTAATTATTTCTGCCTTCTTTATCCTTTCATTAGCTATAGGAATAATTGTTTCAAAAAAATCAGGAAAAGATGTAACTGAATTTTTTCTTTCAGGAAGAAAAATGCCTTGGTGGCTTCTTGGAATTTCAATGGTAGCAACGACTTTTTCAGCTGACACACCTAATCTAGTAACAGATATTGTTAGAACTAATGGAGTTGCAGGAAATTGGGTATGGTGGGCATTCCTATTAACAGGGATGTTAACTGTTTTTGTTTATGCAAAGCTTTGGAGAAGGTCTGAAGTTTTAACGGATCTTGAGTTTTATGAATTAAGATATAGTGGAAAAGGTGCTGCTTTCTTAAGAGGCTTTAGAGCTTTCTATTTAGGAGCAGTCTTTAATGTTCTTATAATGGCTAGTGTTTGTTTAGCAGGTATAAAAATTGGAGGAGCATTACTTGGATTAAGTCCAGTTGAAACACTTTTAATTACATGTACAATTACAGTTGTATATAGTTCAATAGGAGGTTTAAGAGGAATTATTATAACAGATTTTTTCCAGTTTATACTTGCAATGGCAGCAACTTTTTGGGCTGCATACGAGATTGTTAATTTGCCACAAGTAGCAGGACTTACTAATCTACTTAATCATCCAGATGTTATACCAAAGCTAAATTTAATTCCAGATATAGCCGATACTGATTTATTTATTGCAGTATTTATTATTCCACTTGCTGTTCAATGGTGGGCTGTTTGGTATCCAGGGGCTGAACCTGGAGGAGGAGGGTATGTTGCGCAAAGGATGTTGTCAGCAAAGGATGAAAAAAATGCAATTTGGGCGACACTTCTTTTTAACTTTATGCATTATGCAGTCAGACCATGGCCATGGATTTTAATTGCATTAGCTTCCATAGTAGTTTTCCCTGACTTAAATTCTCTTCGAGAAGCTTTTCCAAATACTATTGTTGGAAATGATTTAGCATATCCAGCAATGATTTCATTCCTTCCATCAGGACTTTTGGGCTTATTGGTGGCTTCTCTAATTGCTGCATTTATGTCAACAATATCAACTCATTTGAATTGGGGATCATCATATCTAGTTCATGATTTTTACAGAAGATTTTTTGTTAAGGATAAGTCAGAAACACACTATGTATTAATGGGGAGAATTTTTACTGTATTGTTAATGATATTCTCTGCGTTTTTTGCACTTTTTCTAAACAATTCTCTTCAAGCATTTGGAATAATACTTCAAATAGGTGCTGGAACCGGTTTAATTTTTATACTTAGATGGTTTTGGTATAGAGTAAACGTTTACAGTGAATTAACAGCTATGATAGTTTCTTTTGTGGTTGCAATTATATTTGAATTTATCATTCCAAATAACTTCTCTGTTGAAGAAAAACTTATCATTGGAGTTACAATCACTACAATTTCTTGGCTTTTAGTAACACTTATTACACCGCCATCAAACATGGAAACTCTTCAAAATTTTTACAAGAAAATTCAACCAGGAGGACCGGGCTGGAAAAAAGTAATAGAAGAGTCAGAATCTAAAGGGATAAACATAACTGGAAAAAAAGAGAAGTGGGATGTCCCTAGCGGCATATTGTGTATGCTATTTGGAAGCATCTCTGTCTATAGTATCCTCTTTGGAATTGGGTATTTACTTTATGCAAAAACTACTACAGGAATAATATTTATGTTAATATCTGTGTTTTCTGTTATTGCTCTTATGAAATTCTGGAAGAGACTTTCAACTGAAGATTAACCAAGAAGCATTCCAACAAAAGTTGCTGATAATAAAGAGACTAATGTACCTGCAATCATTGCTTTAAAACCTAACTCAGTCAATAATTTTGACTTTCCGGGAGCAAGTATTCCTATCCCTCCAATTTGAATTCCTATAGAAGCAAAATTTGCAAAACCACACAACATAATTGTTGCCATTATAATAGATTTTTGATATGTTAAGTGCAAAGCATTACCAACATCTTTAAGACTAGCAAGTTCTATATATGCAACAAATTCACTAGCGGCAAGCTTAACTCCAAGTAGCTGTCCCATAAGAGTTATATCTTCAACTGCTATTCCAATTAGCCACATAAGTGGAGCAAATAAATATCCTAAGATTAATTCAAGAGAAAAAGATTCATAAATAGTGTTTTGTTCTATCCAACTATTAAGACCAAAAACATCAGCAACTTGATAAAAAACTCCATTTACAAGAGCAATAAGGGCAAGAAAAACTAGAAGCATAGCCCCTACATTTACTGCCATTTTTATTCCATCTCTTGTACCATTAGTAATAGCAGAGAGTAAATTTGTACCAGTAACATCTGTGCTAATTTTAATATTTTTAGTAACCTCTTCAGTTTGTGGAAACATCAATTTTGAAATAACAATAGCGCCTGGAGCAGCCATCACAGAGGCTATAATCAAATTTTTTGCGACCTCAATTCTTTGAATAGGATCATCACCTCCTAAAAACCCAATATAAGCCGCTAGCACACTTCCTGCAACTGTTGCCATACCACCAGTCATTAAAAGAAAATATTCTGATTTATTCATTTTGTCCAAGTAACCTTTTACCAAAAGAGGCGCTTCAGTTTGTCCTAAGAAAATATTTCCAGCTACAGCTAGACTTTCCTGACCAGAAATATTTAGGAATTTAGTTAACATCCATGCTAATCCAGATACTACTTTTTGAATAATACGATAATAATATAATACCGAGGTTAGAGCTGAGAAGAAAATAATTACGGGTAAAACTTGAAAGACAAATATTTCACCATATTTAGAGGAATCAGCTAATTCACCAAAAAGAATTTTAGAGCCTTGGTTTGTAAATGTAACTATAGCTAGAAAACCCTGTCCTATTTTTTCAAAAATCATTCGAACAAATTCAACTCTCAATACAGCTACAGCAATAACTAACTGACTTGAAAGACCAATAATTATTGTCTTCCAATCAATTCTTTTTTTATTGTTGCTAAGTAAATATGCAATTAAAATTATAGTACTTAAACCTATAATCCCTCTTAATATTGATGTGATAGAAATCCCTTCGTGTGGAATTATTTCCATTAAAAAAAGTTTTACTAAAAATAATAAATATTATTAGCTTTGAATCAAAATTCAAAGTATATATGAAATCCTACTTAACTTCAGTATTCTTTTTTTTATCACTATTGATTTCTTGTGGAGGCTCAAAAACCAATTTGAATGATTCTCTCTTGACAGGAGCTGTTAATCAAAATAATACAACTAATCAGGTCAGTACAACTAATCAAGGTAATACCTCAACTACACAAACACCATCTTATTCTTTTGGAAATGAACTGGTTTGGAGTGATGAATTTGATGAAGATTCATCATTTGGAATCCCAGCTGTTTCTCCAGATAAATGGAATATTGAAACTGTTGCACCAGATAATGGTAGTTGGTATAATGGAGAGCTTCAGTATTACACAGATAAACAAGATAATATTAAAGTTGAAGATGGTCTTTTGAAAATTACAGCAAAAAGAGAAGATTTTCAAGGTAAACTTTATACATCTGCGAGAATAAATACACAAGATAAATTTGAATTTACATATGGCCGAGTTGAGATGAGAGCAAAACTTCCTAACTGGGAGGGAATGTGGCCAGCATTTTGGATGCTTGGTGCAAATATTGATGAAATTAGTTGGCCTAACTGTGGAGAGCTAGATATTTTAGAACATGGAGATTATGTAAAAGATAGCACTAGTAATAATCCAGGCTTGATTTCTTCAGCTGTTCACTACGGACCACAAGACTATTCACGACAAACTACATTTGTTCCAAACAAAATCTTTTATGATACAGGTCAAGAAAGATTTGTTAGAGCTGAAAAAATTATTGATAACCCATTTGAGGAGTACCATACTTATGCAATTCAATGGGCGCCTGATAAAATTCAATTTTTTGTTGATGAAGAAATGTATTTTGAATTTCCGATGCAATCTCAACATTCACCATTTGACAAACCCTTTTTCTTACTACTAAATCTTGCTGTTGGGGGACATTGGACCGATGGTTATGTAGCTCCAGGATTTACCAGTGCAACCTATGAAATAGATTATGTTAGGGTATATCAATAAGACTTTTTTAGTATTTCCATTCTTCATTTTTTCGAATGTACAAGACTCGATACAGAAGATAGATCTTGATAATGTGATTGTAAAGTCAACAAAGATTAATGCTAATACGAAACAGATTCCTCTATCTGTCTCAATAAAAAACTTTAGAGATGAAAAAAATTATAATTCTCAATCTTCATTCTCAGACTTTACAAGAAATACTCCAGGACTATTTACAAGTTCTTCAAACAATTTTTCTCAGGATCTTAGAATCTCAATTAGAGGTTTTGGAGCAAGGTCTGCATTTGGAATAAGGGGAATAAAACTTATAGTTGATGGGATACCTGAAACAACACCAGATGGTCAAAGCCAACTTGATAACCTTCCATTAGGACTTGTTTCTAGTATCGAAATTCTCAGAGGCCCAAATGCAAACCTATATGGGAATTCATCAGGAGGTGTTATTAGTATAAACACTTTAACAGATGCATCTGAGAAATATTATAGAAATTCGGGAATTTTTGGAGCTTATCAATATCAATCGCTTCAAAAAACAAGAATTTTAGATTGGAACAACTCAAGTTTAATAATTCATTATGATAAAAGAAGATCAAATGGTTATAGAGATCAAAGTGGATATAAATCCAATATTCTAAATCTTAAATACATCAATGAACTAGACAATAACAATAAGATAGTATGGCAAATTAATTATACAGATAGCCCATACGCATATGATGCAGGAGGTCTTAAACTTAGTGACGTTGAAAATGACAGAAGACAAGCAAGAAAGAATAACATTGACTATGATACATATGAAAAAGTTAAACACCTGAAGACGGGTGTTTCATGGAATCATAAAAGAAATGAGAACTCGTTCTTTGATAGTTATTTCTTTTATCAAAAAAGAGATTTTTTTACAAAGTTACCATTCAATTTTGGTGGAATAATCTCACTATACAGAGACTATTATGGCTTTGGAACAAAGTATACTAAAAAATATTATCAGGAGAATCGAAATAGAACTCTTGTTCTAGGGCTTGATTATTTAAACCAATCTGACGATAGAAAACGATATAAGAACAATTTTGGTGTTCAAGGTGAAATGACTTTTGATCAAATAGAGCAATTTAAAAGCACAGGACTTTACATGTTAAGTCAGACTAATTATGATTCTGGTCTTTTAGTGAGATATGGTATTCGCTATGATATCAATAATATAGGTATTGATTCATCTAGCTCAATTATATTAGATAAGTTGAATCCATCTGTTGGTCTTTCCTATAAAGTAAATTCTAATGATAATATTTTCTTTTCGTTTGGGACAAGTTTTGAAACCCCTACACTGAATGAGCTATCAAATAATCCAAATGGAGAGGGTTTAAATGAAGACCTTAAATCAAGCTCTTCTCTCAACTATGAAATTGGATGGAGAAAATCAGTATCAAATTTAACTTTGGAGGCTATTGCTTATATTATTAGCTCAGAAAATGAAATACTACCCTATGAACTTGAGCAGTTTCCTGGAAAAAACTTTTATCAAAATGTAGGTTCTACTTCTCGATATGGCTTAGAACTTAACTCTCAGCTATCTTTTAAGGGAGGAAGAATTAATTTATCGTATACATTAAGTAAAAACAAGTTTGAAGACTTTATAATTGACAGCAACAATCTAACCGATAATTTAATTCCGGGTATTCCTAGTCAAATGTTGGATTTAGATATAATTTTTAAACTTTCAAGAGGTAGATCCTTAATTATTTCTAACAGATTGATTGGTGAAAGATATGCTGACAACGCTAATGAAACACTTATAAGTTCTTACAATCTACTTAATATTAAATACTCAAAAGAAATATTTAGTAATAGTGAAATATTTTTAGGTGTAAATAATGCTTTTAATCAAGAGTATTTTGATAATATTAGGATAAATGCATTTGGAAAAAGATATTATGAGCCAGCTCCAAAAAGAAATTTCTATTTTGGTATAAATTTTTCATTTTGATTAGACTTTTAAATTTAGTCACCTATTTAATTATTTCAATTTCAGCAAACAGTCAGTCAGAATATATTTATATCCTTGGTAATACTCAAGATGCAGGATTACCTCACATAGGATGCCAACATCCATTCTGTGAAGATAGTTTTAATGCATACGAAGAGCACTATGCAACTTCAATAGCAGTAGTTAACTCAGATTTAAAAAAGTATATTCTTTTTGAGGCAACTCCTGATATTACATTTCAGTTAAATAATTTGAAGAAAAATATATTTGATGAATTTCTGCTTCCAGAATCTATTTATATTACCCATGCTCATATTGGTCACTATACCGGTTTGATGTATTTTGGAAGAGAAGCTTTAGGCGCAAAGGACCTAATCGTGAAAGTGCTACCCAGAATGAGTAATTTTTTGCAAAATAATGGTCCTTGGAGTCAATTAGTTGACATAAATAATATAAAAATCGAGGAATTAAATTTTGAATCAAGCACTTATGAGCTAAAAAACATAAGCGTAACACCTGTTCAGGTTCCGCATAGAGATGAATATTCTGAGACAGCAGGGTACATTATTAAGGGAAAAAATAAAAAAGCTCTATTTATTCCAGATATTGATAAATGGGAGAAGTGGGACAGAGATTTAGGCCAACTTGTTAAAGAATTTGATTTTTTACTAATTGACGCCACTTTTTACGATTCAAAGGAAATAAATAGAGACATCAGTGAAATTCCTCACCCACTGGTTACTGAAACAATAGATCTATTGAGTGGGTTGGATCTAAAGAACAGGAATAAAGTGTATTTCATCCATATGAATCACACAAATATGATGTTGAACCCAGACAGCGATTTATCTAAGCTAGTTACTAGCAAAGGTTTTAATATTGCTAGACTTGGACAAAAACTCTACTTATAGTTCTTCTGATTGTAATTTAGCAGCGATAGCTTGAACTTGATCAAGCACTCTAAGAAGGTTCCCACCCCACAGTTTGGCAATTTCGGAATCACTGTAACCCCTTTCTCGAAGTGCATCAGTAACATTCATTGTCTCTGAGGCATCATTCCATCCAACTATACCACCACCTCCGTCAAAATCTGAACTTATCCCAACATGATCAATTCCTATTTTTTGAACCATATAATCAATGTGATCCATAAAATCAGACATATTTGGTGGGGGATCCTTCCTATCGGTTAAAAAACTACCTAGTGCTGTTGTTTGAATAACACCTCCATTATTTTTTATTAATTCAAGTTGCTCATCATCTAAATTTCTTGGATGATCTCTAAGTGCTCTAGCCGAGGAATGAGAAGCAACTACAGGCGCCTTGCTTAACTCTATCATTTGCTTTATGGCCTCTTTTGATGGATGAGAAATATCTATCATAAGCCCGTAATAGTTTAAAAGGCCTACAACCTCTTTACCTAGATCACTTAACCCATCGTGTAATGCAGTTCCATCAAATTCTCCAGTATTTGAATCAGAGAATTGGCTATGACCATTATGAGCAAGTGATACATATCTTGCTCCTCTTTCCCAAAATTTTCTCACATTTGATGTGTCAAGCCCCATAGGATATGCATTTTCAACGCCTATCATTGCTACTTTTTTGCCTTTAGCATGAATCCTTCTTACATCATCAGATGAAAGAGCAAGTTCAATTTGATTAGGTGCATATTTGTTAACTAGTCTATCAATGGCATCAAACTTATCAATAGCATTATCCATTGCAGTAGCATAGCCCTCATCATTTAACTCGCCTTGAGCAGTATAAACTACAAGCCAAGCTACATCTAGCCCACCAGCAATCATTTTTAGTAAATTTAGTTTAGTATCTGTATCCATGCTGTAATTTAAACTATCTGTAAAATACATGGTATTTATATCATCGTGTGTATCGATTGTTATGATTGGATTAGAGGGACTGTTACAGCTTGTTAACAACATTAACGCTAAAGAGCATAAAAGTGCAATTTTTTTGATTTT
>ERZ802822.1268-NODE-1268-length-16087-cov-7.951718_pt1 | contig 16087 bp, 16 predicted proteins | sample MGYA00345649_ERZ802822 | MGnify/ENA primary metagenome ERZ802822 (study PRJEB30503, sample SAMEA104212359) | marine metagenome | biome: Westerlies Biome; feature: [SRF] surface water layer (ENVO:00010504) within the epipelagic zone...; material: water...
TTGTCTTTTCATTAGTTTTTAAATTTGAAAAACATAAATTATCAAAATATATATCTCCCCTATCAGCATCATCTAGGCCTGATATGATATTTAATAGTGTAGATTTTCCAGCTCCGGAAGGGCCAGATATAGAGAGCGAATCTCCAGATTCTAAATCAAATGAAATACCTCGTAGCACATCTCTGTTCAGTGTCGTAGTGTTGTTCTGAAAAGATTTACAAATATTATTGCAAGTAATTTTCATGAATTTAAAGATTGGGCAGGTATTAGTTTTGATGCTTTTCTTGCTGGGTATATAGATGACACTAAGACCATTAAAAAAGCGATAATCACAATTTTATATATATCTGATACGATTATTATATATGGGACTTTATCTAAATGGTAAATGTCAGGTGAAATTAAGGCAACATTAAACAGTGATTCTATAAATAAGACTATTGCATTAATATTAATTGATAGTACTAGACCAAGCAAGACACCAAGTGTAATACCAGCTACACCAATAATAAAACCTTGAATTAAAAATATCGATTCGATTGTTTTTTTGTTGATTCCCAAAGAAGTTAATATTGCAATGTCTTTTTGTTTATTCATAACAAGAAGGGTTAATGATGAAACAATATTAAATGATGCAATAGCTATTATAAGACTGAGTATTATAAACATTACTCTTTTTTCATTGTTTATAGCTTGAAAAAGAGCATTATGTGTTTCTGTCCAGTTACTTGTTATTAATGAATATGAATTAAACAATTCTCTCGAAATTAAAGAAGCTTTCAGCGGATCTATTAGTTTCAATTTTATATATGAAAATTGATCAGTACTATGAAGATTTAAATTGCTTCCATAAATAAATCTTTGATTATATTCATTTATACCTGAATCAAAAATTCCACTTACAATAAATTTATTACTTATATATGTTTTTTTATAGTTTGATACTGTAATCTGATCACCTATAGTAATGTTCAAAGTATTTGCTAAAACATTACCTATTACAATATTGTTTGGGTTTTCCAAATTAAAGTCTCCTAATTGTATCATTTGAGCTATGTTGCTAGTTAATAATTCATTTTGGCTTGTTACGTTATGCATAATGATCGGGTAGTTATTTACAGAATCTGATGAAACTAATTCTTCATTTCTGTTTATAAATGAGTAAGCTAATATATTTTTATTTGTCTTAATGATTGACTTAAGATCATCTACAGTATGCTGATCATGTGGATATATGTTTATGTGTGATGTGAAGCCTAAGATTTTATCTCTAAGCTCTTTTTCAAATCCATTCATAACAGAAAGAACAGTGATAAGAATTCCAACACCTAACATTAAACCTATAATCGATATTTTTGATATTACGGATATAAATGATAGATTATATTTTGAAAATAAAAATCGATATGCAACAAGGAAATTCATAGCTACACTATATCAAATATAAGCGATAATATGGAAAAGATACATAATAAATTATTAGCTGACTATAATTCAAATCATATTGTTATGGTTTATCCAGCTATGCATGATCGGTTTTTTTATTTTGAAGATATCAAAAAAATATACTTAGAATTATCAATTATTTTATCTCAAAATAATGTTCATCAAAGTGTTATCATTCCAGAAATATACGACAATGAAGATAGTTTTTTTCGTGATTTGAGTCCAAATATAGAATTTATTCAATACAACTGTGATGATATTTGGATTAGAGACTATCATCCAAAACTATATTCAACGAGAAAAGGTCTAAAGAAAATAGATTTTGACTTTAATGGTTATGGTGAAAAGTATATGTACATAAATGACAATAATTATAAATATTCACTAGATATGTATGATAGTGACTTTGATTTAAAAGGTTATGTGATTGAGGGAGGAAATTTAGAGTTTTCATCAAAAGGTGTTGTAATAACAAATAAAAATAGTTTCATAAAAAATAATCATAAATACTCAGGAAAAAATATTATAGATAAACTTATGTTCTTAAAAAAGGAAATACCATTTAATGAATTATTTGTATTAGAACTAGACTCTATTAAAGGTGATGATACCAATGGACATGTCGATAATATGGTGAGATTTATTGATGATGAAAATTTAGTTTACCTTGCGTCTACTGATAAATCTTATGTAAATTATGATTTAGCAAAAGAACTGAAAAATCAATTAGAATCTATTAAAAAGAAAAGTAAAATAATAAAGGATATTTATCCAATATTTCATGATGATAGAGATACGTTGTATAATGATAATAAGTATTACCCTTATTCAAAATTGAACTTTATCATCACATCTAATTGTATAATCTTTCCGTCAATAACAAATAATAATATATCTATCATTGATAGCCTTAATGACTTACCAATTAGAAAAATAAAATATAATATAAATTGTGAGGCATCACTTATCGAATGTGGAGGGCTGCATTGTCTAAGCATGAATATATAAATCTAATACTTCTTCAGTATCAACCTCTAGATAATGTTAGTGACAATATAAGTAAAATTGAATTACTACTTAAAAAAAATAATGTCAATGAAAATACTCTTGTAGTCTGTCCTGAGTTATCACTGCAGCGTTATGTGTGTATCACAAAAACAAAAAAAAATATTAGCAATGCAATATCTTTAGATTCTGAGGAGATTTCTCTAATTAAAAATATTGCTATAAAATATAGAATTTTTTTATGCATTACAATATTTGAAAAATTGAAAAAAAAATACTTTAATACTGCCCTAATTATTAATCCTGAAGGAAATATTATTAAAAAATATCATAAGAAAAATATACCATCAGAAATATGTTATGAAGAAAGTTATTATTTTGATAAATCAAATAATGGATATCAGTCCTTTTCAGTAGGTGTTTTTAAAATTGGAATTTTAATCTGTTGGGATCAATGGCATTCCAGTGCATACCTTGAATTGAAGAAAAAGGATGTAAATTTGATTATTTGCCCAACAGCAATTGGAACTTGTTTTCATAAAAATGAAAAAATACAAATAGCTAATGAAAAAAAGAAATGGATTAATGTAATTGAAGCTAATAGTCTGATGAACAATATACCAGTTGTAGTTGCAAATCGAATAGGTACAGAGCAGCAAAAAGATAGCTCTATTAAGTTTTGGGGATCTAGTTTTATCACTGATGCACATGGTACATCACTCAAAAGATGTAAATTAAAGCAGGGCATAATCAAATATAGATTCTATAAAAAAGAGCAAATTTCTATAAAAAAAATGTGGAATTTTCAGGATATTAGCTAAATCTGCCGATATATATCAAATAAACATGTCAAATCTATGAGTTAGATATTATAATATCGTTTGTAACAATTAGTTCTTTTAATCAAGGAGACAAAAATGAGGATAAATTTGATAGTACTGATTCTTGCTCTAATGGCTATTTCAGTATCTCAACCGTCTTTCAGTAAGACTATTTCAGAAGTTAAAATAATTTTTGCTGACGAGGAAGGCGAAGGAAAGCCTACTGATGAGGAACCAGATTGCGAATAATTAATTGGGAGGAGATATGTTAAAAATTAATAACTTTTTTTCAGTTGCTATTTTTTCTTTAGCCTTAGTGTCGCTATCTGCTATTGCAGGTAAACCTGTTGCTATATCTAAAGCAGATGGACCAAATTCTTTAGAAATTGGGTTATCTGTTTCAGTTGGTGAACATAAGATAATGAGAAATCAAGATAATGCTGCAACTGTAAATCCAGCGTTTGCTAAAACGTCTAGACCATGTCCACCATTCTGCATTCAACCTATGCAGTTAAGACCGGGGATAGAGACAATCGGTGAACAAGAAATCATTCATTATGCAGTAATGATGTCAAAAGGTGAAAAAATGCCTGATGGCTCAGAAATTATGGTGATTGATTCAAGAACACCTGATTGGGTTGCTAAAGGAACAATTCCTGGAGCAGTGAACCTACCTTGGACACTTTTAAGTGAAAGAAAAGGTGCTGACCCACTGTCAATCGCAGAGATAATGACAACAAAGTTTGGCGCTGAAGAACAAAATGGCTTATTTTATTTTGATAAAGCAAAAACGCTAGTATTGTTTTGTAATGGTATGTGGTGTGGTCAATCACCAAATAACATTAAAAGTTTATTAAAATACGGATATCCAGCTGACAAAATTAAATGGTATCGTGGCGGTATGCAAAACTGGGAAAACCTAGGATTCAATACTGTTAAATAAATAAGTTTATAATTATTACAAAGCAGCACATAAATACATGTGCTGCTTTTTTTTGAGTATTTTATGAAGATTCTATCAAAAGGTATCAATTTAGTAAGTAACCTTTCTGGTTCATCATATCTATTAGAAATAGAAAATTTAGCAAAGCATCATAAATATGTTGTTGTCCTTGTGGATAATAATCACCAGGTAGATAGTTTATATGATGAATTGAAGAATATTTATAATGATAAAGTAATATTAAAGTTTCCTAATTATGGAGTAGCAAATTATAGTTCAACATCGATTGATCAAGATGTAATAAAAGAAAGATTAAACTGTTTGATACATATAAAAGATGATAGTGAATCTAACAAAATTATTATAGGGACTTATAAATCAATTTTTAGTAAAACACCATCTATTGAGGAAGCTAGTAAATCATGGTGTTCAATTTCAAAAAATTCCAAATATATAGAAATATTAAATTTATTAAAAAAATATGAATACAAAAAAGTAACCAAAGTTGATGAACGTGGTCAATACAGGTTATCAGGATCAATTATTGATTTCTTTTCAACTTTAGCAGATAAGCCGGTAAGAATTAATTTCTTTGGTGATGAAATTGAGACATTAAAATATTTTAGCACTATTACGCAGCTATCAGATACTAATTTAGACTCTACTGCTCTTGGATCAAGAGGTTTGTATTATCTAGACTCTAACAATATCGAAAAGTATAAGGATTATGTGTCAAAAAACTTTAATGATGAGTATAAAGATGATCTAGAGTATGAGGCAATAGTTAGTGATAGAAGCGCTATTGATATACAGAACTTAGTGCCAAGTTTTTATGATGAAACGTATTCGCTCTTGTCATTAATTGGACAAGATTTTGTCTGTTTCATTGAAAATGATATTTTAAATGAATATAAAGAACAATCAGAGAACTTAATAAGCAGTTATAAAGAAGAATCTATTAATAGATATATTTTAAAACCTGAAGATCTAATAATTAGTAGTAAAACATTAAATAAAATTGTAGCAAATAATTATTTTTACTTATCAGCAAATACTCATACTAGTGTTCCCACGATTAAATCTTCTTATAGCCCTCTACCCTCTGTTTCAATTAATTATAATTATAAGAATCCATTTACTAATCTTGAAAATCTTTATAATGAATCAACATATACTTATACATTCTTCATACAAAGAAACGATAACTTTAAAACTATAATAAATTATTTTAAAAGTAAAAATATATCATATAAAGAAATTGACCGCCTTGATGATAAATATAGTGGTATACGTATATTTAGAAGTGATATAAATCAAGGCTTCATTGATAATAGTAGTAAAGCAGTATACATAAGTTCAAATGATTTATTTGGTTTAATAAAAGCCAGAATATCAAAAAATAAATCAATAAAAACTATCTTAATAGATAATCTAAATGATCTAAAAATAAATGAATTAGTCGTCCATCAAGAACACGGCATTGGAAAATATAGGGGTCTAATTACGATGAATATTGAAAGTAAAACTACAGAATTAATAAAAATAGAGTATGCAGATAATAACAATCTATATATGCCGATAACATCAATTTCCTTGATGCAAAGGTATATTGGAAATTCAGGTTTAAATACAAAATTAGCTAATTTAGGTTCAGATAAATGGTTAAAAATAAAACAAAGGGCTAAAAAGAAAATACAAGATATTGCTGCAGAACTTCTACTAGTTCAAGCAAAAAGGGAATTGCATAAAGGTTATAAGTATGATTTTGATATAAATGGTTATGAGAAGTTTTGTAAATTATTTCCTTATGTTGAGACTGAAGATCAACTGAATTGTATTAATGAAGTGATTGATGATATGTGCTCTACAAAAGCAATGGATCGTATTGTTTGTGGTGATGTTGGTTTTGGGAAAACTGAAGTAATTCTTAGGGCTTCATTTATAGCAGCAAATAATAAAAAACAGGTTGTTATCATTGTTCCAACGACAGTATTGGCAAAACAACATTATCAAACTTTTAAAAATAGATTTAATACTTATAATTTTAAAATAAATTTAATGACGAGAGTATTATCTACATCAGAAAAAAATACATCATTAGAAGAAATTAAACATGGTAATGCTCAAATAATAATTGGAACTCATGCACTTTTAAATAAAAGTGTAAAATACAATGATTTGGGTTTACTTATCATAGATGAAGAGCACAAGTTTGGTGTTAAACACAAAGAAATAATAAAAGGTATAAAAGAAGATATCGATGTTTTATCCCTTACTGCGACACCAATCCCAAGAACTCTTAATTCAGCATTATCAGAGATAAAAGATATGAGTATTATTAATACTCCTCCTGTAGGTAGAAAGAACATAGTAACTAATATTATAGAAAGGTCTGATACGCTGATTGGTCAATATATTGATAGAGAAATAAATAGAGGTGGGCAAGTTTTATTTGTACATAATAATATAGATACAATGGATGAAGAAATAAATTTTATTAAAAAAATAAATAATAAATATAAAATCGAAAAAGTTCATGGAAGACTAACAAATAAAGAAATTGAAATGATAATGAGTAACTTCATCAATGAGAAAATAGATATCTTGATATGTACAAGTATAGTAGAAAGTGGTTTAGATATGGCAAATGTAAATACAATAATAATTAATAATGCCCAGAATTTTGGATTATCACAACTTCATCAAATAAGAGGAAGAGTAGGAAGAAGTAATAAGCAAGCATACGCCGGTATAATATTATCTGATAGAAAAAGAGTAACGAAGGACGCTGATTTAAGAATAGATGCTTTTATTAAAACAGATAGTTTAGCAGGTGGACTAGACATTGCTGGTCATGATCTAGATATTAGAGGTGCTGGCGAAATACTTGGAGAAGAGCAAAGTGGACAAATACTTGAAATTGGATATGGTATGTACACATCTATGTTGTCTAAAGCAATTAATCAAATAAAAAATAATAAAATTGATGAAATTAAACAACATGTAGAAGTTGATGCCTATATATCGACACTAATACCTCAGGAATATATAGAAGATATTTTTTTAAGATTAGAATTTTATAGTGATATATCTAATGTTCATAATGAATATGAGTTAAATCAAATTATAGTAAAACTGGTTGATATTTATGGCCCTCTTCCCGAATATTTAGAGAACCTTCTTGATCTTACGAGAATTAGAATAGCAGCAAATGTAATCAATGCTGAAAAAGTAAAAATAAATCAGGAAAGTACGATAATTACTTTAAATAAAAAAAGTCTTATAAATCATGATAATCTTATAAATAAATATGTTAACAAAGGAAACATAATACTTTTAAATGAGTTTAATTTTAAGTATAAATACCCATCAGAGAAGTGCTTTTCTGATATCTGTAACGAAGTTATAACTATTTTCGAATCGATATCTAATTAAATTAATCTTTATTAATAAATACTGTTGTTGTTGGGTATGCAATTTCTGCATTATGCTGTTCTATGATTTCAGCAACTTTTAGCAGAACATCTTGTTTAATTCTTAGAAATTCTTCCCAATCTTTAGTTTTTGTGAATGCGTATATGAAAAAGTCACATGAAGAGGCTGAAAAACTTTTGAAATAGACTTTTGCTTTTTGTGTTTGATCAATATCAGGATTACTTTCTAATACATTATTAACGTCTTGAATTATATCTGTCATTTTATTCAAATCATCATAACGTATCCCTATTGTTTCATTAATTCTTCGATTAGACATTCTGGTTGCATTCTCTACTATAATACTTGAAAAGGCAGTATTGGGAATATAAAGAACATTTTTAGAAAATGTTCTCACCACGGTTAGTCTCCAACCAATTTTCTCAACTATGCCTTCAATATTCCTATCAGGAGATTTTATGAATTCACCTACTCTAAATGGTCTATCAAAAAATATCATCATGCCGCCAAAGAAATTAGATAGTAAATCTTTTGCAGCAAGACCAACAATTAATCCTCCAACTCCACCAAATGCAAGTAAACCAGATATGCTTAGACCTATCTCTTGCATAATTATTAAAGCAGTGATTACTACGACCAATATTTTTAAGATTCTTACAACAATTTCATAAGTCTCAGTAATTAAAGTTATGTCGTCTTCACTTGATAGATTTTTAGTGAAAGGCTTGAGCTGTAGGTAATAGTTTAAACCTCTAAGTAATGACCATGAAATGACGATTACAATTAGAGAAAATACAGCAGATGAAAGACTAAAACTTAGGTTTAATACTTCATTTTTATTAAAGTAATCAGTAATTACAAATATATATCCAAATATAATTAAGTAAGTAGAAGGTGTTTTTATAGAAAATAAGATTAGTTCATCATAAACGGTATTAGTTTTTTGAGATAAGGCAAAGATAACATTTATTAACTTGTTCTTAATGAAAAAGAGAAATAGAGTGATCAGCGTAATGGTTATTAAACTGGAATGTGCGTTATTTAATAGTATATCCATTATTCTTTTATGTGCCTTCCGACTACTTCAGTAGCTTTTCGATATGTATTCACATCTCCCTTATTATATGTTAATTCATGTAAACATGGTAAATTTATATTTCTAGGATGAAAGTTATGAGAGTTTAACTTATCTAGATATTCATTTTTATAAAATAGATAACTTCTTTTTTCTTCAATAATTTTCTTATCTTGCATGGTTGTTACTATTGCCATTGAGCATCCTTCTGCGAGAGTTTTTTCTAGTATACTTAGTTTACTTAATTCAGGATAATGTTTCTTTATGCCAAGCATTTCTAGATCATCACTAATAAAAAACGGAAACTTGCCAAATACTTTACTAGGGATTTCATTAAGCCATTTAGATGAAGTAGTAACTGGATCTTTAGATATATTATTAAACTGTATATGGCTTGTCATGATTGGAATATCTTGTTTGTTATAAATTTTCTCAAAAACAATCAAATGCTTATGAATCTCTTCCCATGACATTTTGCAACTCATTAGATCTGTATGTGTGTCACCTGAAACACAACCATGCCCCGGATAGTGTTTTAAAGTAGGAATGATTCCATTATCTATTAAGCCATCTATATATGATAATGATAATCGGACAACATCAATCGAAGATTTTGAAAATGTTCTAGAACTTAGAACATTACTATTTGTTGATAAGTCAACTACTGGTGAGAAATTAACATCAACTCCAATTTCTTTAAGCTCATATCCTGCAATATATCCTACATAATATGCAATTTTTTCTCCCAAATTAGGATCTTCTTCATAAATATTACCTATAGAATTAAAAGATGGTAAAGAAGTAAATCCTTTTTTAAATCTTTGAACTCTTCCTCCTTCATGATCAATTGCAATTAATAAGTTACTATTAATACTTTTAATATTAGCAATAAGTGATTTTATTTGATCGAGATTAATAAAATTATGTTCAAAAAGTAAGACGCCACCAATAAATTTATTATTCAGTATCTCTGCTTCTTCATCAAGAAGACTCTCCCTATCTAAATTAATAATTAAATAACCTTGATTATCTTTCATTTGAAATTAGAATAGTCGAATAACATGCAACAGCTTTATGCTCACCGATCATACCTATTTTTTGTGATGTGGATGATTTTATACTTATCTGACTAATGTCAATACTCATAATATTAGCAATGCTTTTTCTCATATCCATAATATGGTCTTGTAAAAAAGGACTCTCAATGACTATAGTTATATCAATATTATTAATCATATAATTAGACTGAGTAATCAGCTCACACGCATGTTTAAGTATTTTTACACTTTGAATATTTATATTCTCTTTATTTGATGGAAAATGTGTACCTATATCGCCAGCTGCAAGAGAGCCGTATATGGCATCTGAGAGAGAATGCAGTACAATATCACCGTCAGAATGTGCTACTACCGTATGATTAGAATCAATTCTTATGCCGCCCAACATGATGTAACTGCCCTCTTCTAGCTTGTGCATATCATAGCCAAATCCAACCCGTGTAGTAATCATAATAATCTCTTTATAACCTCTATATCCTCTAAAAATGTTACTTTGATATTATCAGGACTTGATCTGACAATGGAACAATTGAAATCATTCATCATCATTGCTTCGATATCATCATCAATATGATATCCATTACTGATAGTTTTTACTATTGACTCATAAAGCTTCGTTGTTTTAAAAATTTGTGGTGTGAATGAAGACCATAATTTATCTTTGTATAAATTATTAAGTATTTTGTTATTTTTAACATCTTTCAAAGCATTGGTTAAAGGATACCCTAATGTCGAAGCATCAATATCTGATTTCATAGATGCTATTAATTTATTTATATCATCAATATTTAAAATTGGACGTGCTACATCATGGATTAATGTATATTTAGTTTGGAGATTATTTTGAAATATATTCTCAAGTGCTACATGTAATGATTTTAAACGGCTAGAAGAGCCATAAATTACATTTTCATTATTTTTGAGTTTATTAATAACTACCTTTCTATTGGAAACTATGAATATATTTGATTCAGGGAAGTATTTATTAAAGAATAATCTTGAGTGATTTAAAATACTCACTTTATTAATTATCACATTTTGTTTTATCTGGCTAGATTTAAAACGCCTACTACTGCCTGCGCCTAACAATACAACAGAAATATTTTTGTTCATTTTTTTATAACTTGTACAAAGGTTTCATCTTTTTTGACTAAGCCTAAATTATATCTAGCAAAGTTTTCTAGTGCATGAGTTGATGATGATAGATCTTTAATTTCATTTTCAAGAATAGTGTTTTTAATAGTAATTTTTTGAATATCTTCTAGAAGTTTATTATTTTGTTGATTAAGGAAAAAAAAATCTGAAATATTGTTATTTTTAAATATGATTGAATACTGCAAGTTTCCTAATACCAATATACCAAGTAAAAATAAAATTTTTTTCATCTAATTGAGATATTTATCCAATTTATTGTTTACTACATGTTTAACAATATTTTCTTCTATTCTAATTAACTGGTTGTACTTTGCGACCCTATCAGATCTTGACATAGAGCCAGTTTTAATTAATCCAGATGATGTTGCAACTGCTAAATCTGCTATCGTAACATCCTCAGTTTCACCAGATCTATGAGATATGATGTAATTATAATTATTATCTTTGGCCATTTTTATAGCTTCCAATGTTTCTGTAATTGTACCAATTTGATTAAGTTTAATGAGTATAGAATTAGCTATATTCTTTTGAATCCCTTTATTAAAAATTTTAGGATTAGTCACAAACAAGTCATCACCTACTAATTGAGTATTCGAGCCTAGTTCTTTAGTAAGTTTTTCCCAGCCTAACCAATCATCCTCTGCAAGGCCATCCTCAATTGATATAATTGGATAATCATTTCTTAGTTTAACTAAGTAATTAATAAATTCATCACTAGTCAGCTTGAGATTTTCTGACACAAGAGAATAAACGTTATTATCATAGAATTCGCTGCTTGCAACATCCAAAGCAAGGTATACGTCCTTTCCTGGATTATATCCAGCTTTTGAGATTGAATCTAAAATTATATCAATTGCTTCTGAATTACTGTTAAGATTTGGCGCAAATCCTCCTTCGTCACCAACAGAAGTAGGCATATTTAATTTATTCAAAGCATCTTTAAGTGTGTGAAATATTTCAGCGCCGGCTCTTATAGAATCAGTAATTTTTTCAAAACCTACAGGTAATATCATAAATTCTTGAAAGTCCAATTTGTTATTTGCATGAGCGCCCCCATTGATAATATTCATCATTGGTATTGGGAGCATATATGATGATTCTTCAGTAAGTGATTGATATAATGGGATATTAAGTTTATTTGCTTTTGCATTTGCGAATGCAATACTTAGTGCAAGTATGGCATTTGCCCCAAGCCTTTCCTTATTATTAGTACCATCAAATTCTATTAGGAAGTTGTCAAATGATGATTGATCATATTCCGTATCTAAACTTATTTTACTAGATATCACATTATTAATGTTATTGATTGCATTATTAACTGATTTGCCTAGATAAGTACTCGGGTCTTTATCTCTAAGTTCTAGAGCTTCAAGTTTGCCAGTTGATGCGCCAGATGGGACGGCGCCTCTCCCTATAGTTCCGTCGTCAAGAACTATATCAGCTTCACATGTAGGATTGCCTCGTGAATCTATAATCTGTCTCCCAAATATCTTTTTAATCTTTAACATTTAACTCATTAAACTCCCTTTCTTATAGTCTTATCTATATCGATTATTTCTTTTAATAGATTCTCTAATTCATTGATATTCATAGAGTTATCCCCATCACTTATAGCCTTTGATGGATCTGGATGTGACTCAATAAATAACGCATCAATACCTATCGCTACCGCGGCCTTCGCTAAAGGAGAAATAAATTTACTATCTCCACTTGAGACTCCTTTATTTGCGCCTGGCTTTTGTACAGAATGAGAAGCGTCATATACAATTGGACAGCCATTTTCTTTCATGATGACTAAAGATCTCATATCTGAAACCAAGTTATTATACCCGAACATATAACCTCTTTCACATAAATATATATTTTTGTTACTCGTTGAATATGCTTTCTCTAAAACAAATTTCATTTCTTCAGGTGAAGTGAATTGGCCTTTTTTAATATTTACAGGTTTATTAGTAGAGCAAACTTTTAATATGAAATCAGTCTGTCTGCACAAAAATGCTGGAGTTTGTAAGACATCCACTACATCAGCAACTTCATCAAAAGGAGTATATTCATGAACATCAGTTAGAACAGGAATATCTAGATCATTCTTTACTTTTTCAAGTATTCTTAATCCCATATCGATGCCAATACCTCTTTTTGAATTAACAGATGAACGATTGGCTTTATCAAAAGATGATTTATATATAAAGTTGATACCCAGCTTATCAGTTATTGTTTTTAAGAATTCAGCTGTATCAAGTGCCATTTTTTCAGATTCAATAGCACATGGACCAGAAATTAGAGTTAAATAGTCTTTCGATACTAGATTTATTTTACTTTGTTTCATATGCAGTCTTTATAAAGCTATTAAATAAAGGATGTCCTTTCAATGGAGATGAGGTGAATTCAGGATGAAACTGACTTGCTAGATACCAAGGATGATGTTTAATTTCTAACATTTCCATAAGAACTTTATCTCCTGAGTATCCAGAAAATAGTAAATCTGTATCATTAAACTCGTCTACAAATTTATTATTGACCTCATATCTGTGTCGATGTCTTTCAGAAATGATATTTTTTTTGTAAAGTGAATGAGCGAGTGATTTTTTAACTAACGTGCATGATTGTGCGCCCAGGCGCATGGTCCCGCCCAATTGATGTATTGAGCCCTTTAGTCTACCTTTTTTATAATCATCCCATTCTGTAACAAGTGATATAACAGGAAATGGTGTTTTCAAGTCAAATTCTGTACTATTTGCATTTTTGAAACCAAGAATATTTCTTGCAAATTCAATAACGGATATCTGCATACCAAGACAGATTCCGAAGTATGGAATTTGATTTACTCTGGCAAAGTTAGCAGCAAGTATTTTGCCTTCCACTCCACGGTTCCCAAAACCACCTGGAACAACAATCCCTTGAAGATTCTTAAGACGTTTAATATTCTTTTTTGTAATATCTTCTGAGTCAATAAAATCTATTTCTAAAGAATTATTATTATAAACAGAAGCATGAAGTAGTGATTCATTTAAAGATTTATATGAATCAGCGAGATCAACATATTTGCCAATCATACCAATCTTAACTTTTCTACTACACTTTTTAAGTTTATTCGTAAATGTTACCCATGGTTTAATAACTGATTTTTTATGAGGAACTTTAAGTTTTTTTAGGATGTATTCATCAATATTTTGATTCTTATAATATATTGGAATCTCATAAATAGACTTAGCATCTTGTGCTGAAAAGACAGCTTTTCTATCTACATTTGTAAATAAAGATATTTTATTTTTTATATTATCATCTATAGTATTTTTTGCTCTACATAATAGAACATCTGGCTGAATACCAATAGATCTTAATTCTTTTACTGAATGTTGTGTTGGCTTTGTTTTAATCTCATTTGTTACATCTACTTTGGGTAGAAGAGTTAAATGTATAAATAATGTATGACTATCATTCATTTCCATATTAAGTTGTCTTATAGCTTCTAGAAATGGTAACGATTCAATATCACCAACTGTTCCTCCAACTTCCACAAATGATATATCTGCCCCATTCGATCCTTTTTTTATGAGACGCTTAATTTCATCGGTAACATGAGGTATTACTTGAACAGTACTTCCTAAATATTTACCTTGCCTTTCTTTTTTAATAACACTTGAATATACTCGACCTGCAGTAACATTGGAATTCTGACTCATTCTAATACCCACGAAACGCTCATAATGGCCTAAATCTAGATCTGTTTCAGCTCCATCATCGGTAACATATACCTCTCCGTGCTGAAACGGGCTCATGGTTCCGGGGTCTAGATTGATATATGGATCTAATTTCTGAAGTGAAACTCGATATCCTCTTAGTTTAAATAAAGATGCAAGGGAGGCGGCTGCTATACCTTTTCCAAGGGATGATACAACACCACCTGTAATAAAAATATATCTAGCCATTCAGATTTATAAATTATAATGTATTACTGCCAAAAGATATATATTTATCTTAATTCTGAGGATATAAACATCTCTTTATCGCTATAAGCTAATAATAGTTCGTTATGCGAATAAAGAAGAATAAATTTCTCTCTTTCCCATAGCGGTATAGATCTATTTTGAAAGATTTTCTTTAGGTCTTGATGGTGAGTGTTGTTGAGCATAATTTTCTCATTACCATTTACTTTCTTTAGAGTGATTGGTGCTTTTAATGATAAATTATCATATACACCCTCTTTTTTTAGCCTATTTAATTTAATTTGATAGTTTCCAAAACTAATATCGCTAGTCATATCCCATACTTTGTTGCTAGTAGCTTTATTAATTTCATCTTTTGTAATTTTTTTTTTGTTATTTAAATTTAAAATTTTACATGCCTCACTAACTGTCATTGTTGACAAAGTATTATTTTGATTCTGATTGAATGAAAATCTCCCTGATCTTCTTAAGGTTTGTATAAGTCTAAAAAGTGATATCAACTGAAAAACAGATAAACCTTTCAAATTTACTGGTAATCTGACCGATCGCATCAAAAAGCTTATGGCATATTCAGATTTTATTGTCTCGTATCCTGAAAATACAGACGAACCACGAGTTATAGAACCAATGACTAATAATGCAAGTAGTTCTAGTGGTATAAATACAGGACGTGGACTATTAGATGCAACACTTGATACTCTCAAAGTTGCTTCAAGGTTTAGTCCAAAGGCTGGAGAATACTTAACTAAGTTAAGTTCTGCAGAAACACAACTTACCCGTGCTGGGAACCTAGGACGAACAATCCGTGGTTTTGGTGGGGGTGGTTAGTAATTATTATTAAGTGAGGAAAATATAATGGCATTACCTATACAGGCAACACCGACATATACGACAGTTCTTCCTATAAGTGGTCAAACAATAGAATACAGACCATTTCTAGTTAAAGAACAGAATATCTTAGTTCAAGCTAAGGAAGGTGACGATGCAAAACGGACTATGCAATCCGTTAAAAAATTATTGCAAGCAGTGACCAATGACAAAATTGTTGTTGAGAACTTACCAACTACAGACTTAGAATGGTTATTCATTCAAGTTAGGAAAGTCTCTGTAGGGGAAACATCAAAATTAATGTTCCCTTGTGGAAATCCTGAATGTTCAGAGACAGAGGATTATGTCCTACATCTCGACAAGATACA
>ERZ802822.1269-NODE-1269-length-16085-cov-23.224075_pt1 | contig 16085 bp, 21 predicted proteins | sample MGYA00345649_ERZ802822 | MGnify/ENA primary metagenome ERZ802822 (study PRJEB30503, sample SAMEA104212359) | marine metagenome | biome: Westerlies Biome; feature: [SRF] surface water layer (ENVO:00010504) within the epipelagic zone...; material: water...
TTTTTAATTTTCTTTAACTGTTTTACTAATTTTTTTTTTTTTATTCTTTTTTTTTTTTTATTTTTTTTTATTAATTTTTTTTTTAACTTTAGTTTTTTTCTTTTTTTTTAATGGCATGAAATTTTTATAATTAAATTTTACTCATGTTATTTAATATTTTCCAGCTTTTAGAATCTATTGGCATTACAGAGAGCCTACTTTGTTTTATAAGCGCTAAATGGCTTAATTCCTTAGATTTTTTGATATTCTCAAGTGTAATAGGTTTTGACAATCTTTCCTTAAATTTTACAGTAACAGCTACAAACCGTCCTGATTTATCGGTTTTGTCTAAGTATGCTTCTTTAATTACTTCCACTATTCCAACAATCTCTTTTCCAATATTTGAATGATAAAAAAAACAAAGATCCCCTTTCTTCATGCTTTTTAAATTTTTAGCAGCTTGATAATTTCTAACACCATCCCATGGTGCACCTTTTGCACCTGCTTTTTTTTGTTGATCAATAGACCAAACGTCAGGTTCTGATTTCATTAACCAATACTGCATTATAATTGTACTCCTGCTCCTTTAAGAAAAGCTGCTTTTTCATCTAATGGCCATCTTGGTTTTGCTGGATGATCTAAATTATCAAATTGTTTTAATTTAAATTTTTCTAAACCAACCATCGCAATCATAGCAGCATTGTCTCCACAAAATTCAATTGGTGGAAACATACTTTGATAGTTTTCTTCATTACATAAATTTATTAACATAGATCTAATTCTTTTATTGGCCGCTACTCCTCCAGCAACTACAAATATTTTTTCTTTTAAATCATTTATTTTTTCGAATTCAGTAAATGCAATTTTAGTTTTTTTATATAAAATTTGTTCAACTGTTTTTTGAAAAGAAGCAGCTAAATCACATTTTTCCTGATCTGTTTTAATATTTTTTGTTATTCTCAAAATTGCTGTTTTTAGACCTGCAAAAGACAAGTTGCATCCCCCTTTATTAAAAATTGGTTTTGGTAAATTATATTTATCTGGATCACCTTTTTCTGCTAAAATTTCTATTTGAGGTCCGCCAGGAAATTCAATTCCTAAAAGTTTAGCAGTTTTATCAAAGGCTTCACCTAAGGCATCATCAATAGTTGTTCCTAATCTCTTATACTTTCCTAAACCTTGAACATTTAAAAATTGTGAATGTCCACCAGAAATTAGTAAAAGCAAATATGGATAATTTAGTTCCGAATTTAGTTTTGGACTTAGGGCATGACCCTCTAAGTGATTAACAGCAATGAATGGCTTTTCTAAAGCGGAAGCAAATGCTTTTCCAAAACTAAGCCCAACAGATAAGCACACTATAAGGCCTGGACCAGCTGTTGAAGCTACCGCATCAATTTCTTCTATCTTTCGTCCACTATCATTAATTGCTTTTTGAACAATCCAATCTATTTTTTCCAAGTGAGATCTTGCTGCTAATTCAGGTACAACTCCCCCAAATTCTTTATGAACATCAACTTGGCTTGAAACAATATTGGATAAAACTACTGGTATCCCTTGTTCATTTTCAGTAATTATTGATGCTGCCGTTTCATCACAGCTAGATTCAATTCCAAGAATTAAGGGTTTTTTACTCATTCAAATAGTTTTTATTAATTGTACAATCTCAATACAAGTAAGAAATATATTTATTTATGAAGAGTAAAATTATTATAGGATCACGGGGAAGCAAGTTAGCATTAATTTATGCTCAAAATGCTAAAGATAAGATTATTAAAAATACAAATTTAAAGGATGAAGATGTTGTAATTAAAGAGATAACAACAAAAGGAGATCAAGTTCAAGATATAAGATTATCAGAAGTGGGTGGAAAAGGTTTATTTTCAACGAACATAGAAAAAGAGCTTCAAGATAAAAAAATTGATATAGCAGTTCATGCATTAAAGGATATGCCTGCAATTGAAACTGATGGCTTAAGAGCAGATACATTTTTAGAAAGAAATGATCCAAGAGAAATATTAATAACTAAAGATAAAAAAAAACTTAAAGAATTAAAATCTGAAGCAATAATTGGAACATCGTCTTATCGAAGAGAATTTCAAATAAAAAAAATTAGACCTGATCTTAATTGTAAACTTATTAGAGGAAATGTTGATACAAGAATTAATAAACTAAATGATGGCATATATGACGCAATAATATTGTCTTATGCGGGAATTAAATCTTTATCGATAGAAAATAAAATTACTGAAGTATTTTCAACTGAAGAAATAATTCCTAGCGCAGGACAAGGTATTATTTCTCTTCAATGTCGAAATGATGACAAAAAAGTTATTTCAATTTTAGATAAAATTAATGACCAAGAAACATCTTTAAGAGCTCACACAGAAAGAAATGTTCTCAAAGTTTTAGAAGGTGACTGTGAAACAGCTGTTGGAGTCCATGCCATTATTGAAGGCGATGAAATTATTTTAGAGGCTGAACTTTTTTCTTTAGATGGTAATGAAAGATTTTATGAAAAAAAATCTTCCAAAATTGAAAATGCAAAAATACTTGGTAAAGAAGTGGGACAGATGTTAAAAACTAAATCAAATAATTCATATAAAAGATAAAATGCACATTTTATTAACTAGGCCTTTAGAAGATTGCACAGAAATGATTATAAAATTTAAATCATTAGGACATCAAGTTTCTCATATTCCTTTATTAACAATAGACAAAGTAGATTATGAACAGATTAATTTTTTAGATCTTAAAGGCATTATTTTTACAAGTGCAAATTCTATTAAATTTTTGGATTTAAAAAGTATTGATAAAAATCTTCTTTGTTTCTGTGTAGGTAGTGCTACAGAAAAAAAAGCTAGAAGTGTTGGTTTTCAAAATGTAATTGCTGCAGAGGGTAATGTTGAAAATTTAAAAGAGCTAATTTTGCAAAATTTTAATCAGAAAGATGGAAATTTAATTTATATAAGTGGTGAAACAGTTTCAGAAGATCTTGATCAGCAACTATTAAAAGAGGGATATAATGTTAAAAGGGTTATTAATTATAAGACTATTCATAACCAAAACTTTAATGATGAATTTGTAAACGAATTGAAGCTCAAAATGCCTGATATGGTTTATGTTTACTCTCAAAATAGCGCCTTAAGTTTTCTGAATTTTATTAAGATGCATCAGTCAGAAAGTCTTTGGATGAATACGAACTTAATGTGCATTGGTGAAAAAACCTCGTCAATATTGAACGAAATTAAGTGGAAGAAGATATTTCTTTTTAATCCTGGAGAAGAAGAGTTTTTGTTATATAAAATTTAGCTATGGAAATAATAAATAATTTTTCTGATATATTTTTGTCTGTTTGGAAAAAAGGAATTCTAGGTGTTGATATTTTTCAAATATTAATTGGAATTGGGATATTTTTTGTTTTCTTAATTTTTAGAGGTTTAATCTCTAAACTTATAATTAAAAAGCTAGAAATTATTTCTAAGAGAACAACTAATAAACTTGATGATACTTTTGTTCGCGCCCTAGAAGGCCCTGCAAGATTTTTACCAATTGTTCTTGGTTTTTTTATTGCAAGTTACTACATGACTTTTTCAAGTGAGGGTCGAGAGGTCGTTGATACTATTAACAGAACGTTAATTACCATATTAATATTTTGGGTTATTCATCAAATTATTGAACCAATTTCTTATATTTTAAGTGGACTTGATAAACTTTTAACTAGAGAGTTAATTGGATGGATAATTAAATCTCTTAAAATTTTAATTTTTATTTTAGGTCTTGCGGCAGTTTTAGAGTTATGGGGAATAAAGATAGGGCCAATCATTGCAGGACTTGGTTTGTTTGGTGTAGCAGTTGCATTAGGTGCTCAGGATTTATTTAAAAATTTAATTTCAGGAATTTTAGTATTAGTTGAGAAAAGATTTAAGATAGGTGATTGGATTGCTGTTGAAGGCATCATTGAAGGGATTGTTGAAAAGATTGGATTTAGATCAACAACAATTAGAAAATTTGATAAGTCACTTGCAATTATTCCAAATTTTCAATTTGCTGAAAATGCCGTTGTAAATGTGAGCGAAACTTCTAATTGGTTGATAAGTTGGATAATTACCCTTCAGTATGACACAACAGTTGATCAGTTAAAAACTATTAGAAATGAAATTGAAGCATACATTAATAAAAGTGAAGATTTTGATGTAAACGTTGGTGTTGCAGTTAGAATTGATAAATTTTCTGATAGCTCTATTGATATGTATGTTCGTTGTTTTACAAAAACTAATAGTTGGAATGAAATGCTTTCTGTTAAGGAAAGGCTTGCAATTGAAATTAAACAAATCGTAGAAAATAATAAAGCAGCTTTTGCTTTTCCAAGTCAGTCGATTTATATCGAGAAAAAATGATAGCGATTTTTTATTTAGTTTTACAAATTTTAAAACTGTATTCTTATGTTGTTATAGCAAACGTTTTAATAAGCTGGTTGATTGCTTTTAATGTTCTAAATACTCAAAATAGATTTATTTATTCAATTTTAGAAATGACATATCGACTAACAGACCCAATATTAAACAGAATTAGACGTTTTTTACCTAACTTAGGCTCTTTAGATATTTCACCAATAATTCTTCTGCTATTGATTTGGTTTATTGAAATGTGTATGAAGCTCTACATTGCACCATTAATATTCTAAAAAATTTATGATTTTAATTGACGGAAAAAAAATAGCAGCCGAACTTAGAGAAGAGCTTAAACAAGAAGTTGCTGAGTTAAAAACTAAATATAATAAAGTTCCCGGACTAACAGTGATTTTAATTGGAGATATGGCCCCTAGCCAAATTTATGTTCGTAACAAAGAAAAATCAGCAAATGAGGTTGGGCTTAAATCTGAAGTTATTAGATACCCAGATACAGTTGAAGAAAAAACAATTTTAGAAAAAATTGAAGAATTAAACAATGATGAAAATATTTCAGGAATTTTAGTTCAACTGCCATTACCAAAACATATTGATAAGCAAAAAGTAATTGAAACTATCACTCCCTCAAAAGATGTAGATGGTTTTCACCCTATGAATGTTGGAAATCTTTCTTCAGGTTATGAAAGTTCAGTGCCTTGTACTCCACTTGGATGTTATTTGATGATTAAAAAAATTGAACCAAACTTAAGTGGTAAAAAAGCAGTTGTCGTAGGAAGATCAAATTTAAATGGCAAACCAATGACTCAACTTCTTCTTAAAGAAAACTGTACAGTTACAATTACTCATTCACGAACAAAAGATTTAAAAGCTGAATGTTTAGAAGCAGATATTATAGTTGCAGCTGTGGGTATCCCAGAACTTGTAAAAGGGGATTGGGTTAAAAAAGATGCAATCGTAATTGATGTAGGAATTAATAAAACTGAAAATGGTTTAGTGGGTGATGTTGCATTTGATGAAGTTTCAAAAGTTGCTAAGGCTTTAACCCCTGTTCCAGGTGGAGTAGGACCAATGACAATTGCGTGTTTGTTAAAGAATACTATTGACTGTTTCAAAAGATCGCAAAAATAAAGATAAAATTTATTAACTAAATTTGATAGTTTTGGGTATGAAAAAACCAAAATATCCTTACAGAATTGGTATTATTTTCTTATTACTGACGGTGCCTCCTATAGGTGCAACACAATTAGGTTGGCACTTATATGATAAACAAACCGGATTTGATTATGGTATGATAGTTGGTACAGTATGTGTAATCTATGCAGCGTGGCTCATGTATGAAAAAAAATGGAGAGAAGAGGATGAAGACTAATTTATGGAAAAGATAATATTTTTTGGCTTAGTAATTCCAATTATTGGTTTTGTTTTATATCTAGGTGCCACTGCAATTATGAAAGGATTTAGCGCGAAGGAAAATAATAGATCTGAAAAGGAAGAAGATATAATTGCTACTAGTGCATCTCCTGACATAGACCAGTTAAGTAATGAAATTACAAAACTAAATGAGTTACGTCAAAGTGGAGTGCTAACAGAAGAAGAATTTGAAAAAGCAAAAAAAAAGTTGTTAAATGATTGAACTTTTTAATTATGTTTGAAGGATTTAAAAAAAAATTCATTAAGGTAAATAAGGGAAAAATTTTTTGCAGAATTAAAGGTAATGGACCTCCATTACTTTTGCTTCATGGATATCCTCAAACTCATGTTATGTGGCACAAAACTGCACCAGAATTAAGTAAAAACTTTACAGTAGTAGTTGCTGATTTAAGAGGGTATGGAAATAGTTTGGTTTTACCTAGTGGCAAAAACCACATTAATTATTCAAAAAGAGAAATGGCTAAAGATATGATCCAACTAATGAATAAATTAAATTTTAACAAATTTTTTCTTGCAGGTCATGATCGGGGTGGGAGAGTTGCTCACAGGATGGCACGAGATTTTAGAAAAAAAATTTTGGCCCTATGTGTTTTAGATATTTGTCCAACACTAGATATGTATGAAACTACTGATAGAAAATTTGCAAAAGCTTACTTTCACTGGTTTTTTTTGATTCAACCATCTTGGTTACCAGAAAGAATGATAATGAGTGATCCAAGAAAGTGGATGAAAAGTTGTTTACATAAATGGTCTGGAGAACATAAGTTTGGCAAAGCAGAAGAAGCTTACCTGAAATCATTTAAACAAAAAAAAAGAATTCATGCTTCGTGCGAAGACTATAGAGCTTCAGACACAATTGACTTAGAACACGATAAAAAAGATAAAAATAAAAAACTTAATATCCCAATTCAAGTTTTGTGGGGAAAAAATGGGGTAATAGGAAAACAATTCAATTCAATAAAAATTTGGCAAAAGTATTCTAAAAAAAAAATTGTGGGAAAAGCTATAGAGTCTGGTCACTTTATTCCTGAACAAAATCCAAAACAAACAATTCTTCAATTAAGAAATTTTTTTCTTAAAAAAATTTAAAATCAATCTTTAAGAATTGATTTTAAAGAGTTAATTTCACCAATTTTAAATGTAATTGCGTCTTCTTTTTTAAACCCAAATTTATCAGCATTTTCTTTAAATCGAATAGGAGGCTCCATTATTGGCTCAAGAGACAAAACAAAAGTTCCCCAGTGCATCCCTAATACTTTTTTGCTTTTTAAATCTTTTGCAACATTAAGAGCTTCTTCGGGAGTTGTGTGATAAATAGATTTATTAAACATTGGTCTAAAATCATAAGCACCTATATTAATCATCGTAATATCAATTGGACCATATTTTTCACCAATTTCTTTGTAAATATTTCCATAGCCTGTGTCACAAGCAAATAAGATTTTTTTATCCTTATATTGAATTAAAAAATTACCCCATAAAGTTTTATTAGTGTCAGTTAAACTTCTTTTTGACCAATGTACTGCCGGCAAGAAAGTTATTTTTAAATGATCGTTAATTTTGATCTCATCATACCAATCCATTTCATTGACATCTTTATAATTTTTAAAATACTTTCCTAGTTTTAGAGGAACCAATACTTTTGCATCTTTAAAAGGAAACCTTCTAATTGTAGACATGTCTTGATGGTCATAGTGATTATGAGTTAATAGAAATATATCTGTTTTTGGGATTTCATTAAGTTTTAAAGCTGGATCAGTAAATCTTTTTGGACCAAAAATTAATGGCCCTGCATTTTTTGAAAATACCGGATCAGTTATTATTGTTGTGTTTCCCAATTTAATTAAATAAGTAGCATGACCAATCCAAGCAATATAATCATCATCTTTAAATTTTTCTAAATTGCTTAAAACCTCTTGTTTATTTATTACATGTTCTTTTGGTATGGTCATATCAAGCTTCTTTTTTTCTTTATTAAAATCTCTATAAGAAAATTTTCCAGAACTTGATCTTGAAGTTGGAGACCCCTCAGGGTTTCTGAAAGTTCCATCTGGAAGATGGTGGTAAGGTTTTTTTTCCATATCTGTATTAATTATTTTTTTCCATTAACCACAATTTATCTCCTGCTAGAAAATAAATTTTTCCATTATATGGATGTACTTGAATATCTCTAATTCTTCCTATTTTATTTTTAAAAATAACCTTTTCATTTACATTAGATAAATCATTAAAAATTAGTTTTCTTAAGGATTTATCTTTAAGTGAGGTTATCAAGGCATGACCATTCCACTCTTTAAACTCATATCCTTTGTATATAGTTATTGCACTAGCAGCAATTGATGGGACCCAATATTGAATAGCTTTAGTAAAGCCTGGCTTCCATTTAGGACCAATTTTAGATCCTGAATAATTAGTTCCACCCCAACCTAATATTTTCCAACCATAATTTTCACCTTTTTTTGCTTCACCAAACCAGTCCCCACCTCTTGCGCCATGATTGCTTAAATAAATTTTTCCATCATATGGTGACAAAGTTAAACCCTGCGGATTTCTAATCCCAATTTGATAAATCTCAGGTAACCAATCTGACTTTCCCTCAAATTTTGGATTATCTTTAGGAATACGACCATCTGTATATATTCTAACAATACTGCCTGGATGTTTTTTTGGGTCTTGAGCAATCATTCCCATTCCTCTTTCACCAGCTGATGCATAAAGATATTCACCTTTAATAGCCAATCTTGAGCCAAAATGATAACCAGAATCTATAGGTGGATTTGCTTGAAATATATTTTTAAAATTTAATCCCTTTTTATCTAATCTTGCCGTAGCAATTGAAGTACTTGTTTTTCCATTGCCCCTATCCTCAGAATATGAAACCCAAAGATTGTTATCTTGGTAAATAATATCTAACAATCCACCTTGTCCAACATTTAGAAAATTTAAGTTATGTTTAATCTCAAATATATTTTTTGAATTAATATTAACAATTTTTATTTTTCCATCTTTTTCAGTTATAATTATTTCATCTTTATTTAAAAATGTTGAGCCCCAAGGCTCCTCTAGATTTACTATTTTTGAAAATAAATAATTATCGGGATAACTTTTCGATGAAAATAAAAGAAAAAAAATTAATAAAAAATATTTTTTCACTCTAAGAAAGTTTTGATCTACCACCGTCAACTGCAATAATTTGACCTGTAACCCAAGAACTATCTTCAGTTATTAGAAATTTTGCAAGAGAAGCAGAGTCTTTACCTTCACCCAATCTTTTTAATGGATGAGCTTTTGCGATACCTTCTGCAATCGTTGTATTTTTTAACATTGGTTCAGCAATTTTTGATTTTGTTAAACTTGGAGCCACACAATTTACTCTTATATTTGGTGCAAACTCTGCAGCAAGTGAGACTGTTAGGCCTTCGACAGCAGCTTTAGTTGAAGCAATAATAGAATGATTGGTAAAACCTCTTTGAGCTGCAACTGTTGAAAACAAAACAATAGAACCCTTATTTTTTTTTAAACTCTCTTGATACCCTTTTATTGCTTCGACAGCTGAATAAAGGTTTAATTTCATGCATTTGTTAAAATCTTGCTCTGTAACCATTCTTAATGGTTTAAGATCTATTGAACCAACACAGTATGCAATTCCTTTTATCTCAGAAACGTCTGATCTCACTTTTTCAATAAAACCTTCTTCTAAAACATCAGCAACTGTAAATGTACAACCTAATTTTTCTGCAATAGAACCAACTTCTGTTTCATTTCTTCCTACTAGGTGAATATCGTTTCCAGAAGATTTTAATTGTTCAGCTAGACTTGAACCAATAGATCCTGTCGCACCAAAAATAAGATATTTTTCTGACATAAAATTTTTTATTAGTTATATTTGTTTATGAGATTATTTTTTATACTTGGTAATCAATTATTTCCATTAAAATACCTAGACCGCTTCAAAAAAGACCATCTATTTTTTATGGCAGAAGATAACGGTTTATGCACTTATGAAAAACATCATAAGCAAAAAATACTGCTATTCTTATCTTCTATGCGATCATATGCGGATAGTCTTAAGAAGAATAAATTCAAATTAGATTACTTAAAAATAGAAGATAAAGATTTTAAAGATGATTATTTAAATAAATTTAAAAAAATAATTAGTCAAAAAAAAATAACCGAAATTACAAGCTTTGAGATTGAAGACAAATTTTTTGAAAAGAAAGTTTTACAATTTCTAAAAAAAGAAAAGATCAAGTGGAATATAATTCAATCACCCATGTTTTTACATTCAAGAGATGAATTTAAAAATTACTTAGAAAAGTCCAAAAAACCTTTTATGGCAACTTTTTATAAAGAAGTGAGAAAGAAATCTGGAATATTAATGGGTGCTGATGGAAACCCAGTTGGAGGAAAATGGAGTTTTGATGAAGATAATAGAAATAAATTACCTAAAGATATTTCAATTCCAAAATTTCCAAGAATTAATGAAACAAATCATACAAAAAAATTAAAACCTATTATTGAAAAATTATTTAAAAATCATCCTGGAAGTACAAATAACTTTTGGCTTGCAACAGAATATGAAGATGTTGTTAAACTTTTAAATTTTTTTATTAAAGAAAAGTCAAATTTATTTGGTGATTATGAAGATGCTGTAAATCAAAAGGATAATATTTTATTTCACAGTGCCTTAAGTCCTTACATTAACTTGGGATTAATAACCCCTGAATTTATTATTCAAAAAATTTTAGATTTTCATAAGAAAAATAAAATAAGAATGAATTCACTCGAAGGTTATATTCGTCAGGTAATTGGTTGGAGAGAGTTTATGCGAGGTATTTACCAAGGTTATTCTGAAGAAATGGAAACTAGAAATTTCTTTAAACAAAATAGAAAAATGAAAAATTCTTGGTATGAAGGAACTACTGGCCTACCACCGTTAGATCATGCCATTCAAAATGCAGTTAATCATGGATGGTCTCACCATATTGAAAGATTAATGATTTTATCTAACATAATGAACCTTTGTGAGATTAAGCCAACAATTGTTTATAAATGGTTTATGGAAATGTTCGTAGATTCTTCTGATTGGGTGATGGTTCCAAATGTTTATGGAATGGGTTTATTTAGTGATGGTGGAATTTTTGCAACCAAACCTTATATCTGTGGATCTGCTTATTTTATGAAAATGATGGATTTTAAAAAAGGGGATTGGTGTAATACGATGGATGGATTGTATTGGAGGTTTATTGATCGAAATAGAAAATTTTTTTTAACAAATCCAAGATTATCAATGATGGTTCGAATTTTTGATAAAATGAAAGATGAAAGAAAGAAAATGATTTTATCTGAAGCAGATAAATTTATTAAAAAAAATACAATTTAGTGAAAAAAGAAAATCTGCCTTCAAAAATTTGCCCAGTTTGTAAAAGACCTTTTGTTTGGCGAAAAAAATGGAAGTTAAATTGGGATAAGGTAAAGTATTGTTCCAAAAAGTGTTCTAAGTGATCTACTTATCTTTATTTGCTTTATCTTTTTTAGCAGCAACTATCTTACCATTTTCATCAGAGCTCACATTAGCGGGGTTAATTGCAACATCAAATTATGATAATTTATTATTGTTAATTGTTGCAAGCTTTGGGAATGTTTTAGGATCTGTTGTTAATTGGGCTTTAGGATTTTACTCAAGAAATCTTACTACAAAAAAATGGTTTCCATTTAAAGAAACACAAATAGAAAAATCATCAAAATGGTTTACCAAGTTTGGCAAATGGTCATTATTATTTGCTTGGGTACCTATTTTAGGTGACCCATTAACTTTAGTTGCAGGTTTATTGAGAGTTAGATTTCTAGATTTTATTATTTTAGTAGCTATTGGAAAAGTAAGTAGGTACCTTATTGTCTTCTATTTGATTGGTTAAGTGATGAATATAATTGTTTTACAACATATAAAAATTGAAGATCCAGGTTATATCAAAGATTTAATGTTAGCTGATGGTTTTAACTTAACAACTATAGAACTAGATGAAGGTGAAAAAATTCCAAATGATTTAAGTAAATTTGATGGAATGTTTTGTATGGGAGGTCCAATGGATACTTATATGGAGCAAGAATATCCATGGTTAATTGATGAAAAAAAAAGAATTAAAGAATTTGTAGTAAATTTAAAAAAACCATATTTAGGATTTTGTTTAGGCTGTCAGTTGTTAGGTGAAGTTGTGGGTGGGAAAGTTGTAAAGTCAAATCCTGCAGAGATTGGTATAATGGATATTAATTTTTTAAAAGAAAAAGATGAGGATAAATTATTTTCTGAACTTCCAAATCAGATTAAAAGTTTGCAATGGCACTCTTATGAGGTTCAGGGCATTGAAAACAATAAAGATATAACTCTATTAGCCTCATCTCCTGTAACTAAATATCAAATTTTTAAATATCAAAGTCATGCTTATGGAATTCAATTTCATATAGAAATTAAGGATACTACCGTCAATGAATGGGGATGTGTTCCTGAATATAAAAAAGCTCTTGAAGATCAGTTGGGAGATGGTGCTTTAGAAAAATTTGATTATGCTGCAAAAGATAACATGACAGATATGAATAATTATTCCAAGATTCTTTATGAGAATTTTAAAACTATATTGTGATTTGATTAATCGCCAAAATGTTCCATATCAGATTTGCCTTTTTTTAATTGATTGATTGCGGATTTTAAAATTTCAGAGGCATTCTCTAATTGTTTAATCGAGTCTACGTTTAAGTCCTGAAAATTTTTATCTAAAATTTTTTCTTCCAAAAGTTTTTTTACATGAGTTGCAGTGTGTTTAGTGAACTCTTTTGAGAGGATTTCAATAGGATCAACTTGGCATAATTCTCCAAATTTTGTATAGTCTTCAATACTTGGATCACTGGCCATATAACCGTTGACCATTGTAATTCTTTCACCAGGAGACGTTAGGCCTGTAGCTCGATGAACAACATGTTTTCCTTGCTGAAATACTGCAAACCCTGGTCCAGGAATTTTAGGAGAGATAATCTTATTAGATGGAATTTGTTTATTATTTTTTTTTATTTCTGTCATTTCGTCTTTAGTTCCATAAAAATATTGAAATTGGCCTCCTTTAATTTTTTTTGGGTCTGTAACAAACATCACATAGTCAAACATTAAAGTATCTACATGCCACTTATCGACATTCTTTTCTAATTCTAAAGGATTATAATTTAAGTGACCTAGTTGATGAGGAATTGTGTGAGGAGAGAGATTAATTCCTGCCATATCTGATAAGAAAATACTAACTTCATCAGAGAGACATAAGTCTCGTAAAAATTTTGATCGATAAACTCCACCTCTAACATTTCTAGCTATTCTTTGACTAGAAGTTGTAAACTTTTCTAATTTTCTGGTTACATCCAACAATATTTCACTACCTTCATCACTTAAGATTCTAAATACTGAAGTTGCAGCGAAATCGACAGGTGAGTCATTAATAATTTCTTCTGAATAACCTAAATCTTTTAACGAATAAATTTCGCTTGGTTTTTCTAACTGAAGATGTTTTTGTGGATCAAAAGGCACTTTATCATCTATTAGCTCAAAACCATCTGGAATATTATTTAAATTTATTGGGTACATAAATTCATCTTTGAAAATAATTATTTATGTTAATATTTAAGTAATTTTTAGTCAAATAAAATGAATAATAAATTTTTTGAATGGACAGGTGTCATTACTGCTATTTTATATTCATTATTTGTTGCGCTAAATATTGGAATAGAATTTTTTGGCTTCTGCTTATTACTTTTGTCAGCGATTTTAATTGGAATTTGGGCCTATAGAGGAGGCCATAAAGGAATACTCCTGTTACAGTTTTTTTATGCAACTGCAGGAATTATAGGAATGATACGTTGGTTTTAAACTAAGTTTGTAATTATTTTTGGAATAAAATTTTTAAAATTAAAAAATCCTTTATTACAGTACTGCCATGCTAATTCATCAAGATTTCTATATAAAAAATCTACCTTTAAATTATTTAAATTTAAATAATCCAAATTTTCTCCAACAGTAGGATACAAACCATAATAGTTTTCAATATTCTTAATTTCACTTATATCAATAATTTCACAATCAATAGATTTATCTTTTAATCTTTGCTTCTGGTCTTCTATTAAAAGGGACTTAAATTTCAATAATTTTTCACTGAGTTTTATAGATCTATTTTCATTTTTATTTAAAATTATATAAATTTTTTTAAATTTATTTTCTTTAAAATCAGTGATTTCGAAAGAGAGATTGTTTTCAAAAATTAAAAGATTTTTTTCTTCAAGGTTTTTTGGATTATTAAAGTCCTGTTTAATTATTGAATAAGATTTTTCTGAAATTTTTGGAGTAGCATTTTCATTTAATTTTATATTTTGAAATCTATTATTTGTAAATTTTTTTATATTCCATTCACTTGCAAGGTAATGTTTGCCTTGGGTTTGAATTCCAGCCACCCACCTCCATCCAAGTGTGTTAGATGCAGCATCTCCATCGTAAAGATGTTTCATAAAAAATTCAGCTCCTAATTGCCATGGAAGTTCTAAAGTAAATGTCCAAATACTTGCGAACCACATTCTGGCATGGTTATGAAGATAGTTATTTACTTTAAGTTCATTTACCCACTCATTAAAGCACTGCAGGTTTGTCTTTCCTTCGATGGCATCTATATAATTTTGGTTATTTTTAAATTCACTTTTAAGATTATTTAATTCTTTTAGGTAATCTGACCAAACATTGGGTCTTAACTCCAACCAACCTTTCCAATATACACGCCATAAAACTTCTTGAATAAACTTTTCATTTTTTACAAAAGAGAATTTTTTAAGAGATTTATCAATTACCTCTAATTCGTTAATTATCCCATGAGTTATGTAAGGAGATAAACATGAAATATTAGATCTATTATCAGGGCCAAAATCAAAATTTCTTAATCTAGAATATTCAAAAAGGTTATTTTCAACAAAATGATTTAATTTATCAACGGCCTTAGCCCTTGAAGCTTCAAATTCCATATTTGATTATTTTGTTTTTTTTTTCTTGAGACCTAATTTATCACTATGTCTTAGTCTTAAAATTACGATTGCAGCTGCAATAAGCACTATGGCAACAGCTTCATATACCAGTGCAGTTGGATCCATTTCTTTACCTTGTAAGATTATAAATCTAGCAAGTGCAGTGATAGCAATTAAAAGAGGAAGAGTTATGCTGATTGATTGTTGATCCCAAAATACTCTGACCATTGCAAGAACTTCCAAATACAGAAACATTAAAAGCAAATCAGCTAGTGTTACTGATTGATTTAGAAACATATTTTTAATTTCTATACCAACAGCAATTACCGTGCTTATTAAAATAATGCACATTAAAACTAGTTGTAAATTTTTTGCTATTTTTTCCATTATTTATCTTTACTAAATGGTAGCCATTTTTCAAACACCGATTTAGAAGGTCCATCATAAGGAATAGAGTATGAGCTAGGATTAGGACTGGTTAAAACTTCAATTCCCTTAGAGAATACAAAAATAAACACAACCACAAACACGATTACCATTATCTTAAAGGGGTCAAAATTCTTAGTTACAAATACACTGTTAGATCTTTCTTCTGCTTTATGAAAATGTTTAAAAGTCATGTATACAGCAAATATTAAACCAATATGCGCCACATAAAGGCCGGCCCAACCAAAAGCAAAAGTGGTGTAAGAAAAAATGTATAAACTAAAAACTGTTGTCCAAATAAAACTCAAAACCAAAAGTATTTGTAGTCTTACAGTTTTAGGTAAAGCTCTAAGATCATTTTTACTATCATCAAATAAAATATTTGCAGCATCTATCATCCAGTTTTTTAGTGATTCCATAAAATTACGATATAATTTTAAGATATTATCACAAATGTCAAATTGTCCTAAATCTTAGTTTAAATTTGATTTAATAACACTTTCTAGCTGAATTGAGCTCTGTGCACCTGAAATAAAATCTTTTCCGATCTCAAAAAAAGGAACCCCATTAACACCTTTTTCTCTAGCAACCAAGATTTTTGTATTTACGTTTTCAATATTTTTTTTATTAATAAAATCTCTAAATATATTTTCTGGAATATTGTTTTGTTTAGCAATATTGATTAAAATATCCATATCTCCTATATCAAGCCCATCAACAAAATATGATTGATATATTTTTTCTTTTATTTCATTTTGTAAATTAAATTGCTCACTTAAATTAATAAGTAAA
>ERZ802822.1271-NODE-1271-length-16060-cov-7.454233_pt1 | contig 16060 bp, 9 predicted proteins | sample MGYA00345649_ERZ802822 | MGnify/ENA primary metagenome ERZ802822 (study PRJEB30503, sample SAMEA104212359) | marine metagenome | biome: Westerlies Biome; feature: [SRF] surface water layer (ENVO:00010504) within the epipelagic zone...; material: water...
GTTGATGGAGAGGTTAAAAATATTTTAATCAATGTCGGAGATATGGTTAAACATGGTATGCCTTTTGTTGAAATTGAAGTATCTGAAAATTTAAATGAAGGGGTAAAAAGTCAAGATATTAGTAAAGAGCCTGAAGTAAAAACTGAGACAAAAAATGAAATCATAGAAGATGCTTCTCATGGTGAAATATCAATATCTAAACCTTTAATACCTGACCTTGGTGATGTTGAAGAGGTTGAGGTAATTGAGATTTGTGTAGAAGTAGGTCAAACAGTTGGCTCAGAAGATTCGATAATGATTCTTGAAACTGATAAAGCAGCAATGGAAATTCCTGCATCAGTTGATGGAGAGGTTAAAAATATTTTAATCAATGTCGGAGATATGGTTAAACATGGTATGCCTTTTGTTGAAATTGAGACAATTACAAAAGTTGCTAGTCAAGAAATAAAAGAACCTGAAACTATTGTTCAAGAAAATCTTAGTACTATTGCAGATACAAATAAGAAGATTCCAGAAAAAATCAAGCAGAATAGTCAACCAATAAATTATAAAAATACTTCCGTTCATTCAGGTCCTGCAACTAGAAAGCTAGCAAGAGAATTTGGAATAAATCTATTAGAAGTCAAAGGTTCAGGCCCTAAGGGCAGAATATTAAAAGAAGACTTGCATACATTTGTTTCTCAGAGATTAAATGATAAAACATCGCAAGTTGGCTTTCAGCACTCTCAACCAGATATAGATTTTTCAAAATGGGGAAATGTAAGTTTTGAGAAATTATCAAAATTTCAAAAAACTGCTTCAAAAAATCTTCATACTTCATGGATTAATATTCCTCATGTAACGCAACATAATGATGCTGATATTACGGGCTTGTTAGCTCTAAGAGCAGACTTAAATAAAGAAAATAAGACAAAAGTATCTCCATTGGCATATATTATTAAAGCAACCGTTGAAACTTTAAAACTATACCCTGTAATGAATACATCTTTGAATAAAGATTTAGATACTGTTGTTATTAAAGATTATTTTAATATTGGTATAGCAGTAGATACACCTGAAGGATTAATTGTTCCAAATATTAAAGATGCTGATAAAAAATCTATATTAAACATATCTAATGATGTTATGAGTCTTGCCAAACTTGCAAAAGAAAGAAAGCTAAAAGTTGAGCAGTTAAAGGGTGCAACATTCACAATTTCTTCTCTTAGTGGTATTGGTGGAAAATATTTCACTCCAATTATTAATCCTCCTGAGGTCGCTATATTGGGTTTATCTAAACCATTTGAAAATCTATCATTAGAAAATAAGGAGATAGTAAATAAAAAGCTTTTGCCGATTTCTCTATCTTATGATCATAGAGTTATTAATGGGGCCTATGCAGCTAAATTTGTTACAGAGTTATCCAATCAGTTAAATCAACTAGAGTTTTTAAAGGAATCGTTTAATGAATCTTAATACATTTAATTTATATCTTTTTGGTGGAACGGGAGATTTGTCTAACAGAAAATTAATTCCTGCAATGTTTAGACAAGAAGCACTTGGCAATATTGATAGCAATAGTGAAATTATAGGTATTGGTTCTAGAGATATTTCAGTAGATGAATATGTTTCTATGATAAAAAATTCTTTAGAGAAATATTTTCCTAGCTTTATTGAAAATGATGAGGCTTGGAATAGATTTTCTAATAGAGTTAATTATATTAAAGTTGATATAAATTTAGATAATGATTGGAAAAATATAAACAATGTTCCTGATGATAGGGCAGTCATATATTATTTGGCTACACCACCAAATTTATATAAACAAATATCAACTTGCCTTAAAGATAACAATCTAATTTTTGATAATTGTCGTGTTGTTGTTGAGAAGCCAATTGGCTCAGATCTTGAATCTGCAAAGGATATAAACAATTCATTGTCTGCAGGCTTTAAAGAAAATCAAATTTATAGAATTGATCATTATTTAGGTAAAGAAGCTGTACAGAATCTGTTAGCTTTGAGGTTTGCTAATACTATTTTTGAAAAAAGTTGGTCAAATTCAGCTATAGATCATATACAAATTACTGTTGCTGAGGACTTAGGCGTTGAAGATCGTGGAGGTTATTACGATGAAACTGGAGCCTTGAGAGATATGGTTCAAAATCATTTGCTTCAAATTCTTTGTTTAATTGCAATGGAGCCACCAGTATCAATCCAAAGTGAGTCTGTGAGGGATGAAAAATTGAAAGTATTAAAATCTTTAGCTCCATTTACAAAAGAAAATATTGGTACAAATTCTGTTAGAGGACAGTATCTAGATGGAATTTCAAAAGGTGAACCAGCATGTTCTTATCTTAATGAAGAAGGTGTTGATTCAAAAAATAATACTGAAACCTTTGTTGCTCTTAAATTAGAAATTAATAATTGGAGATGGTCAGGAGTGCCTTTTTATTTAAGAACTGGAAAAAGGATGCATTCTAAATCATCTGAGATAGTTGTTAGGTATAAATCTGTACCTCATAATATTTTTTCAAAAGGCGCCTCTTTAAAAGCAGATCAGTTAGTTTTAAGAATTCATCCGGATGAAGGAATCGATCTTAAATTAAATACAAAACAACCAGGGGTGTCTGGATATGATCTTCAAGAACTGCCTTTAGATTTAAATTTGCAAGATTATCATGAGCTAGGTCATCAAGATTGTTATGAAAGATTATTACTAGATGTCATTAGAGGCAATCCGTCGCTATTTGTTAGAAGAGATGAAATAGAAGCATCATGGCAATGGATTGATAACATTATTAATCTTTGGGAATCAGAGGATGTTTCTATGGAAGAATATATATCAGGGGGATGGGGGCCGTCTAATGCCGATTTATTGCTTAAAAAAGACTTTAGATCTTGGAAAAACGGCTCAATAAAAAAATGAATGTAAACCAGAAATTAATTAATATAAAAGATCGAATTGAAGAAAGAAGTAAGGATTCTAGATCAGAGTACTTAAAAAAGATAAAATTTTCTTCAGAGCAATCAAAGTCTGCAAGAAACAATATGGGTTGCAGCAATATTGCTCATGCTTTTGCATCTTGTGACAAAGCCCAACAAAATCAAGGGGCTAATGGTGGCACGGTTATAGGAGTAGTTTCTGCATATAACGATATGCTTTCTGCACATGCTCCATTAAAAGATTATCCAGATATTATTAAAAATTCAGCAGAAAAGAGAAATGCTATTGCAAGGGTGGCGGGGGGTGTGCCTGCAATGTGTGATGGAATCACCCAAGGAGAACCCGGGATGGAGCTCTCTCTTTTTAGTAGAGATGTTATTGCTTTATCAACCGCTGTAGCCTTCTCTCATAATGTTTTTGATGCAGGAATATGTTTAGGCGTCTGCGATAAAATTGTTCCTGGATTGGTTATAGGAGCTCTTTCCTTTGGCCATTTGCCAATAGCTATGCTTCCTGCCGGTCCTATGCCTACTGGAATTTCAAATGAAGAAAAATCTTCAAATAGAAAAAAATATGCAAGTGGAGAAATTGATAGGTCTGCTTTGATACTATCTGAACAATCTGCATATCACAGCTCAGGTACTTGTACTTTTTACGGAACTGCAAATACCAATCAGTTGATTATGGAGGTAATGGGCTTACAGCTTCCAAGTGCATCATTTTATCAGCCTAATAGTAAAGAAAGGCAACTGCTTATAGATAGAACAGTAGAATGTATTTTGGAGTTAAATGATAAAGATATCAAAATGGGAGAAATGCTTGATTCAAAAAGTTGGGTCAATTCAATTGTTGCTCTAATTGCAAGCGGTGGCTCAACAAATTTAGCAATTCATTTAATAGCTATGGCTGAGGCTGGAGGCTTTAAAATAACTATAGAAGATATTGATGAGATTGCGTCTTTAACACCAATAATCACAAACATATATCCTAATGGAACAGCTGATGTTAATGAATTTCATAATTCAGGAGGTGTTGCCGCATTTATAGGCTCTCTTCTTGATGGTGGCTACTTATTTGAAGATGTGCAAACTATTCTAGGTAAAGGTTTAGAGGTATATAGAAATAAACTTGAGATCAAAGGCGAAAACATTGTTTGGAAAAATAAATCAAAAATTCTTGATCAGAGTATTATCAGGGATGTTAATAATCCATTTAGAAATTCAGGTGGTTTAAAGTTATTAGATGGGAATATTGGTAAGGGCATTATTAAAACATCTGCTCTTAATAATCCTGATAAAGTAATTAAAGCTCCTGCAATGGTTTTTAATGATCAAGAACAGGTTTTAAAAGCATTTAAGGCAGATGAATTAAATAAAGATTGTGTTGTTGTAGTTAGAGGTCAAGGTCCATCAGCCAATGGAATGCCAGAGCTTCATAAGCTTACTTCGCCATTAAATGTTCTTCAATCCAAAGGTTTTGAGATTGCTATAGTGACCGATGGAAGAATGTCAGGTGCATCTGGAAGTGTTCCAGCGGTTATACATGTTACTCCTGAAGCAATCAATAAAGGAAGAATAGGACTTATTAATAATGATGACTTACTAGAATTAGATATTAATAAAGGAACTTTTAAGTTGTTAGTAGATGAGGATATTTTACAAAATAGAAATTATTCTGAAATCAAACCTGATCATGATGGTGTTGGTAGAGAATTATTTAAAGCTTTTAGAGATAAGGTTGGCACAGTTGAAACTGGAGCATCAATTTTTTAATGAATATATTAAATTTAATAAATAAAACTAGATTGTTACCATTAACAACATTGACATCAAGAGAAGATGTAGAGCCTTTATGCGATATTCTATTTGATGCATCAATTCCTTTTATAGAAATTACTCTTAGGGATGAGAGAACATTAGAAATAATTGATGAGTTTAAAAAATTCCCAGATATTCATCTTGGTATTGGAACGATAAGAACTATAGAACATATTGATATTGCTGCTGAAGCAGATGCTTCATTTTTAATTACTCCAGGTTTTTCAGAAAGTCTTGCCAATCATGCTGCGCTAAAAAATATACCAATGATTCCTGGCGTTCAGACTCCTTCAGAAATTATCAAAGCCAATGAAGCTGGATTTAGTACTCTTAAATTTTTCCCTGCTGAATTGTCTGGAGGTGTTAGTCGCCTAAATACATATAAATCAGTATTTCCTGATATAAAATTTATACCAACCGGTGGAATTACATATGAAAATACTTTAAGTTATCTAGCTTTAGATAATGTTATAGCTGTTGGTGCTTCAGCTTTAATACCTAGTGATTTAATTGGGAGTAAATCATGGGAAGAAATCAAAAATAAATTAGAAAAATCAAAAGAATTAATTAGTAATTGTTAAATTTAGGAGAGGAGTATGTTTAACACTTTAGATTGGATAATTGTAGGCCTTTACTGTGTTGGCATTATATCTCTAGCAACTTATGTTTCTAGAACAACACTTGGAAAAGAAAGAACTGCTGAAGATTATTTTTTAGCAGGAAGATCACTACCTTGGTGGGCAATCGGTGCATCTTTAATTGCTGCTAATATTTCAGCTGAGCAAATTATTGGTATGTCGGGACAAGGGTTTGTTGTGGGAATGGCAATCGCTGTATGGGAATTAACGGCGGCGATAGCTTTAATTGTAATGGCTAAATTTTTTCTCCCATTATTTCTTGAAAAAAAGATTTATACAATGCCTCAGTTTTTAGAGGAAAGATTCGATAGAAGAGTAAGTTTAGTTCTTTCTTTCTTTTGGTTGACTGTTTATATCTTCATAAACTTAACTACGGTTTTGTGGTTGGGTTCTATTGCAATTAATACATTAACTGGCCTGTCATTAGTTAATGGCTTAATCTTATTGGCATTATTGTCATTAGCTTATTCTCTTTCTGGTGGATTAAAGGCAGTTGCAATGACTGATATTGTTCAAGTTGTTTTACTCATATTTGGAGGTCTAGCAGTTTCTTATATCGCACTTAATATAATTTCTAATGACGGTGGTGTTCTGAGTGGTCTAACAATTGTGTATCAAGAATTACCAGAAAAATTTGATATGATTCTTTCACCTGACAATCCATCATACGAAAATCTTCCAGGTATATGGATTTTAATTGGAGCAGGTGTATGGATTGGTCATTTTGCTTATTGGGGCTTCAATCAATACATTACTCAAAGAGCATTAGGTGCAAAATCTATTCGAGAGGCGCAAAAGGGTGTTATGTTTGCAGCATATTTAAAATTATTAATGCCTTTAGTTATTGTTTTACCAGGAATATGTGCAGCAATATTATTTCCAGTTCTTGAGAAGTCTGATCAAGCTTATCCAACAATGATGTCTCTTCTACCAAATGGGTTGCTTGGTTTAACTTTTGCAGCTTTGATTGCAGCAATTGTTTCTTCTTTGGCATCTATGACAAATAGCATAAGTACCATCTTTACAATGGATATATATCGAAAATTTTCAAAAAATCATGTTTCAGAATATAAATTAATAACTATTGGAAGAAATGCTGTTGTCATTTCTTTATTGATAGCTGTAGTTGTTGCAAAACCACTTTTAGGAAGTTTTGATTCCATTTTTCAATACATACAAAATTTCACTGGACTATTCACACCTGGGATATTAGTTATATTTTTAGTTGCGTTATTTTGGAATAAAGCTACAACTCTATCCACATTGGTAGCTGCAATATCTTCATTAGTTTTATCTATTTTTATTAGCTTTGCTTTTCCAGAATTACCATATATTCATAGAATGGGGATAGTATTTTTTATAACTGGTTTTGCATGTTATATGACATCCTTAATTCAAGGGTATCAAGTTCAAGCAAAGGCTATTGACTTAAGTGGGGTTGATTTCACAACTTCAAGATCCTTCAATATAAACTCTATAATTGTGGTAAGTGTTTTAGCATTTATTTACATAACATTTAGATAAAAAATTATGAGAAAACATTTAACCATATTTGTTTCAACTTTATTAATTGCGTCTTGTGATTATAAAAATTCTGAAAAAATTACTTATGAACAAAAAGTTGATTGGTCAAATGATAGAACTTGTTCGGTCTCAGTTGATAATAAATTTTTAGATAGCTTAATTCAAAATATGACTTTGGAGCAGAAGGTTGGACAAATTATTATGCCTGATTTAGATGAGGTTACTCCCCAAGACGCAAAAGAATATCAAATAGGTACTTTTTTAAATGGTGGAGGAAAGTTTCCAAATAAAAATAAAAATAGTACTGTTGCAGATTGGAAAAAGCTTAGTGAAGATTTTTATAATGCATCTCCAGTCGTAAACGGTGTTGTTATCCCTATACTTTGGGGTACAGATGCTGTTCATGGTCATAACAATGTAATTGGAGCAACAATCTTTCCTCACAATATAGGCTTAGGTTCTACCATGAATCCAGAGTTAATCAAAAAAATAGGGGAGGCAGTAGCAAAAGAACTTCTCTCAACAGGAATACCATGGACTTTTGCACCAACTATTGCAGTTCCACAAAATGACTTATGGGGAAGAACCTATGAGGGTTATTCTGAGAATCCAGAACTAGTCTCATCTCTCGGAGAAGCAATGATTTTTGGTCTTCAAGGTGAGGGAGATAGCTTTTTAGACAATGATCATGTTCTGGCAACTGCAAAACATTTTTTAGGAGATGGTGGTACCAAGAATGGAATAGATCAAGGCAATACAATTCTAAGTGAAAAAGATCTAAGAGAAATTCATGGAGAGCCATACTTTGCTGCAATTAGTTCGTGTATTCAAACTGTTATGGCTAGCTTCAATTCATGGAATGGGGAAAAAGCGCATGGCAGTGATTATCTTCTAACAGATATTTTAAGAGATGAAATGGGTTTTGATGGTTTGGTAGTGGGTGATTGGAATGGCCATGGTCAAGTTCCAGGATGCACCAAAGAAAATTGTCCAGAATCATTTAATGCAGGCGTAGATATTTTTATGGCACCAGATGAATGGAAGCCATTGTATAAAAATACTTTAAAACAAGTTAGAAATGGTCATATATCAATTAAGAGACTTGATGAGGCTGTTCATAACATATTATCAGTAAAATATTTGTTGGGTATGTTTGAAGGAAGAAAACCTCATTTGTATCCTCATAATTATATTGGAGATATTGGTCATAGAGAAATAGCTAGACAAGCTGTTAGAGAGTCCATCGTTCTTCTAAAAAATAATAACAACACACTACCTATTAAATCCGGCAAACATATTCTAGTTGTTGGAGAATCTGCAAATTATATTACAAAACATATGGGCGGATGGACTATCACTTGGCAAGGAAGAGGAAATACTAATAGTGAATTCCCTAATTCCAAAAGTATTTATCAAGAAATAAAATCAAAAGCAGAAAGCATTGGTGGTAGTGTTGAATTTTCAGATAATGGATCTTTTATTAAGAAGCCTGATTTGGTTATCTTTGTATATGGTGAGGATCCATATGCAGAAGGTGATGGTGATAGAAGGCATCTATTTTTTGAACATCAAGATCATAAATTCTTAAAGTACATGAGAGATATTAAAAATAAAGAAATCCCATCTGTTTCTTTATTTATATCTGGAAGACCATTAATTATTAATAAAGAAATTAATTTATCCGACGCTTTTGTTCAATTATGGCTTCCTGGTACTGCAATTGAAGGAATTACAGATGTAATTTTTACCAATATAGACAATCAGATAAATCATGATTTTAAAGGGAAATTATCATATTCTTGGCCAAAATTTTCATTTCAAAATAAATTAAATTATGGGGATGAACAATATGATCCACTTTTTCCATATAGTTATGGCTTAAATTATGAGAACAGTGTTTTTCTAGATGAAATTAATATCAATGAAGATATTCCTCAAAAGAATGAAATTACCCTATTTATGGGGTCTGGCTACCCATCATATAAAGAAGTTATTTCATATTATGATCCAGAAAAAAATGAACAAATATATGAAGGAATAAGTGCAGACATTTATAAAAATAAAAGAGCAGGAATTACTATTTCAAAATTTGATTTTAAAAAACAAGATGATGCTAAAACAATAGATTTTGGTAGTAAAAATATATATAAATTTTGGGATATTAGCGGCTCAAGTGAAAATCTATCATATATGGTGAATGGAGCTTTGGAGTTGGTTATGAGAGTAAAGAATTTATCAAATGATGACATTGAATTAATTACACAATGCCAAAAAAATGAAAATCAAATTAAGGCATCAGGGTCTGCTGAATGTTATAAATCCTTTGATTTATCTGAAGCTTTGACGAGTAAACCAGTTGGTAAATGGATAAAAATAATAATGCCCTTAGCTTGTTTAGATAACAATGATTTTGAAATATCAGCAATTACTTCAAAAGCTAAATTAGCGACAGTCGGTGACTGGATGGTCGATGTTCACTCTATTAAATATAAAAATAACCAGGAATTAAAAAGCTGTAAATTGCATTTAGAAGAATATGAATAAAGTTTTACTAATAGATATTGGCGGTACAAATTTAAGATATGCTTATTCTGATGGAGACTTATCATCTTTACATGCAACAAATAAAATTCAACTCTCATACATCAAAGGCTTTAATGAGATATTGACCAATCTAGTAAAAGATAAAGAAGTTGACTCTTTGGTAATTTCAGTAGCTGGCCCGAAGATTAATGGATCAATAACAATGACAAATAGAGATTTTTCTATTAATGAAAAAGATATAAAAAATACTTTTAAATTTAAAACATGTCACTTGTTAAATGACTGGGAATCAATTGGCCACAGCCTGGCTGCATATGACAGTTCAGATATATCTATAATCAAAGATGGTACTGAGTTTAATGATAATAGTTTTTTTATTGGTCCAGGGACTGGTCTTGGTGCTGCACTATTAATTGGTAACGATAATGTAATTCCTACAGAAATCGGGAATACTACCGGATTAACAAAAGCATTACTAAAAAATTATTCAATTGATAATGCAGATCATTTCAGAACCTTAGAAGATGTTTTATCGGGTAAGGCTATATCTGATATATATGAATATAAAACTGGTATAAGAATTAGCTCAGAAGATATTGTTAAAAGATATGGCTCTAATGACGAGATGGCCGATTATGTAATAGATGGTTTTATTAAATCTTTAGCTGAAACTATATCTGATATGGCCTTAACCTTTATATCAGGAAAAGGTATATATATCGCTGGAGGATTAATTAGATCAATATTTAAAATTATGGATAAAGAAAAATTCATCGAATACTTTTATGGTGATAAAAAATTAGTTCATTTACAAATTTTAGAAATGATAAAGATTGGTATTGTTGAAAAAGAGCATGCTTGTCTTCATGGAAATCTTAACTTTTATAAAAAAAATATAAATAAGGCTTAACAAATCATGAGCAGTAAGAAAGAATTATATCTTGGTGATAATCTTATTAATTCTGCAGATACAGAAATATCTGGAAAAGAAGTTGTTGTAAATAATGAAAACTTTTACAAGATTTCAAATGTAAAAAAAATGAGGCCTTTTTTTATGAGCATTGTAAGTGCTTATGATCATTGGCTATTTATTTCATCTACTGGAGCATTAAGTGCAGGAAGAAAAAATAGTAATAACGCATTATTTCCATATTATACCGATGACAAAATAGCAGAATCTTATGAAGTTACAGGTAACAAAACTATCTTTCATATATGTAAAGATGGTAAAAATTTTTTATGGGAGCCTTTTACAAAATCTTCAGATTTAGTTTATAAAACAGAAAGAAACCTTTATAAAAATCTTAGAGGAAATAAGGTTATTTTTGAAGAGATTAATCAAACTCTTGGTATTAAATTTTCTTATCAGTGGACTACTTGTGATTTATATGGTTTTGTGAAAACTTCCTCACTCAAGAATTTAAACAAAGAAAGTATTTCTATATCAATTGTAGATGGTTTTCAAAACATCTTACCATGGGGCCTTAATGAAGGAATACAGGCAAATACAAGTAATTTGGCAGATGCATATAAAAGAAATGAATTGGATTCTGATTCAAAAATAGGTATATATGCACTAAGCGCAACTATAGTTGATCGTGCAGAGCCAAGTGAGGCCTTAAAAGCTAATATAGTTTTCCAACTAGGTTTTGATAAGACTAAGGTTTTATTATCATCTCACCAACTCGATAAATTTAGAAAAGGCCACGAGGTAACAGAAGAGCTTGATGTTAAAGCAGAAAGAGGCGCATATTTTATAAATGCAGATTTTTCTCTTGTGCAAAATGAAAAAAAAGAATGGCTATTTGCAGCTGATATTAATAAGTCTTCATCAGATATAGCCAAACTTAAAAAAGAACTAATTTTAAATAATGATTTAATAAGTAAAGTTAAGAGTGAAATTCTTAACTCATCAAATGAACTATATAAATTAGTAGGGTCATCTGATGGGATTCAGCTCTCCACCGATAGAAGAAGAAATATAAGGCACTTTGCAAATACTCTTTTTAATATTATGAGGGGAGGAGTCTTTGATAAAGACTATCAGATTGAAAAAGATGATTTTGTAAAATACATATCAAATGCAAATTTAAACTGTAGCAAAGAAATGAGTTCAGATTTTAACTCATGGCCAGATATTTTCGATTTAACTTTCCTAAGAAATTTTATAAATAAGAGTCATTCAAGCACCTTTAAAAGACTTGCTACTGAATATTTACCAATAAAATTTAGTAGAAGACATGGTGATCCAAGTAGACCATGGAATAAATTTTCAATCAATACTCGTGATGATATGACAGGTGAAAAAGTTCTTGATTATCAGGGTAATTGGAGAGATATTTTTCAAAATTGGGAAGCCTTAGCTTATTCATATCCACAATTTATAGATGGAATGATTTATAGATTTCTTAATGCCTCAACTTTTGATGGTTATAATCCTTACAGGATTACAAAAGATGGATTTGATTGGGAAACCATAGAACCAGATAATCCATGGTCATATATTGGATATTGGGGAGATCATCAAATTATATATTTATTAAAATTTTTAGAAATATCTGAAAATTATTTTCCCAAGAGACTTAACTTATTCCTTAATAAAAATGATTTTGTATATGCTAATGTTCCATACGAAATTAAGGACTATAAATCTATATACAAAGATCCTAAAAATACCATAGATTTTAATTTTAAATTAGCAGAAGAAATCGAAATAAGTAGACTAAAAGAAGGAGCAGATGGAGCCATACTAAAAAACTACCAGGGCTCTATTCATGAGGTAAATTTCTTAGAAAAAATTCTTACAACAGTTTTATCAAAACTATCAAATTTTGTTCCTGGAGCGGGTATTTGGATGAATACTCAAAGACCTGAATGGAATGATGCTAATAATGCTCTAGTTGGAAATGGTGTTTCTATGGTAACTCTTTATTACTTGAGACGTTTTTTAAGTTTTTTTGTAAAAGTTCTTCAGAATGATAAATCCTCGTCATTTGAAATTTCAACAGAGTTATATCATTTCTTTGAAAAACTTAATTTATCATTTAGTTCTATTGAATCTGAAATAGATGATATAAAAAGAAAGCAATTTGTAGATGAGGTTGGAGAAGTTGCGGCAGAATATAGAGATAGAATTTATACTTCTTATTTTTCTGGAACCAAGGATACATTAGACAGAAAAAAAATTATTCATTTTTTTGAAACTGTTCTTTGTGTTCTTGAAGCAACAATTAACTCTAATAAAAGACAAGATGGTCTTTATCATGCATATAATCTGATTAATCTTAAAGATAAAGAAATCACAATTGATAGACTTTCAGAAATGCTTGAAGGTCAGGTTGGTGTGTTGAGCTCAGGATATCTTTCAAAAGAGGAGTGTTTATCAGTTTTAGATAGTCTAAAGAGTAGTGATCTATTTTGGGATGAACAATATAGTTATATTCTCTATCCAAATAAAGAATTATTGGGATTTATGAATAAAAATATAATACCTAAAAAAGAGATAAATAAATCAACCTTACTTAATGATTTGATTAAAGATGGAAATAAACAAATCATAGAAAAAGATATTAATGGTAAATACCATTTTAATGGATTATTTCATAATGCTAATTCTTTGGTTGAAGAATTTGCTAAATTACCATCTAAATATAAAGATCTTGTATATAAAGATAAAGATATTGTTCTAGAAATATTTGAAAGTGTCTTTGATCATAAATCTTTTACAGGTAGATCCGGAACCTTTTATGGATATGAAGGACTAGGATCTATTTATTGGCATATGGTATCAAAACTATTGTTAGCATCAGCTGAGGTTACCCAAAAGTCTATTAATGATAAAAGTGATCCTAAGATGATTGGTAGATTTTTTGAACATTACTTTGAGATAAATGAGGGTATTGGAGTTAATAAATCTCCTGAGTTATACGGCGCTTTTCCAACAGACCCATACTCTCACACTCCAAGAGGTAGGGGTGTGCAGCAACCCGGCATGACTGGTCAAGTGAAAGAGGATATTGTTAGTAGATTTTATGAATTAGGTTTTGTTGTAAATAATGGAAAAATTACATTTGATCCAACTATTTTAAGAAAATCAGAATTTATTAAAGAAGAAAAATCATTTAAATATGTGAATTTAGATTATGAAATAAATTATCTTGATTTAAAAGAATATTCATTAGCATTTACTGTTTGCCAAGTACCAATAATTTACAGCCTATCGGACAAAGAAAACATAAGAATTTCTTATATGGATGATTCTGATAAAACTATAGAAGGCCATGAATTAGATATTGAAAGTTCAGAGAGTATTTTTAATAGAACAAATTTAATTAAGGCTATTAATGTAAGTGTTATTAAATGAAGAAAATAAAGTACTATATATTTTCTTTATTTTTTCTTGCTTCTTGTGGTCAATCTGGAGACTTGAGTATGGGTATGAATGCAAAAGAGTTGATTGGAAATCCTGAATATCCAGCAATTTCTTATGGAGGTTATAGAGAAAAATCTAGAAAGTACCAACCTACAATTAATGAAATTAAAGAAGATATTTTTATAATGCATGCCCAAGGTTTTAGAATTTTTAGAACCTATGACCTTCATCATCCTTTTGCAGAAAATACATTAAAAGCAATAAGAGAAATAAAGCAAACTGATCCAGGGTTTGAAATGTATGTAATGCTTGGTGCTTGGATTCAGTGTAAAGATGCATTTACTGAAAACCCTATTCATGAAGAAGAAGATTTTGAGGGTAACAAATCTGAGATCAATGAAGCGATAAGACTTGCTCAAGAATATCCAGATATTGTAAAAATAATTGCTGTTGGAAATGAGGCTATGGTTCATTGGGCATGGAGCTATCATGTGCCACCAAAATATGTTCTAAAGTGGGTAAAGCATCTCCAAGAATTAAAAGAAAAAGGAATACTTAATAATAATTTATGGATTACCAGCTCTGATAATTTTGCCTCATGGGGAGGGGGTTCTGAAGATTATCACAACGACGATTTAAATGAGCTAATTAGATCTGTTGATTTTGTCTCCATGCATACTTATGCTTTTCATGACACATACTACAATCCTAGTTTTTGGAATCTAAATGCCATACCAGAAAATACAGATAAGCAAGATACTATAAAACAGGCTATTAAAAGAGCAGTTGATTATGAATTAGACCAGTTTGATAGTGTAAAAAAATACGTACACGAAATTGATCCATCAAAAGAAGTTCATATTGGAGAAACAGGTTGGTCTAGTGTTGCTTCTGACTTATATGGCTATGGCGGAACTGAAGCAGCTGATGAGTTCAAATTGGGTTTGTACTACCAGATGATTTCAGATATTTGTTACTCAATGTCACTTACTTGTTTTTATTTTTCAGCGTTTAATGAACCATGGAAGGATTCAACAAATGAAAATGGATCTGAAAATCATTTTGGACTCTTTACTGTAGACGGTAAGGCGAAATACCCATTGTGGGAACAAGTTGATAATGGAGTTTTTAATAATTTAACTAGAGGTGGAAACTTAATAGAAAAAACATATAACGGAAACTTTGAAGCCCTTTTAGAAGATTCCAACATCCCGCCGATAGCAATTAATGAAGAATGATTATGAAAAATAGTTTTATATTTACTTTTTTATTCTATTCTGTTTTTTCATTTGGTATTGAAGTTGAGCTTAAAGACAACAAAATGATTGTTGATGGAAACCCATTTTATATGAAAGGAATTTGTTATCACCCTGTAAAAATTGGAAAAACAAAAAGAAGTTTTGAATCTCTTACAGAAGACTTAATTCTAATAAAAGAAGCTGGTATTAACACACTAAGGGTTTATGAGCCTATTGATGATATTGAAGTGCTTGATGAGCTTCAAGCTGCTGGAATTAAAGTTGTAATAAGTTTTGGATATAACCAAAAAGGGCGATTTGATATTGTTTCAGGTACTTTCATAGACTATGTAAAAAAATATAAAAATCATGAGGCTATCCTTATGTGGGAACTTGGCAATGAATATAATTACAACCCTCAATGGTTTGGTGGTGATATCAATAACTGGTACAAAGCAATGGAGTTGGTTTCCAGATTAATTCAAATTGAGGATCCCAATAGATTGGTTTCTTCTGCCCACGGAGATTTGCCGAGCAAAGATGCAATTAGTATTGCATCTAGCGTTCAAGTTTGGGGAATGAATGTTTATAGATGGGATGAGCCAGAATCAATCTTTAATGAATGGAAAGCAATTAGTGACAAGCCTATGTATTTTGCAGAGTTGGGCGCAGATAGCTATATGACGAAATCAACAGAAAAGTATACAAAAGGCGAGAACCAAAGCGCTCAAGCTGATGCTAATAAAATAATTTTAGATAAAGTTTTATCAAATAGTGATAAGAATATTGGGTCATTTGTTTTTCAGTTCACAGATGGTTTATGGAAGGCTGGTAATCCTGCTAAGCAAGATACTGGTGGATCAGCACCGAATAGTGACGGCACTCCATATGATGGAACGGCAAATGAAGAATATTGGGGAATAGTAGATATTAATAGGAATAAAAAAATAACCTTTGATGTTGTAAAAGATGCGTATGTAAACTTTAACATCAATTAAGTATAT
>ERZ802822.1273-NODE-1273-length-16047-cov-37.407952_pt1 | contig 16047 bp, 19 predicted proteins | sample MGYA00345649_ERZ802822 | MGnify/ENA primary metagenome ERZ802822 (study PRJEB30503, sample SAMEA104212359) | marine metagenome | biome: Westerlies Biome; feature: [SRF] surface water layer (ENVO:00010504) within the epipelagic zone...; material: water...
GCACAGCGCCTGTCTGCTTCGCATAGCGGGTCAACAAGGCTGCACAGTCACGCACCTGCGCCACACTTCCCGGCGCAGACGTCAGTGCATCGCTGTGAACAACCTGAATTGAGTCCACCACCAAAATCTTAGGTTTGTGCTCGTCCGCTGCGGCGAGTATCGCGTCAACATCAGTCTCGGCCATCAGCTGCAGTGAGTCGGTCTCAAGCCCGAGTCGCTGTGCGCGCATAGCAACCTGCTGTGGGGATTCCTCGCCCGTCACATAGAGCGCAGGAGCACGAGCTGCAACGGCACACAAGGTCTGAAGTAACAAGGTGCTTTTTCCGGCACCCGGATGGCCCCCAATCAGGATGGCCGATCCTGGCACAAAGCCGCCACCCAAAACCCGGTCGAGCTCTGCAAAGCCTGAACTAAAACGCGGTAAATCGACCAGGTCGATTTCCGATAGGGTCTGGACTTTGGCCGTGGTTCCGGCAAACCCGCCGCGGTTCTTTGGCGCCGAGCCTGCATTACCTCCGGCAATGCGTACCTCGGACAGCGTATTCCAGGCGCGGCATGCTGAACACTGGCCCTGCCACTTTCGATAATCCGCACCGCAGTCGTTACACACGAACGCTGATTTTGTTTTTGCCATAGATAACTCCGACGGGGGTGCCTCAGCATCCCTAAACCGCTATGCTATCAGACCGAGAGCCAATGCTTGTATTCATGTCTAACCCCCGATTCATACCAGAGCGTTATTGCACCTTCTCCTCGCAACTCGCGACAACAATTGGTTTAGAGGAGGCGGTATTACTGCAAGGCCTGAGTCAACAACTGTCTGGCCGATCCGAAAGCAATCACACAATCTCTTTATCGCTGCTCATGGAGGAGTTTCCCTTCTGGGATCGCGTCAAACTTGAGCAATTACTGCAGCGCATTGTCGATTTGGGGATGTTACCGGCACGTCCAACCGCTAATCCGCTGATCTGGACCGTTACCGAGATTCCTGCGCCTCGCGACAGATCCGCCAACGCACTAGAGGCATGGTCGCCGAGCGCGCACCTTATCGATCTTTTGAATTTGAACCACGGACTGACTCGAGACTTCATCTTAGGTCAACTTAAGACTTTCGAGCGCGTGGGGGACCCAAAAACCCTCGACTCACGCTTTCGGCATCATGTCCTCGCCACTTGGCGACGCCAACAGCAGCACCCTGCCTTTAGCATCAAAGAGCCGGTGCGTTTTGATAATGACTGGGTGCCAAGTGAGGATGCGAAGGAAATATTGGCACGCACCGACATGCACCCAACGTTTGTCGAGTCCATCCGCCCCGAGTTCATCCTGTACTGGAAGGAACGCGGCGGCGCCCCCAAAGATGTAAACAGTAAATTTATTCAATTCGCGCGACAGCGCTGGGCGAGACATGCCAACAGTATTCAGCACAGCACGGTACCCGAGCGACTCAACCCAGCATGGCGGCCGAATGCCGCCGTCTACGAGACCCTTCAGCTATCCGGGATTACGGAGGCGTTTGCCGACACTGTTCTTAGTGAGTTCGTGGTTTACTGGGTGGACAGTAATGAGGTGCACACCTCTTGGAATGCAAAGTTCTTGCAACACGTAAAGTACCAATGGCAACGCCAGCAGGAGAAAGTCAGTGGCAGATCACAAACAGGCGGCGGAACTAGCCCAGCAGATCGCACAAAAGACCGAAGCATCTCAGACGATCTCAGCGACACCAGCTGGGCCGGATAATTCCGAAAGTCGAGATGATGCCAACTTGATTGAAGCCATCAATCAGGTCTTTGCTCTATTTCGTCTCAACTATCATAACCAGTACTACGCGGCGTGGTCTGAGTCCCAGCAACTCGGCCAAGTTAAACGGCTATGGCTAGAGGCACTGAGCGACTTCTCAGGCGAGCTTATTTTGATGGGTGCGCGACGTGCCATTGAGGCCAGTGACTATCTACCGACATTGAATCGTATGTTGGAGAGTTGCACCGATGCGCTTAGCGAGCTGGGGTTGCCGTCGGCACCCAGTGCTTATGAAGAAGCCTGCTTGGCACCAAGCCCCAAGACTGACGCCATGTGGTCACACCCGATTGCCTATTTAGCTGGACGAGATGCTGGCTGGTATCTCCTAGCCAATCATCCGCGCCACGAGGCATGGCCCGCATTCCAAAAGCAATACAACCATTGGCTAAAGCGCGCATTAAAGGGCGAAACGTTGACTGTACCCGAACGCGCACAACTCACCGCGCCAGACGAGGCAGCATCAATGGGTCTCGACGATCGTAAGGAAGCGCTGATGGCGCTCAGAAAGCAGCTGAGTCTGTAACTAAGCGCCTTGCGCGCTCAGGTATTGCTCCAGCTCGTTGCGACAGGCTTCCAAGTCAGAAATCAGCTGTTGCGCAGCCGACATATCACCCGCAGCCATCGCCGCTTGAAGCGCCTTCGCTGCATCGGACATCGGCATTGCCTTTGCGTTACTGCATGTTCCTTTAAGCCTATGGGCTAACGCGCGAATTGGCTCAGGATCATTGCCATGCGACAGCTCCGTCAACGCCGCTATATCCGCTTTTATCTCGGCCCGAAACGTCTTAAGAATCATATCCACTAGCGACTTGTCGCCGCCAAGCATACTGGCGAGTGCAGCCACATCAATGGGAACTGCATGGCTATCCACCATAGTTTTCGTAGTCTCCTCTGGCTAGATTCTCGAATCGCGTAAACTTTCCTTGAAAAGACAACCGGCAAGACCCAATGGGACCATTTCGCTGTTTGCCAATAATGATCTCCGCGACACCTTTATCCGGCGAGTCCTCGTTATAAACCTCGTCGCGATAAATAAACATGATGACGTCCGCATCCTGCTCGATTGCGCCTGATTCTCGTAAATCTGAGTTAACGGGTCGTTTATTTGGTCGCTGTTCAAGCGAGCGGTTGAGCTGCGACAGCGCAACGACAGGGCATCTAAATTCCTTGGCGATTGCCTTGAGGCTCCGAGATATCTCAGAGATTTCTGCTGTTCTGCCTTCGTTGGTGCCTGCAACACGCATTAGCTGAAGGTAATCAACCATGATCATCCCAAGATCACCCTGCTCACGAATCAGCTTGCGGACCCGTGACCGCAACTCAGTGGGAGTGAGGGCAGGTGTATCATCGATAAAAATATGAGTGTCTTTCAGTTTCGCAGTAGCGTTTGATAATTTTGGCCAATCATCTTGCTCAAGCTTCCCCGTTCTAACGCGAGACTGGTCTATGCGCCCTAACGACGACAACATTCGAATCACCAGCTGCTCGGCCGGCATCTCCATCGAGAACACCATGATTGGTCGTTCACTGACCATCGCAGCATTTTCTACCAAATTCATAGCAAATGAGGTCTTACCCATAGAGGGTCGGCCTGCAACAATCACTAAGTCAGACGACTGTAAGCCTGAGGTCATTCGGTCCAGGTCGATAAAGCCGGTAGTGAGGCCGGTAATATCGCCACCCGTATTGTACAGCTCCTCAATGCGCTCCAGCGCGCCCGTGAGCAACGAGCCCATGGCTTGTGGGCCGCCTGCTTTCTGTCCGCCTTCGGAAATTTGCATAATGAGGCGCTCGGCCTCATCAACCAACTCTTCAGAGCTGCGTCCCTCTGGATTGAATCCAGCCGAGGCGATGTCTTGTGCTGCTGTAATTAACTGCCGCAACACAGAGCGTTCACGAACCGCTTTAGCGTAGGCCCTCACATTGGATGCGGTCGGGGTTTGCTCGGCCAGCTCGGCAATGTACGTGTGGCCGCCGGCAGCGTCTAACTCTCCCGTAGCCAGCAATCGATCGGCGACCGTAATGACGTCGACCGGCTCACCGCGATCAACTAATAAGGCTATCTGACGAAAAATGGCTCGGTGTTCAGGGCGATAAAAATCGCCAGCTGCTACCACTTCGGCCATGCTATCCCAGCTGTCGGAAGAAATGAGCAAAGCACCCAGAACCGAGCGCTCTGCCTCAATTGACTGGGGCTGTAGCTTTAGCTTAGCGACATCCCAGTCGGGATTTGATGCTGTCTCCATGTCAACTCTTCGCTGGTCTTGACCTCAATGTCTCGCCACATTGCGTCGGGCGAGGACATGACAGCATGCCACAGTTATGATCTGCGAAGTAAGGACCTCGCAGTTCAATCTTACTCTGCAACTACCGAAATATTCACTGTGGTCATGACCTCAGCGTGAAGCTGAATCAAAATCTCGTAGTCGCCCAGCTCACGGATAACGCCATCGGGGAGACGTACCTCAGCCTTATCGGTCTCACATCCCGCGGCCGTCAGTGCGTCAGCGATGTCACGCGTACCAATAGAACCAAAGAGCCTGCCCTCCTCACCGGCCGTAGCCGCGATTTGAACCTGCTCCAGTGCTTGAATAGCATCACCGCGCTTTTGCGCAGCAGCAAGCGTTGCCGCCGCAGCTGATTCAAGCTCGGCGCGACGCGCTTCAAACTTCTCGATATTTTCCTGAGTCGCAGGCACTGCTTTACCCTGCGGAATAAGGAAGTTACGGCCATAACCGGGTTTCACGTCAACACGGTCACCGAGCACACCTAGGCTACCTACGTTATCGAGCAGAATTACTTCCATCGTCTTTTCCCTCTAGCTCTGGCGCTGAGCGCCACTCTCTATAAATTCTCAACAAACTCTCTGTAAACACGCTAGCTATCTAACTGTCCGCTGCTGCACTTGTTACCCTGCCGCTTTCAGCCCCAGACTAGCTTGATCTGAAAACGGTCAAGGCAGTCAGTCCTCGCTAGGCTGTGCTGCACTCCGGCGACAAAACACCGGGCACACCCGCACGGCAAACTCTCGGTGTCTATGCGCCTTTGGCCCTGCGCCCAACATCAAAAAACGCATCCAACAGCACAGCCAAAAGCAAACCTATCTTGGCAATGTCCACCAACACCCAAACCACATAGCCCACAGTCAACAGCGTACCGCCCAACTGCCTAGCTCGCGCTACATGGTGTAACAGCGCAAAACCACAAATCGTAACGGGAACACCCGCCAAAGCAGTCCACGCTGCCAAATCACCGCCGCTTACACCGCCGGCAACAGTCACTACCACCAACAGCACCGCCCAGCCCATGGGCAACCGCAGGGCCCGAAACTCCTCGCCAAACGCTCCAGGCTTATACAGTGCCGCTTGCCAGTGGCGCCCCAGTAACAGACTGAGGCAGGCCAGCAGTGCGTTACCCACGGCCATCAATCCCGCCACTTGCGTCAGTGACGGTCGTGTCAAGTTTGCTACCCCTGACTCCGACCCACTCTCAGCGAGCGACTCGATAAAAGCGTCAAAGACCGTTAACAAGGCCTCTAAGAACACCGAGTTAAAGACCAAAAGCGCGAGTCCACCCAAGGCTGAAATCACGCCTATACCTACTAAAGCCAGCGACAAACTAAATGTTTGTGCCAAAATTGCAGCGCCTAAAAACCCACCGAGCAATAACAGTCCCGTGCCGTAATCACCGCTCATCCAACCGATCAACAACGCAGGGAGTAACGACCACAGCGCAACCCAAGCGCCTTCTTGCAACCCTCGAGCCAGTGTCACCAGCGCTATTGCTGCAGCGCTCAGTGGCGCAGCTACGACGAATACCGAGCCAGAAACGGCCACCAACAGCGCTTGCCAGCGGCCACGCATTATGAATTCAGCGAGGCCGCGCATCATTTTCTTACTGGTGCGAATCCGTGTACGGCAGCAGTGCTAAATAGCGCGCACGCTTGATAGCTGTGGCCAGCTGACGCTGATACTTCGCTTTGGTGCCGGTAATGCGGCTAGGTACGATTTTCCCAGTTTCGGAGACGTACTGCTTGAGCACCTCCAAATCCTTGTAATCAATTTCCTTGACGCCCTCGGCCGTGAAACGGCAAAACTTTCTTCGTCTAAAAAAACGTGACATGGATTAAGCCTCCTCTGCACTGTCATCGGTCGCAGACGCCGAATCGGCCTCTACTACTTCGCTCGCGTCTTCAGCCGGTGCAGTACTATCTGCCTCTGCGGTCTCAGCGTCTTCCGATGGTTCAGTTCGGGTTTCAGCAGCCTGACGCTCCTGATATCGTGATTTACGCTCACGGTCTTCCTTCTCCGACTTCATGATGAGTGACTCTTCAGTCACCGCTTCATCTCGGCGCATAACCAGATTGCGAATCACCGCATCGTTGTAGCGGAAAGTGGTAGTGAGCTCTTCCATGGCCTCATTAGTGGCCTCAACATTCATCAAGACGTAATGCGCCTTGTGAATCTTGCTGATGTGGTAGGCGAGTTGTCGGCGACCCCAATCTTCGAGGCGGTGAATTTGTCCGCCATCTTTGGTAATCACATTGGTATACCGTTCAATCATGCCCGGTACTTGTTCCGACTGATCCGGATGGACCATAAAGACGATTTCGTAGTGTCGCACTAACGATCTCTCCCTTCGGTTGTAGCTGCCTGACAATCAGTGCAGCAAGGAGTTAAGGCTCAGAGAGCCCGGCTAATTGTGAGCGGCGGAGTCTACATAGACCCGATGGGGAATGCAATCACTAGGCACCGCGCTGCCTAACTGCCTCGAAAAGGATAATACCTGTGGCCACTGAGACATTGAGACTCGAGACAGCCCCCAACATCGGTAGCTTTACAAGGAAATCGCAGGCCTCGGTGGTCAAGCGTCGCATTCCTGCGCCCTCCGCCCCCATCACAATCGCAGCTGGGAGAGCTAAATCCTGCTCGTATACCAGGACGTCCGCATCGCCGGTCGTCCCAATCACCCATAGCCCAGCGTCCTTCAACGCCTTCAATGTGCGGGCCAAGTTAGTCACGCTAACCAACGGCACGACGTCTGCTGCGCCACTTGCGACTTTGCGGGCCGTAGCGTTCAGTTCTGCACTGTTATCCTTGGGTACAACGACGGCATGCACTCCAGCCGCGTCTGCAGAACGCAGACAGGCACCCAAATTGTGTGGATCCGTCACGCCGTCCAACACAAGCACTAAAGGGCAGGCAATGGCCCCAAGAAATGACGGGAGATCACGTTCTGACAAGAGTGCAGTCGTTTCAATGCGCTCGATCACGGCGACCACACCTTGATGTCGCTCGGTCGTTAATTCGTCCAGCTCCGCTTTGGGCACTCGCGCTAAGGCAACGCCTTGATTTTGCGCCAGCGATACCAACTCCTGTATGCGCTTGTCATTTCGATCCACTTGAATCGAGAGTGACAGAATCCGATCTGGACTTCGTCTTAAGAGACTGTTAATAGCGTGAATCCCAAAAGCCACCTCACTCATTACTTGCGGCTCCGACGTTTCGGCGCACCCTTTTTATTTACGGTTTTATGTGCAGCCGCGGGTTTCTTGGCGCTTGCGTTTTTTTGTGTGCCAGACGGCTTCGCACTCTGACGCTGACTTGGCCGCTCGGACTTTTTAGCACGCGACTTCGGAGGCTTTTTCGGACCCTTGCGACCCGCGCCCGGCACAACACTACCCACAAGCTCAAGATCGATTTTTCGATCGTCGAGATCGACACGAGCCACCTGAACACGGACCGCATCGCCAAGCTGGTAAGTCTGGCGGGTATGTTCGCCGACTAGTCGCTGCGACGCTTGATCGAAGTGGTAATAATCTGAGGGTAGCGCACTGATATGCACCAAACCCTCCATGTAAATATCCGTCAGTTCAACAAATATCCCAAAACGCGTCACCGAGGAAACCACACCGGCGAACTCGTCACCAATGTGATGTCGTAAGTATTCGCACTTGAGCCACAGCTGAACGTCCCGCGTTGCATCATCAGCGCGACGCTCCGTCATAGAACAGTGCTCTCCGGCAGCGACTAAATCAGCCATGGTATAAGGGTAAAGAGCCCGCTTATCTTCCTTGGTCGCCGATGTCTTAACCGGGCGATTTTGCGCCGTTGCTAAACGCTTGATTGCTCTGTGTACCAGGAGGTCGGGGTAACGGCGAATTGGTGAAGTAAAGTGAGCGTAGGCGTCATAATTGAGGCCAAAGTGGCCGTTATTATCAGGCTTATAGACCGCCTGACTCAGAGAACGCAGGAGCATTGTCTGAATAACCTGAGCATCATCTCGATCGTGCAAGCGCGCGAGAACACTTTGATAGTCGAGCGGCGTAGGATCCAGACCACCTGGCAAGTCGAGCGCGAGCTCACCAAGGAAGGTGCGTAACGCCTCTAAACGTTCTGTAGAAGGCCCTTCGTGCACTCTGAACAGAGCCGCAAGCTCAGAGGCTTCAAGAAAGTTAGCCGTGGCCACATTGGCCGCGAGCATACACTCCTCAATAAGCTTGTGGGCATCGTTTCGTATAATCGGAACGATCGATTCTATCTTACGGTTTTCATCGAAAACGATGCGCGTCTCTACGGTCTCGAAGTCAATAGCACCCCTTTTCGCTCGCGCAGCTCGGAGAACCTTGTACAGCTCATGCAGACGCAGCAATCCGTCGTACCGATCGGCCGGAACGGCATCACTCCAGCCCTCCTCGAGAACTTGACCGACCTGGTTATACGTCAATCGTGCGTGCGAGTGAATTACGGCTGAATAAAACGTCGAGTCGGTGACTTGACCCTCACCATCGATAGACATTTCACAGACCATCGCAAGCCGATCTACTTGGGGCTTTAGCGAACAAAGTCCGTTAGACAGTACCTCCGGAAACATGGGTACAACACGCTCCGGAAAATAAACGGAGTTGCCGCGATTAAAGGCCTCGTCATCCAGCGCACTGCCTATGGGTACATAATGCCCGACATCCGCTATCGCCACCCAAAGCCGGAATCCAGAGCCCTCCCGCTCGCAATACACCGCATCATCGAAGTCTCGAGCATCTTCACCGTCAATCGTGACCAAGCCAAGATGACGAAGATCAATCCGATCCTTTTTGTCTGATTCCGCTGGTTCATCCCGAAGCGCACCCGCCTGAGCTAAGACTTCCTCTGGCCACTCATTGGGAATGTCATGCGCTCGAATAGCCACGTCAATCTCAAGCCCTGGGTCGAGGTGATCACCTAGGATCTCCTCGACTTCTCCCTTCGCACCCAAAACCTCGGTTGGATAGTCCGTCAGCTTGACCGATACCAGCTGACCGGACTTGGCACCCAACTTACACTTAGGTGGAATCAGAACATGGTTACTGATTCGTCGGTTGTGCGGGAGAAGATAGCCAATACCACCCTCTTCCATGTACCGGCCAACAATCGTCACATGCGCCCGGGTTAATACCTCAACGATCTGACCTTCAGGACGACCCTTGTTATCGTGGCCCGACTGCGCGACCAACACCTCGTCACCATCAAAAACACGGTACATTTGACGACTCGACAAAAAGAAGTCGTCACCACCCTCGACAGGCGATGCGAAACCATAACCGTCTCGATGCCCGATGATTTTGCACTTCACCAAGTCCATTTTTTTCGGTAGCCCCAAGGCGCCACGTCGACCGGAGATGAGCTGTCCATCGCGCTGCATCGCTCTCAGTCTTTTCTGAAGCGACAGCAGATCGTTGTCGTTTTGTATGTTCAATGCCGCTGCAAGCTCAGCGAAACGCATGGGGACATCGCGCTCTGCCATTAGCTCAAGAATAAGCTCGCGGCTGGCAATTGGTTGATCGTATTTTGTTGCTTCGCGTTTTGCCTGAGGATCAATCAGGCCATTTGACTTAGAGGGTTTCTTCAAGAGTCCGCCAGTGGAGGTAGTGGATGACAGAGGTCTGCCAGCATGGGGCTAGTGTACGGCTCTACGATTGACAAATAAATGTCCAAGCCGTAGCCTCGCGTCCCTGTTTTTGCCGTACCTGCCCAGGTGGTGAAATTGGTAGACACGCTAGCTTCAGGTGCTAGTGCTCGAAAGGGCGTGGAGGTTCAAGTCCTCTCCTGGGCACCAATGACCTAAATAGCCGCAAACATAAGCGCGTAAAAGCTACTCTGCTGCGCAAACTAACCCGTTTTTACTTCCATTTGTGGTCAATTTTGTGGTCAAGACTGCAAAGCTTTGGCAGAAGCACCCCCGGGGAGGCAGAACTGTTGTCACCTTCGCAGTAGTTACCCGCCAGACACATCAGAAGCCAATTTGAAAAAAAGACACCTTGGGCCTAGTCTCAATCCTGAAAAGGGAGTGGGTAAAGAGGCTACCCTTCCAGATAGCTACGATATGAAAGCGACGGATCTTTTATCTCTAATGAATAAATACCTCGAGGCAAGTCGCGCAGCGACATAACCAATGACAGATTCGATTGAGAGAAACATAGCGGTCATTTTCGCCACAGATGTGGCGCCGATGGCGCGTAGAAGAAGCGCGATAAAAGAAAAAGCATCGAGAAAAGGCCAAGCATGACGAGAGCTAAGATCATTATTTATGGTACATAGAGGTTGACGCCATGGAATGGAGCGACGATTTAGGTGGAATGCGGATTCGCTTTAGTCGCGACACTGATTCTCCCGCAGACATAATTGTAGAGTTCGATATTCGAGCCCGAGAGTTACTGTCTGAGAAACCTCGACTCAAAATCGAGTTTGTTACCCAAAGATTGAAACGGAAATGGCAGGGGCTGGTTCTAAGAGGAGGCAATAGGGACAAGAAAACTGCCTTCAACGGTGAACTCCCAATCGACACCTTCAGACAAACATTCGAGTTAAAAAACACTCCTTTTTTTGATTTTTCGGGCGAAGAGATCGAATCATTTTGCGTTGCAAAACTCTATAACCGCGGCTCAACAGGCGAGAAACGAGTCCCTAACCCATTTCCGCTCTCACGGTCGCAGAAGCAGGATACGGCTGAAATCATGCAACCAAAGGACGTGTTTGACCGGTCCCAGAATTGGGCGCAATTACCCCATGAGATAAAAAAAGAGGCAATACAGAAAAGTTTGCTTAGTGGCTGCATTTTTGTTGCGGTTTTGGTGTGGGGCATTTCAATTGAAATTTGGACGTGGAGGCGTTTCGACGACTTACCCTTATTGTTTTGGCTTATGACGTTAGGTTCTTTCTTTTGGGGGGTATTTTTTTATAGAACAAGAGCCCTTCAAGACTATATCGATATTGATAAATCTAAGACTATTCGTTTATCTCCGAGGCCTAAAAGACGTTATTCCTGGAGTGATATCGTATCGGGAACTACTAAGATTGACCTGAATGCGGCCACATTCAGGATTGTTTGCTGTAACAGAGAACGTTATCGCTATCTACAAACCGCAGGACAAACCTCGGTATGGGTTAATCGATCTCATGACTTCAATAGTTTGCTGCTTCATGAGACGCGTGTAGGCCTGATTTCGGCGGATTCCACGCTGACGGACTGCCTTCCGAAGGGAGAGGAAATTTCGTTTGATGCAATGTTCGCAAACCTATATCCACAGGCCATGGTATCCGAGGGGTACGGCATTTCCATCTATTGGGAGGTGCAAATTATCCACGACAAACTGGTCGATGTAGAGATACCAGTGCCCGGTGTCGATAAAAACTGGCCGTTTGAGTATTTTTTTCAGAATTAAGCAACCGTATTTCAGAACGCCAGACACATCAGAAACCATTCTGAAAAAAGCAGGTCTCCATAAGCAGAGTCGTAATTACCGTTGCATAACTACGGTTAGTTCTCAGATAGATATTACCAGCCAGCTGAGCTTGAAGATTCCGAGGCTACACACGACACTTAGTCCGCAACTCGGTACAGATCTATGGTGGCAAAAGACCAATGGTGAAATTAAGTGTAATACCCCACCCCAACAACTTTGGTGCGCGTATAGATGGTGTCGATATTTCAAAGAACCTCCCCACGCAGGTGATAAAAGATATTCGGGAGATTTGGCTGGAGCATCAGGTGGTGTACTTTGCTGATCAATATTTGTCTCATGACGAATTAATCAAATTTTCCTTAACTATCGGCCCTTTTGGCGATGACCCATACGTAAAGTCATTAGACGACTATCCGAACATTGTCGAAGTAAGAAGGGAGCCCAATGAGCGCGTGAAGCTTTTTGGTGGCACATGGCACTCCGATTGGTCTTTTCAAGCTGAGCCCCCAGACGCTACGGTGCTGCATTCAAAGATTATTCCACCCCACGGCGGTGAAACTAATTTTTGTGATGGGATTCGAGCTTACGAGTCCCTAGCCGCTGACATTAAGCGAGAGATACAAGGGCTGTCAGCGATCCACAGTGCTAGAAAGCCCTACACCAAAGAGGGTGTAGAGGCAGGTGGAGGGAGTAACAGGACTATGACTTTACTACCAAGCGATAAAGCATGGGACGTGCAAGCGCATCCGATTGTTCGCAGTCATCCAGAAACCGGGCGTCAGAGCTTATGGGTAAACCCGCTCTACACTATTGGCATCGAGGGTTACAACGAGCGGGGTAGCCAGCAGCTCCTGAATAATTTGTTCAACCATATGATCGATGAGAGTTTCATTTACCGTCACCGCTGGGAACCCAACATGCTGTTATTTTGGGATAATAGGACAGTGCTACACAATGCTAGCGGTGGATACGATGGTCATCGACGAGTACTGCATAGACTAACGATAGCAGGCGGCCAGCCAAAATCGCCATCCTAAAATCAGCCAAGCGAGAATATCTAAACCTTTGCGTAAAACTCGTTTTTCAGGAGGCTTCATAAAAAAAGACGGGTCGCCCCGTCTTAGCTGCTTTCTTCCTGCTGTAGGTCTTTACGCCTACTTCTTCCCCAGAATCCGTTACGCGTAGATAATAGTATAACGCTCTTAAAACCGATTCGGCACACTCATCGGCGCCATCGCATTTCTGCGTCAGCTGAGGGTCCATGGCAGACATGCGGGCGGACAATATTAGGAAATGCAGGCCGTGAAACACGCTTTTATTTGCTATCGTCAAATCACTGATTGTCACCGGACACAGCCACCCAAGGATGACTTGAACTGTGGCATCATCTGCCTCGCCAGCGACGCCTACTCAGTCATCCCGTCAAAAAAATAGCTAAGTGATGAAGTTGAACTACTCTGCTTATACCGGTTGTGCAAATGCTGATTTCTTTGCCGGTAGCTAAATCAGTTTCTGGAAACAGAGCTAACCAAACCAAGAGGGAAAATCATGAAAAAGCTTATCTTACTCATTTGGGTCGCCGCCTATTCGACCGTGCCAGCTCTCGCAGATGACCATGCCTCAGAGTCGGCTGGAAATGGCGCATTTACGACTCTATTTGTTGCAGCAAAGGACGTAGAGGAATACATCAAGTCTGTGAAGTCAAACCCATCTTTATTTGAAGCTATCGGCACAGACGCCGCCGGCTACTGTGAGACGATTTCTGGTCGTGACGACGTAGGCCAGTTAATGATCTGGAATGCCTTTTCTAGCGTGACAGACGCCCTTGTTGGTGCTTCAAAGTATGACGCCAGCAAAGCTCCGGCTGATATGGCCAGTCAGCGGACGTTCAAATACGCTACGACGTGGGCACCGCTGAAGCCATTTGCGCGTTTAGATCCAGGCTACGAGAGGGCAATGAGGATCAAAATAAGCTCAGAAAACTTGCCGGTATTCATAGCTACTATTAGTAAAATGGAGCGTGAAATTATCGCGGCCGGTCACGAGAGCTTCATGAACGGTTTGTTTGTCGCCATGGGAGGCGGTGTACACGAAGCGGGAACCTACTACCTTAAGTCCATAACATCATCTGTCGAAACCCATGGAGCAGTCATTGACGATTATTTTGCTGGGGCTGCGTGGGGTGCAACCTATAACGAGGCGTCAGCCATGATAGATGAAGTGGTAAACGATCAATTTGAAGTTTGCGAACAGTTCTATACGGCTGAGTAATACAGTTGAGTAGTTACGTGGTTTAAAAGGGGCTATGTGCCCCTTTTTTACTCTATGTTTTAGCGCGGACTGGGTTATAGCTTGCCAGCTTGCCAATCGCAGGGCGGTTTTAGCCATGACTGCCTTCAGCCTTGAATGAACGTGTTACCGTTACTTGACGAGAACCTCACATTAACGTCGATAAATCGACTGTCGCTGTTGGAGTGAATGAGATCGGCCTTGACTAGGGCTCCATCCGCCGATTCTTACCACGCACGACAAATATTTGATCGACTATATCGGGAAGCGGTCGAAGCGCTGAGGTCTTACCAGCTTTCTTTGTAAGGTCGCAGGTCGAGTTCTTGTGTCCACGCTGAGGGATGCTGGGTGTGCAGCGCCCAGAACGCATCCGCAATCGCATCTGGCTCGAGCGCACCTTCGTCCCCAAGTGACTCCAAGTAATCACCGAATCGGTTGCGAACGATATCGCCATTAACAACGCCATCGACAACCACATGAGCTACGTGAATACCCCGCGGACCATATTCGCGGGCCAGAGCCTGAGCAAGATGTCTCAGTCCCGCCTTAGCAACCGCAAAATGTGCAAAGTTAGGCCGCCCTCGCAGAGAGGCGGAAGCTCCGGTAAACAACATAGACCCCCTACCCTGTTGCGACAGTATTGGCAGTAGATGATGTGCGGTGAGGAATGCACCAAAGCAGCCGATACGCCAAAACTCTTCGAATTGTGCCGGCGTCAGATCCTCAAATTTTATAGGCAGATTGCTCCCCGCATTGTAAATCACCGCAGCCAAGGGCTCATCGCGATCTTGGACAATGGCAGCAAGTCTCTTCTGATCTGCGTCGGAGGTGACATCACCGACGATGTAGTCGGCCGAACCACCTGTTTCTTGAACCTGCGAAACTACGATCTCGAGCTTTTCGCGAGTACGCCCACTGACAACGACATGATAACCAGCACCCGCGAATTTTCGCGCTACGGCAGCACCGATGCCGGCAACTGCACCCACGCCCACAACTAAAACGGTCTCTGACATAGCCACCTCGTAAACTTACTCACTTTTCGAACTGCTTTTAAGCTACTCGAATGTCGGGATTGAAGTACAACTAGACTTAGCCCGAGAATCAGATAGCTCGCAAGTATCTTTTCCCGTTTAACCCTTCACAGCTGAGCGAGATGAAACAAAATGACAGGCGCCTCCAACGGCGGCTATCGATCGGTCCATCAGAAGCTGGAATTAGGTCTGTCGCGATCTGCGTCAGACAACCTTGCGTTATGGCATTTACTCTTTTTTGGCCCCATTTGGCCTCGCCTAAGCTCGGTCGAAAAAACATGTCGGGATCAATACGAACAGCAGATCACGAACCTAATTAGCCACGTCCAGCTATTTACTGCAATGAATCAGCGCTCATGATAGACGACAGATCGATAGCATGATCCAGGATTTTGGTGACTTGGAACTCGACATCCGGCGTAAATTGAAAGCCTAGAAAGGCGCACCGCCCGAGCTCAATACACCCCATCATGACAGCGCCCTCGTCGGTAGCATCACCGATCATCTCAGAGACTCCGTTGAAAAAAAGGTACTGATCTAATTCGCCAGCCTTCATGAGGTCGGCGCACAAAACGTCCAGTGGACTTTTTATTTGATCTATCACCACATCTGAAAAGTCCATGACGACTCCATTGTTTGCTAGTTCAAGCCAACACTATCGGTTTCACGTGCCGTCGCCAATGTAAAAGCAATTGACGTCAACTTTCACATTAAGTACTACAGACTGACTAAATCGATGTTGTTTTATGTAAGGCTTAAACGAAGGCTTTATAGTGATCGCCTACAGTGACGCTTTACATCGAAGAGTGCCATGGACGAACAGCAGTCGATCTTTTTCATTGACCTCGAGTACGACGAGGCTCGCGTTTTCTACTCGGGGCAAAAGAATCGTGTTCAGGTCACCACGGTCGATGGCGTGACGATCAATCTGCCGTGGGCAATGCTTCAGCCTTACTTCACAACTAGCGGAGTGCAAGGACGCTTTCGTATCCGCTACACAGTTGCAGGGAAACTGTTACAGCTCGAAAAGTTATAAGAGCCACAGCACGATTAACCCAGCTATTTCAAGCGAGCGATAGCTCTCTCAGCTCCTGCCAATGCCTTTAGAATGCCTTCACGTAGGCCCTCAAGATCCACACCGTCGCTGCTTTTTTGGCCCGCCCGATAACGCGCGTATACGCCATGCAAAATCGCAGCCGTTTTCCA